>JAEEGL012790092.1_pt1 | contig 16814 bp, 10 predicted proteins | sample 9134231 | NCBI WGS metagenome assembly JAEEGL01 (sample SAMN16246548, study PRJNA631951) | gut metagenome | biome: gut microbiome; feature: rumen; material: fiber-attached | host: Bos | place: Iran: Karaj | collected 2018-10
TCGCCATAGTTCACAACGGCATTATCGAAAACTACGTTAAACTCAAAGCCTGGCTCCAGAGCAAAGGAATAGTATTCCGTAGCGAAACCGATACCGAAGTAGTCGCCCACCTCATCAACTACTATTATGAAGAATCCCACGACATTTTCAAAGCCGTACAAAAAGCGACGCAAAAAATAGAAGGCAGTTATGCACTGGGCGTTATCTGCAAGGACTACCCTGACCGGCTCATCGCCGCGCGCAAGGACAGTCCGCTTATCATAGGTCTCGGCAACGGCGAAAACTTTATTGCAAGCGATGTTCCTGCCGTACTCGAATACACGCGCGAAGTGTACTTTCTTGACCAGAACGAATTTGCAGTTCTTTACCGCGACCACGTTGACTTGTTTGACGAGAACGGCGCAAAAATTATCCGCGACCCTTACCACGTTGACTGGGATGTTTCTTCTGCTGAAAAAAGCGGCTATGCGCACTTTATGCTCAAAGAGATTCATGAGCAGGAAAAAGCCCTTGTTGATACAATGCGCCCGCGTTTTGTATATGAGAACGACAAGCCGGTTGATATTCATTTTGAAGAAATAAACTTTGAAGAATGGAAAAAGGCAAAGCGCGTAGTAATTACAGCGTGCGGTACCGCATATCACGCCGGCATGGTTGCACGCTACGCTTTTGAGCGTTACGCGCGTATTCCCGTTGCGGTTGACGTTGCGAGCGAATTCCGCTATATGAACCCTATTCTTGATAAAGACGATGTACTGATTGTCATAAGCCAATCAGGTGAAACAGCTGACACGCTCGCCGCCCTGCGCCTTGCAAAATCAGTGGGTTCGCATATTATTGCAATCACAAACTGTGTAGGCTCAACAGTAAGCCGCGAAGCCGACGACGTGCTTTACACGCGCGCCGGTGCGGAGATTGCGGTTGCTTCCACAAAGGCGTATACAACACAGCTGATGTGCCTGTTCCTGCTTGCATTAAAATTTGCCCGCGTACGCGGTGCTCTTGATGAGGCCGCATACCATGAACAGCTTTTGGAACTTTCAACAATTCCCGAAAAAGCAAAACTCATTCTCAACAACCAGTCCGAAATACAAAAATTCGTTTCAAAGAACTTTAACAAAGAAAAGGTATTCTTTATAGGACGCCAGTTTGACAACGCAACCAGCCTTGAATGCGCCCTCAAGCTCAAGGAAGTAAGCTATATGCACAGCGAGGCGTTTGCCGCGGGCGAACTCAAACACGGACCGATTGCTCTTGTTGACAAATCAACGCTTGTAGTTGCCATTGCAACCGACCCTAACCTTTACGAAAAAATTGCAAGCAATATAGAAGAAGTTGCCACACGAGGAGCCGCCACATTCGTCATTACGCAGGACACATCCGGTGTGTTCAAGGCAAGCGCCGATTCAATCGTACAGCTGCCGCAGACAAACAGCGCATTTGCCGCAATGCTGGCCATCATTCCGGCGCAGCTTTTTGCCTACTACTGTGCAATAAACCGCGGCAACGATCCTGACAAGCCGCGCAACCTTGCAAAATCAGTCACAGTTGAATAGAATGTAACAATATCCGGAACAGAATCAACTTTTACAGGGGTGCCGCATAATGGAAGTTATTAAAGTACAGAATCTCAGAAAGTCATTCGGAAAACTTGAGGTAATTAAAGATATCTCATTTTCTGTACATAAAGGCGAGATTTTGGGTATTATCGGCCCGTCAGGTTCCGGCAAGTCCACAATGCTCCGCTGTATTACCCAGCTTGAAACTGTATCAGGCGGCAGTATCGACATTTGTGGCGAAAACCTTGTAAAAACCGTAAACAACAAACCGGTATATGCGTCAAAGGAAGACTGCCACAAAATAGTATTAAAAACCGGTCTTGTATTTCAAAACTTTAACTTATTCCCGCATTTCAGCGTTATGCAAAATCTTATGGAAGCCCAGATTCAGGTTCTTCACCGGACAAAACAGGAAGCTGCTGAAATATCCGAAAACCTGCTGAAAAAAGTGGGACTTGCCGACAAAAAGGACGCATATCCATGCCAGCTTTCAGGCGGACAGCAGCAGCGTGTTTCAATAGCACGCGCACTTGCAATGAACCCCGAAGTCCTGTTTTTTGACGAGCCCACAAGTGCCCTCGATCCTGAACTCACCGGTGAAATCCTTAAAGTAATACGTTCGCTTGCAGAAGAAAAAATGACAATGGTAATCGTTACACACGAGATGGCATTTGCAAGAGACTGCGCCGACCGCATAATTTTTATCGATGAAGGCGTAATCGTTGAGCAGGGAACCGCAAAAGACGTAATAACCAATCCTCAAAATGAAAGAACAAAAGCTTTTTTAAGCCGTTTCTAATTTGTAAAAACCAACAAATCCCCAATTAACTATAGCTTTAACCCTTATTGTATTGCATAATTATTTATAATTACGTATAATTATGCAAAATAATGCCAAAGGGGGCTAATGTATGGAAAATTACAGTGATGAAAAATTCATCAGTAAGTTATCAACATTAACCAAAACCAATGACCCTATAGACCCATCTCTTTATCAGACTTTCGATGTAAAACGCGGTCTTCGCAACACAGACGGACGCGGTGTCTTGGTAGGACTTACTAAAATCGGTGACGTTGTAGGCTATGAGATGGTCAACAATCAAAAAGTTGCAGTTCCCGGTAAATTGTATTACCGTGGTTATGATGTTGAAAAAATAATTGAAGATTCTGAAAAAAACAATCAGTTCGGCTTTGAACAGATTATATACCTTCTTATATTCGGTGAGCTGCCTACAAAAGACCAGCTTGAAGAATTCCGTCTGTATATAGGCAGAAACAGAGAGCTTCCCTCATTCTTTACAGAAGACATGATTATGAAAGCTCCGTCACCTGACATTATGAACAAGCTTGCGCGCGGTGTTCTTGCCTCGTATTCATACGACAAAACACCAGAAAGCTCCAATCTTGAAAATATAATCCGCCAGTGTCTCGAATTGATTGCACGTTTTCCGTCCCTTGTCGCAAACGGCTATCAGGCAAAACGCCGCTACTACGACGGACAAAGTATGTACATACACTTTTCAGACCCAAATATTTCTACAGCAGAAAACTTTCTGCGCCTGATTCGCAGCGATTCACAATATACGCGGCTCGAAGCCGAGTTGCTTGACCTTGCCCTTATTCTTCATGCGGAACATGGTGGTGGTAATAACTCAAGTTTTACAGTTCATGTTGTTTCTTCAACCGACACAGATACGTACTCCGCAATTGCAGCTGCCGTCGGTTCACTTAAAGGAAAACGGCACGGTGGCGCCAACCTTCAGGTTATGAAAATGATGGACGAGCTGAAGAAAAATGTAAAAGACTGGTCAAGCGAAAAACAGGTCAGAGAATACCTTGAAAAAATCGTAAGAAAAGAAGTAGGCGACGGTTCCGGTCTTATCTACGGAATGGGACATGCAATTTATACGATTTCTGATCCACGCGCCGTCCAGTTAAAGCGAAAGGCAGAACAACTCGCAAAAGAAAAGGGCTGTCTTGAGGAATTCAACCTCTACAACCTGATTGAAAAATTATCACCGTCTGTACTCTACGACATAAAAAAGACCAACAAACGCTTTTGCGCAAACGTTGACCTTTATTCCGGCTTTGTTTATACAATGCTCAACATACCGCGCGAACTGTTTACTCCGATATTCGCAATCTCCCGTGTTGCGGGCTGGTCAGCGCACCGCATTGAGGAAGCTGTTGCCGGCGGCAGGATATATCGTCCGGCATATAAAAACATTCTCGAACCCCGGGAATACATCCCAATGTCACAACGAAACTGATGCGCACTACGGTCAGAATCGACAAGCTGTTATCCTCTCACGGCTTTGGTACAAGAAAAGACGTACGCAAAATGCTTCACAGCGGTGTTGTAAAAGTTGACAACGCCACTGTCACATTACCTGATATTCTTGTAGACCCGCAGTCACAGGTAATTGAAGTAGACGGTGAAAAGATTGAAGTACGCAATCATGTTTATATAATGATGAACAAATGCCAGGATGTGGTCTGCTCTACAAAGGACGGTCTGCACAAAACCGTTTTTGACCTTTTGGACGACAAATACCAGAAAAGACTCCCGGGCGGCGAGCTTCACATGATCGGCAGGCTCGACATAGACACAGAAGGTCTCCTTTTATTGACAACAGACGGAAAACTCACTCACAAGCTTATTTCACCCAAAAATCATATCCCAAAGACATACTATGTCGAACTGCAGTACTCCGTTACTGATACAGAGCAGGAAAAATACACGGTACTTTTCAAAGAAGGGCTTCCGGTTTCAAAAGAAAACAACGAAGAAGCCTTTGTTGCACAAAGTGCCTCACTTGTATGGAACGACAACAAAAGCTGCAATCTGACCATACACGAAGGTAAGTATCATCAGGTAAAACGAATGTTCAAAGCCGTCGGAAACGAAGTTACCTTTCTGAAACGCATATCAATAGGCAGTCTTAAGCTTGATCCCGAGCTTTCAGAAGGCGCATACCGTGAACTTTCGGAACAGGAAATAGCTTTATTATCGGATTGACGAAGACAAAGCCCCAATCACAATATTTTATTTGTATTTTTTAATAAATGGGTTTATACTCTAAGCTGTAAGGAGTTTATTGTGTCTAATTCTAATCCTAAAGTATTGTCAATCATTCTTGGCGGTGGTAAAGGAACCCGTCTCTATCCTCTTACAAAAGAACGTTCAAAACCGGCTGTCCCGTTCGGCGGCAAACACAGAATAGTTGACATTCCAATATCCAACTGTATCAACTCCGGGTTTAAACAGATATACATTCTTACCCAGTTCAACTCTGCATCCCTTCATATGCACATATCACACGGCTACAGCTTTGATTCATTCTCACGCGGCTTTGTAGAAATCCTTGCCGCCGAGCAGACTTTCGAACATTCCGGCTGGTACGAAGGAACAGCTGATGCCGTCCGTAAGAACTTTGTTCATTTTAAGATTCAAAAACCTACACATTACATAATATTGTCAGGTGACCAACTTTATAAGATGGACCTTAAAAAGTTCCTCGACAAACATATCGAATCCGGTTCCGAGATCTCAATTGCGACAACTGCCGTTACAAGAGAAGACGCAACCGGCTTTGGCATCATGAAAGTCGACAAGAACAACCGTATTGTTGAGTTTATGGAAAAACCGGCTGCAAGCCTTGATATTTCTGACTGGAAAATACCGAAAGAAACACGTACGTCGGATATGGCTCAGAACAAAGAATATCTTGCTTCAATGGGTATTTACATATTCAACGCAAAAGTTATGGAAGAAGTTCTGGACAATGAATACACAGATTTTGGTAAAGAAATTATTCCGTCTGCCATCAGAACCCGTAAAGTTAGTTCATATATCTACAACGGTTACTGGGAAGACATCGGAACAATCAAGAGCTTTTACGAAGCAAACCTTGACCTTACAACGATTACGCCAAAATTCAACTTTTACGATGAAGACAACCCGATTTACACACACTCACGCAACCTGCCGCCTTCAAAGATGAACAACGCTGTTATGAACAGCGCAACTGCAAGTGAAGGATGCGTTATTACAGATGCTACAATCCGCGATTCAATGATTGGTTTGCGTTCTATAATCGAATCAGGTACATATCTTGACGGTGTTATCTGCATGGGGTCCGACTTTTACGAAACCGAAGAAGAAAAAGCCGAAAACCTTAAACTCGGCAGACCGAATATCGGTGTCGGCAAGAACTGCCGCATCAAAAAGACAATCATCGATAAGAACGCACGCATAGGTGATAACTGTTCTATCGGTCACAGTGGAAAGCCGCTTTCTGACGGAGACCACGGACTGTTCTACGTTGCGGATGACATTATCATAATCCCGAAAAATACCATAATTCCTGAAGGAACAATAATCTAACAACCCATCAGAACAAAAAAAAGGTCTCAGTAAAACTGAGGCCTTTTTTTTATTCACCGGCTTGCAAAAACAAGTACTTATTCCAAAGAAACAGGCTTTGTGGTGGTCTTTCTTTCTATTACAGCAGCACGTTCAGGCGGCATAAACTGCAGCCATGTTGCAGCCATAGAAACTCTTCTTAATTCACCGGACAATTCTTTTTCTTTTCTTATGACGTTAATTACATCCTGATCATCCATTTTAAGAAGAATCTCTACCGCGTTTTTTGGCGGCATACTGTAAAGGTTATTTGCAATATCAGCAAAGGCTTTGTCCTTGTCCTCATACTGCTTTTGAATTGCTTCAAATGTTTTTTCGCGTTCTTCCTGAGAGGCTTTTCTTTCTTCAAGTTCCTGGGCTATCTGCTCAAATTCAGCTTCTTTTGTGTGAATATCGGATTCTCTCTTGTCAAGTTCCTGCTTGCGCAAATCCAATGATTCCAGTCTTTTTGCAAGACGATCCGCGTCCAAATCAGCTTCTACAACAGTTTCGCTGGTGGCGGTTACCGAAGTCTGCGGCTGCAAACCAAACAAACGGTATACGGGAGAAAAGAATTTTTTAGCCTGAATTACACCAAGATAATCAAACCAGAACAATGCCAAAAAAATCAATATAACGATTAAAACAAGAAGAACAACAGTTTTTCCAATGGTTCCTTTTGCAGACACTACTTTTCCCCTCACCTAACGGATTTAGTTAATTATAACATACATTTTTATTTTTGCAAAATGTAATTACATCAGCACAAACCGGCAACAGCAGTTCCCAGTGTAATATCATTATCGACAGTAATTACTTCAAAATAAAGATGTCTCTGCGAAATAAGAACTTCGTTCAGATAACCGCGGATACGGTATTGGAGATTGTGTGTCTTGTAAAAGGTTGTACCGTCACAGACGATTCCTACAGGGAGCGCAGGACTGGAACCCTTACCGCTTTTAATTACGGCTGCTGCTATGATAGCGGAAGCAAGACGGGCAGAACGCTCTACAAACGCATCGAGAATCGCATATGCGATATCCGCGTCTTCCTGTGTGCCGGCGGAAAGAATCTTTCCGAGCAGTGTTTCCTTGTCAGCAGGAGCATAAAAGAACTTGTCCATATCCTTGAGTTCCAGCTTTTGCATTTCCAGAACAGCCTTTGCGACAGCAGGCGAAAAAAGTCCGTCTTTGGCGGCGGCTTTAAGAGCGATACCGGCAACAGGACCGAGATAGTTGCCCGAACACATTTTTTCCATAACGTACAAACCCGGTGTGTTTGTTGTCTTATCAAACTCAATATCAAACTCACTGCGCGGAAGCTTGTCAAATTTTCCTGACTCGCAAACCACAATCTGACTTGCAGGAGCTGCTTTCCCTCTGGAATCCTTAACACCGGCAAGCTTTTCGATTGGGTCTGAGTCAATATATGCAGAGTTCATCCCTGTACCGAGAATAAAACCGACATAGGAGCTGTAAGCCCTGCCCTGTGTCGCATTTGATGCGCCTGCGAGCAAAGCCGCAGTAGTATCATTAAGCAGCGTTATTTTTTCGGGACGGTTCCAGCCTCTTGCAACAAGCGCATCGGCAAGGCTTGCACCCACGAGTGAGCCTTCAACTTCCTTAGCCTTTATTTCCTTTGAAAAGGCAATAACCTGTCCGTCACTGTCGGGAGTTATCTTCATTGCGTATGAAAAACAAAAACCTATTTTAGTTTCTTTATTCTTTAAGTGGTCCAGATTTTTAGCAATTGCGTCAAAAAAGTCTTTTTTGGAAAGTTCACGCTCAATTCCTGGCATAGATGTTTTTTCAAGCTCACTGATTGAGGCGGTTCCGTTTTCGTCAAACGAAACAAGGCAAGAGCGGAAATTGGTACCGCCGGCATCTATTACTATAACCGACTTGTTTTTGGGGGATTCAGCAGGCGGCATACCCCAGGTGGGAATCATGTCTTGCGAAGCAGACATATTGTTCTTGCCGGAATCAGAGGCTGACAAGCCTTTTTTCATATCATAAAGAAGTCCGTCAATAACTGAATTGATATTATATGATGACGGCAAAAAACCGTGTCGTCCTAAAAATGCAGTTACTTTTTCGTGTGTTTTCATTTTTTCCCCCTGACAAGTAGTATTTGTAGTTTAACAAGTTATTTCTATAAATACAAGATACATACCAGTCTGAACAGAATGGACATTTCTTTTTGTTTTGCATAAAATAGCTTTTATGAATTTAGACCAGCTCCGCAAAGAACTAAATCCCGAGCAATACAAAGCAGTTACAACCATAGACGGCGCCCTGCTTATAATTGCAGGCGCAGGCAGCGGCAAAACACGTGTAATAACTTTCCGTATGGCACACATGCTTGATATGGGAATTCCGCAAAGCCAGATTCTTGCGCTCACATTCACCAACAAGGCTGCAAAAGAGATGGAACAGCGCGTCAAGGAACTGACGGGCAAAAAACTTCAAAACCTCACGGTTTCTACTTTTCACGCATTCGGTGTAAAAATCCTCAGACAGGACATAGACAAACTCGGCTGGCGCAGCAACTTCAGCATTTACGACGAAACGGACAAAAGCCAGCTTATAAAAGAAACAGGGCGCGAACTCGGCTACACAACCGATGCCCTCGATGTATACAAAGTCGGCAATCTTTTTTCGAATATCAAAATCGGTAGATGGGACTGGCAGGGACCAAACGAAATATACAAAGAACTGTATGAGGGCTATCAGGAAGGCCTCAAGCTTTATAACGCAGTCGACTTTGACGACCTCATAACGCTGCCGATACAGCTTTTCAGGGAACACCCCGATGTTCTTGCCAAATACCGTGACCGTTACAAATACATAATGGTAGATGAATTTCAGGACACCAGTATACAGCAGTACCAGTTTATGCACGCGCTGGCCGATAAAAACGTTGCTGTCGTAGGCGATGATGACCAGTCTATTTATTCCTGGCGCGGCGCCAACTACGAAAACATAACGATGTTTGAAAAGGACTTTCCCAATGTTCAGGAAATCCGTCTTGAACAGAACTACCGTTCCACCGAAACAATACTTGCTGCTGCAAACGGAGTAATCTCCCATAATACAAACCGCAAAGACAAGTCATTGTGGTCAGGCAATGGTTCAGGCAAACCGATTGAAATCTACATGCCCGAAAACGAAACCGCTGAAGCCGACTTTGTCTCGGAGATGATACAGTCAATGTGTATTTCGGAACAGCGCAAATATGATGACTTTGGTGTTCTCATCAGGGCAAATACGCTTTCAAGGGCTTTGGAAGAATCTTTCCTTGAATGTAACATACCGTACACGATGAGCGGCGGTACAAGTTTTTACCAGCGCAAGGAAATAAAAGATATCATCAGCTATCTGCGCGTAATCGCCAACCACGATGATGACATAAACCTGCTCCGTATCATAAACACACCGCGCAGAGGTTTGGGCAGAAAAGCAATAGAAGCCTTTTCTTCTGTGGCAACCGAACACCAGTGTTCGTTATGGACGGCAATAATAGCCCTGCTTGCAGCTTATCATAATTCAAAAGATGAACTGCCAGGTACAGCTTCGCTTTTTGACGGCAACGAAGAAACCGAAACCGATGACGAGCGTATTGCACAAAGAATGCCGGCTTTTGAAACACCCAATATTCTCAGCGAAAAAACTGCCATAGAAATGGAAGCCTTTGTAACACTCATCGAAAACCAAAGACAAATAATGCTGAGCGGCAAAGGACTTGCAAAAAAAGTACACAACCTAGTAGACGAAATAGACTACTTTGGTTATCTGATTACCGAATATCAAAAAAGCGAAAAAGCCGCACGCTTCAAATACATGAATATCGAAAGCCTCATAAACTCCATCGAGATTTGGGAGAACGATCCCGACAACTTTGACCCGAGCCTTTTTACATACCTCAACAGAATCACACTTTTGTCGCGTGACGATATGGAAGACGACTCCGACAAAGGCAAGGTAAACCTCATGACAATCCACGCCTCAAAAGGCCTGGAATTTCCGGTCGTGTTCATTGTCGGCTGCGAAAACGGACTTATTCCGCATGCACGCAGCCTTGAAGAAGGCGAAGGCAATATCGAAGAAGAGCGGCGTCTCTTTTATGTCGCAATCACACGAGCAAAGGACAAACTGTTTTTGTCCTGCTGCCGCAAGCGGCGCAAAATGCAGAGTGTTGTGGAATGTGAACCGTCACCGTTTCTGGACGAAATTCCGGCGCATCTTGTTGAATATCATGAACCCAGTACCGTTGCTGATGATGACGTTGCACAGCAGATACTTGCAAAAATGAAACAAAAGTTTATAATCTGACCATGACCATATACCTTGCATCAGGGAACAGACACAAACAGAGCGAAATACAAGCAATTCTGTCTGACTGTTCCGTACTGATACCGGCTGACGAGGGAATCATCTTTGATCCCGAAGAAAACGGTTCAACTTTTATCGAAAACAGCCTTATAAAGGCAAAAGCGCTTTGGGAAATTACTCACAAACCTGTACTTGCGGATGATTCCGGCATTTGTGTAGATATTTTGGACGGCCGCCCCGGAATTTTTTCAGCGCGGTACGCCGGCAAAAACACCGCCGCAGTCAAAGACAGCGAAAAACTCACCGCCGAAGAAAGAAACCTGCTTTTGATTGATGAAGCAGCCGGCGCACTCATAAAATACCGCGAACAACATCCTGATGATGCAAGAACCGACGAAGAACTCTTATCATGCCGCTTTGTATGTTCACTTGTACTTTATCTCGGCAAAGACCGTTTTTACTCCGTCCAACATACACTCGAAGGCTCTCTTGTGCAAAACGCCGGCAAAATCAAAGGCAGCGGCGGATTCGGCTATGATCCTGCGGTTTATCTGCCGGAATACGGAAAAACCGTAGCGGAACTATCGCCTGAACAAAAAAACAAAATCTCACACAGAGGAAAAGCCGTAAAAGATATGTCCAGGATAATCGACCTGATACTGGTTTAAAAAAGGAAAACAGCCTACAAAAAAAACCGCTTCGATTTGAAGCGGTTTTTTATTTGTCGTTTATAAACAACACAATTACTGTTTGATGTTAAAACGTTTGTTAAAGCGTTCAATACGTCCTGCAGTGTCAACCAGTTTCTGTTTACCTGTAAAGAACGGGTGGCATGCGGAACAAATTTCAACCTGAATGTTAGGAACAGTTGAACGTGTTTCAATAACATTACCGCATACACAGGTAATTTTTGTTACCTCGTACTTTGGATGAATTCCTTCTTTCATTTTTTTTCCTCCGATATTTGATAAGGTCTTGCCCAAAAAACAGGAGCTTTAATGCCCATTGCTTTCTACAAGCCTGTAAATTTCGATTTATTCCGAAGTATTCATAGTCCTTAGGAATGTTTCATTATTCTTAGTTTTCTTCATTTTGTCAATAAGCAATTCCAGAATTTCAGCATCATCCATAGGATTGATTACCTTGCGGAGTACCCAGACTTTCTGGAGCTCTTCCTCGGTAAGAAGAAGATCTTCCTTACGCGTACTGGACTTTTTGATGTTGATTGCAGGGAAAAGCCTTCTGTCGGCAAGCTTTCTGTCGAGGTTAATTTCCATGTTACCGGTACCTTTGAACTCTTCAAAGATAACCTCGTCCATGCGGCTTCCTGTCTCTATAAGAGCCGTAGAAATAATAGTGAGGCTTCCGCCTTCTTCCACATTACGGGCTGCACCAAAGAACCGCTTGGGCTTGTGCAACGCATTGGAGTCAACACCACCCGAAAGAACCTTGCCTGATGTAGGAACAGTCTGGTTATAGGCTCTTGCGAGACGTGTAATTGAATCAAGGAAGATAACAACATCACGCTTGTGCTCAACAAGGCGCTTTGCCTTTTCAAGTACCATCTCGGCAACCTGAACGTGGCGTGTAGCCTGCTCATCAAATGTAGAAGAAATAACTTCCGCATTGATTGTTCGCTCCATGTCGGTTACTTCTTCAGGACGTTCGTCTATAAGCAGAACAATAAGATAAACTTCGGGATGATTAGCGATGATTGCGTTTGCAATTCTCTGCATGAGGATTGTTTTACCGGCTTTAGGCGGAGCAACAATCAGAGCGCGCTGTCCTTTTCCGATCGGACAGAAAAGATTCATTATACGTGTAGAAATTTCTTCGGTTGTTGTTTCGAGATTGAGCTTTTCGTTAGGATAAAGTGGTGTAAGGTTTTCAAACGGGATACGTGTCTGTGCGACGCGTGTGTCATCAAAGTTTACGGTCTCGATGCGCAGCAGGGCAAAAAAGCGCTCGCCCTCTTTTGGTGAACGGATCTGTCCGTATACGGTATCGCCGGTCTTGAGGTTAAAGAGCCTTATCTGGCTCGGTGAAATATAAATATCGTCCGGTCCCGGGAGATAGCTGTTCTGTGGAGAACGCAAAAATCCGTATCCATCGGGCAGGATTTCAAGAGCGCCGGAAGCAAATATGATGCCGCCGTGTTCGGTGTGCGCCTTAAGTATTACAAATATAAGATCCTGTTTTTTTAATGAAACGGAATCATCGCGGCTTATTCCGTACTGTTCGGCAAGCTGCCTCAAATCCTGCATTCCCTTGCTGGTAAGTTCGTTTATCGTAAGTCTTGGTTTGGAATCTCTGTCAGCGGTATTTGTTTCAGCAGCGGCAGGCTGTGGTTCTTCAACATGAGAAGCGGCGGGTTCTTTTGGAGCTTCGGTATGTGATACCGTAACTTTACGTTTTACATGGGGGCGGACAACAACCCTTTCTTTTGTGGTTTCGGCAGGAGTTTGTTCTGTGGCTGTTCCTGCTGGGAACAGTTCCTGCTCACCGTTTGAATTTGTACCGGTGTTCTGTTCACCTGACGTATCTACAAAACGTCTTCTTTTAATAGGTGTCATTAAACACTCCATAAATTAAAATAAGGATTTTTGGATTGAAATCTCTATATTGTTGAATAAACAAATACGAAAAGATACTTTAGAATAGCAGTATTGGCGCATATTGTCAAGAATAATCGTCAAGGTCGGGCAGCCCCTCTTTGCGAGAAGCGTCTGCTATAACAAATCTTACTGTTGCCAGCTTCCACTGCCGTTCCAAGTAAAAGTCGTTGAACTAAATACCGTAGTTTTACCGCTTGGAAAACAGTTTCCATTGTCATAAGTCATATTAACATTCGGGTGTGCAACAAATGTATATGTAATGAGATTTGCATCAGTAAAATTAAAAGCACCTTCGTTTATCCTAATTCCAGGTTTAGAAGGATCATTATAAAACGTAACAGTCAATGATGAATAATTTCTGCCAGTGGAAAATAATAATTCTACATCCTTAACATTTTCTATTGGAACTTGACCTAACCCAATTATTATATTGTGAACATTATCCGGCAAAGGCGCAGTCTGAATTACTGACGGATAAGAGTTAAAAGTAACTGTCTGCAATGCAGTACAGCCGGAGAATGCATTATTAACATCAAGCTGACCGCCTTGAAATGTCAACTCTGTCAAATAAGTATCATTTTGAAATATAGAAGCATTACTTGAATTTGTTGGAACTCCGTTTCCAAGCACAACTTTATGCAGATTATTAGGATAATCAAAAGCAGTCAATGTCTGATGGCCTGCAAAAGTAAGTGTAAGACCGTTTCCTATTTCATCGAAGGCTCCTGTACCGATAGAAGTGACATTTGAAGGAATGTTTATTGAAGTAAGACCAGAGCAATTCTCAAAAGCACTTTCACCTATTGAGGTTAATGTAGACGGCAATGTGATTGTGCTCAGAGAAGAACAACCCTGAAAGACACGCATGTTAATTGTTGTCAACTGTGAACCAGGGGCAAAAGTAACAGACGATAAAGAAGAACAAGTTTTGAAAGTATCATCAGCAAGACTTGTAACTCCAGCAGGAATTGTGATTTCCGTCAGAGAGGAACAGCCCAAAAAAGCCTCAGTCTGAATACTTGTAAGAGTAGACGGCAAAGTAACGCTGGTAAGATTAGTACAACCAGAAAATGCAGACATTGCGATTGTTTCTGCATTACTTGGCAGTGTTATGGATGTAAGGTTACCAGGATTATCAGCTGTAAGGTTTACTGTCTTAAAATTAGTTGCTCCAGACAAATCAAGGTTAATAGAAGAGGTTGACGGCAGTTGCAGTTTTGTTATTTTTCTATCAGTGTTTACAATAATATAGTCACCTGCTGTCAGTACGCTTTCGCGGAATCCAAGCTTGTAGCCTGCTCCGTCTGCTTTATAACCGTATGGAGAAGTTTTTTGTTGAGCACGGCTTGTCAGGTCCAGGTCTCCGCTTGATGCAACGGAAATTATTGAACCCGACGGACAAAAAATGTTGTCAACTTCCCAACCGGTTTCAAACTCAAAGTCATTCTCGGTTATAGTTCCGCTACCGCCCGGCACCACAATTCCGTCGTTTTTATAAAAGTTAATTTCTTGAGTTCCGCCGCCTGATACAGGAAAAAGCGCCTTGTACTGGTGTTCTATGCTTACGTTTATATTATTCCCGTCAACAGTTTTTGTTACTCTTACCTGTCTTGTTTCCGTAGCGCCTGTAGCGGTTGTACATGTAAAGTTTATTAATGTCTGGCCTTCGGGAAAAGCATCAGTTCCGATTACCTCATTCAGTGCTTCTACAGTAGGATATGTCTGTCCGCCGAAGCTGTAACCGGTTACGTTAAGCGGTGTGCTGCCGGAGATTGTAACATTTGAACCGTTACCGCCGGAACTTCCTCCGGAACTTGAGCCGCTTCCTCCGCCGCCCCAGCCGCCCGGATTATGGGTTGTATATTCGGCATCAGAAAGGCTTGCGCCGACAGCTCCGCCACCACCACCGCCTCCTCCGCATGAGACAAAAGCTATGATACATGAACAAAGTGAGAAAAGTACAAATCCATAAAGCAGCTTATTTTTCATTATTACGGCGATAATAATAATTCAAATCAAGCATTGTTACAATATATTTTTATCAAATAATAATCTTATAGAGCTTTGCAGAAAGACGTATTTTGATAATTAAAAAACTATTGGTTTGATGATAAAAACAGTAGTGCCAGCCGTTTGGGAAAATACTCGCGTGCTTTTTGTTCCTTTTTAACAATACTATTGTTAGTGCAGTGACAATATGATTGTTATAGCGAGAACAATACCCTTGGTTTTAATCATTCCAAGCATCAGGAGCTGTTGATGTTATATCAAAACCTGTTCCGTTCCATGTATAATAATCAAAAGAAGTAACTTGTTTTACAATTATTTGTTTTGAACCCCATGTTGAACCGGATATAGAGAAATGATTAGCATAAACAGGCGTATTTGAATTTAGATGCGGTGTTTTAGTGAATGTTCCACTACCTTGCAACGTAATCAACTTATTATTAGCTGCAATAGCCTGATTCACTGATCCTAAATCAATAATAACTCTTTTTGTTGAATCCAAAGAGCTAAATACATTTGAACTAATAGTAATATACTGTGGCGTAGACACATAAAGTCTAGAAAGATTTGTACAACCGGCAAAAGCATCGGCGGTAAGAGAAAACGTGTTACCTCTACCAGTTATAGATTCAAGACTTGTACAATCCTTAAAAGCATCTTGCCCGATTGTTGTTACACTGGCAGGAATAGTTATTGATTCCAGACTTTCACAGCCTTCAAAAAGGTAATTCCCTATTTCCGTAAAACCTGGATTATTCGGTAACGTAACACTTTGCAATCTTTCGCATCCAAAGAAAGCCGACCATCCGATTGTTGTTACACTGTCAGGAATAGTTATTGATTCCAGTTCTTTACAGTTTTGAAAAGCACCGGCTTCTATTTCCGTAAAACCTGGATTATTCGGAAGTGTAACACTTTGCAATCTTTCGCACCCTAGGAAAGCATTTGAACCGATTTTTGTTACGTTGTTTGGAATAGTTATTGATTCCAGTTTAGAAAGGTATTCAAAAAACTGATCTGGTATTTCAGTAAAACTGGAATTATTCGGAAGCGTAATACTCTGCAACTCATTGCAATTGAAAAAAACATCAGTTCCGATTGTTGTTACACTGTCAGGAATAGTAATGGATGTCAGATTTATACATGCTGAAAATGCATTATTTCCTATTGTTTGTACATTATTAGACATGGTAATGGACGTAAGATTTGTACATCCTGAAAATGCATTATTTCCTATTGTTTGTACATTATTAGACATGGTAATGGACGTAAGATTTGTACATCCTGAAAATGCATTAGTGTTTAAAGTTTCAATATCATTAGGAAGTACAAGCTCGGTTACAGCTGATGGCGGATTGATAAAATTCTGAATATAAGTCGTATTGGATACACTCATTCCGCTTAAATCAAGCGATATTTGATTGTCAATTGGCGGGTATATATTGGTAATCGGTTCTGTCGTGCTTATAGTTATGCTATCTCCATTATTAAGAGAACTGGAAAACTGAATTACTTTCGGGCTTCCGTTCGAAATTCCCCATTTTTCATATACACCTTGCGCTCCGGTAATTGTTACATCTCCGTTGCCGGATATTGCAGATGCAGGTATGGTACCGTTTGTCGGGTATTCTAATCCGCCTATCTTGACTTTTTGAAGTTCAAAAACAATTTCACTTGACATACCGGCATCTATTGTTTCATTGCCGATCAATGCCGCAATGTCTGTAAGTGATATACCGTCGTTCTTGTAAAACGGTATTGTGACAGGTGTGCCGTTTACTGTGGCGGTTGCCTTGTACTGGTGCTCGATGCTTATATTTGTATTGTTTCCGTCGGCTGTTTTTGTTATTCTTGCAGTGCGTGTTTCTGTACTGCCGCCGGCGGTTGTGCATGTAAA
>JAEEGL010287567.1_pt1 | contig 16813 bp, 9 predicted proteins | sample 9134231 | NCBI WGS metagenome assembly JAEEGL01 (sample SAMN16246548, study PRJNA631951) | gut metagenome | biome: gut microbiome; feature: rumen; material: fiber-attached | host: Bos | place: Iran: Karaj | collected 2018-10
AATTATCCTGACAATTGCCTTTGTTGTAATCGGATGGGTTATTCTGCGCCACGAATTCAAACCGGTTCAAAAAATCACAAAAGACCTTTACGAAATGCAGCAGCATAAACAGCTTGAGCTTATAGATCTTTCTCATGCAAAAAATGATGATATTACATATCTTGCGGCTTCCTTCAACTCACTTTCTTCTTCTGTAAACAATCTGCTTGGAACCTTCCAGAAGTTTGTTCCAAAGGATGTTGTTGCCAAGGCTTATACAGATCAGGGTATTGGTCTGGAAGGAAGTCAGCGTGAGCTTGCAATGCTTTTCTCTGATATTAAGAGCTTTACCTACCGTACAGAAACTCTGGGTAACGACATTATTGATGTTCTTAACGTTCATTACAACCGTGTAATTCATAATGTTCACGAAAATGCCGGTGTAGTTGGTTCCATTATTGGTGACGCAATTCTTGCTGTTTACGGAACACTGGAATCTAAACGCAGTAAATCTTATAACGCAATTCTTGCAGCCTGGGATATTACTCATGCCACTGCAGATCTGCGCCATACAATGAAGCTTCGTCGTGAAGAAATAGAAAAGAAACGCAAGCTTACCGAATCAGAAGAAAAAATCTTTATTGCTGTTTCCCTTGATGTTGGTGTTGGTATTGATGGCGGAAACGTTTTCTACGGAAACATTGGTTCTAATGAACATATGGCAAATACTGTAATTGGAGACAATGTAAACTCTGCTTCTCGTCTTGAAGGTCTTACCCGTATTTATCATCTGCCGGTTATTGTTTCGGAATATATTATGAAAGAGGTGATGAGCGAAACAGCAAGATTCCGCTTTTTCGAAATTGATACAGTTCAGGTAAAAGGAAAAACCCAGGGCAAGAAAATCTACTTCCCGTTCGATACAAACGAAATGGAAAAAGAGCTTCTTGCTAAATATGAACAGTTTGAACAGGGACTTGCCTCATATTATGAAGGTGACTGGAAAAATGCACGAAAGCAGTTTAAGAATTGCGATTTGCCGGAGCTCACAGAAGTTTTCCTTGAAAGAATGGGTAACAAGAGCGCACCGGAAGGATGGAACGGTATATGGGCAATGACAACAAAATAAATTCGGCGGGTAATAAAATGCAGAGTACAGAACAAAGACACAAGGAAGTTCTCTTATTTTTAAATGATGAATTAAACAGGCTTCAGACTGTAAATGAAGCAAATTCCTATGATCTTGAAAAAGAATACGCCAAGACAAAAAAGAATAAATCGCCTTTTGTATTTCTTCTGCTTTTTATAAGCATTCTGGTGGTTTTTCTTATTTCATGGGCTATTACAGCCGGAATTAACAAACAGAACGAAGAAATAACTGTTAATCTTCAGGAGTTTGAAGGACTTAATGTAAAAAACCTTCTGGATTCTGTTTCTAAGGTTCAGGCAAATTACGATGCCGCCATGAAAAATAAAATGAATATTATTTCGGACAGAGACATAGCAATTAATAAAGCTGCAGAAAAACGTGACAGTGACATCTTTCTTATTGATTCCCTTAATCTTGATAAGGTTGACGCAGATAAACGTAAGGCTACAGTAATGGAAGAATATGAAAATGCACTTGCTCTGGTTGCCCAGGTTTATGATCCTCAGCTTGTGCTTGCAGATAATGAGCTTGCAGAATATAAAAAGCAGCTGGATGAATATGATACTTCAAAGCTTGAAGCAGCCCGTAAGCAGGAACAGGCTCTGGATAGTGAAAGACGGGTTCATCAGCTGGAAATAGACAAAATTTCTAAGGATTATGAAAAGCGTATTCAGGAAATTCAAGCTTCAATTGCCGAAGAACGTAAAAACAACTCTGATCAGATTCGTAATGCCGTAACAGAGGTTTCCCAAAAGTATGTAAAAGAAATTGCACAACTGGATCCTGATCTTCGTAAGGATAAAATGAAACTTCTGGTAGATCTGCTTTCTGTTCTTGATTCTCAGGATTTTAATGCCCTTGCCTTTGCTAAGGAAAATGGAATTGAAGATGAGTCTCTTGTAAAAGGGCTTGGAGAATTCCAAACCAGATATGAGCAGTATAATTCTGTTCGTGAGCCTATGGAAGCAATTCCGTATAAGAATACAATGCCGGTCTATCTCAAAGCTACAAAAAATCTTGTAGAAACTATGGGAAAAGCCTTTGAGGATACAGCCCTTAAGGTAAATGAAGAAAAAAAGGAATTGAATATCAGAATTGACAGCCTTAATGGTGAAATTTCCGGTTTGAATACGCGTATTGAACAGATTAAAAAGGAAAATGAAGAAGAAAAGAAACAGCTTAAAGCCGATTTTGCAAACGAAAAAGCTGTTCTTGCCCAGGATTTTACAGGTATTTATGATGGTCTGCTTGGTAGTGTAAAGGCTCATGCTGTTGTAATTTCTGCGCACAGTAAGGAACAAATCCGAATTTATGTAGTAGAAGCACAGCGCGCACATATTACAGAAAATGGAGTAGGTGCAGAAATTAAAGCCTCTAAAGCTGTAAAAGGTGTTATTAAGCCAATTGCCGATGAGCCTGGCTTCTACCTTTTTGAAAATGCACTTGATAAAAACGGAAATCCTGTAGATTTTGACTTTACTCTTATCGCTGCAGGCCAGATTGTAAAGGTTTCTGCAAAATAGATTTTCGGCAGGGCTTCTGTATTATAAATATTAAAAAATTATCTGGTGGCGCGAAGGAACAAAACGGTGGGCAAAATGACTCTGACTGTTGATGCCGCGAGAGCGGCATTTAATAGTTCCACTACAACAGTCAGCGTCAAGTCGGCTAGCCGACGCTTTTGACCATCGTTTTGTGACTGGGAGCCAACATATAAATGTTTTCGTATTTATAATACGGAATCCCTGTGATGATCAGACATGATAATGACACACCATTGAAAAATTAGCCTATAACTGATAAATTATAGGGTATGAATTCAGAAGTAAAAACAGAAGCCATGCCGCTGCGCATTGGTATTGATATTGGATCTACAACTGTAAAAGTAGCAGTTCTTGACGATAATGACAAATTAATCTATGGCGATTATCAGCGTCATAGAGCAGATATACGCAATACAATCATAACAGTAGTAAATAAAGCTCTTGATTTTCTTGAAAAAGAATATGGTGCAAGCACTTCACAAACAGTAACTGTAAAGGTAACTGGTTCCGGTGGTCTTTCTGTTTCTCAGTGGCTTAATGTTCCTTTTGTTCAGGAAGTAATTGCCGCAACAACCTCTGTAAAAAAGCTTATTCCCCAAACTGATGTTGTAATTGAACTTGGTGGCGAAGATGCCAAGATTACATATTTTAAAGGCGGTGTAGAGCAGCGCATGAATGGTACTTGTGCCGGCGGTACAGGTGCCTTTGTAGACCAGATGGCTGCCCTGCTCGAAACAGATGCAATGGGCCTCAACGAGCTTGCTAAGGGTGCACAGCAGATTTATCCTATTGCCGCCCGCTGTGGTGTATTTGCCAAAACAGATATTCAGCCGCTTATTAATGAAGGTGCCCGCCGCGAAGATATTGCCGCTTCTATTTTTCAGGCAGTTGTAAGCCAGACAATTAGTGGGCTTGCCTGTGGTAAACCAATCCGTGGTCATGTTGCTTTTCTTGGTGGACCGCTTCACTTTCTTGACCAGCTGCGTCAGCGTTTTATAGAAACCTTAAAGCTCAAGCCTGAAGAAGTTATTGTCCCTGAAGATTCCCAGCTTTTTGTTGCGAGCGGTTGTGCTTTTAGTGCAGAACGAAAATTCAATGGTGAAGGCGCTGCCGATTTTAAGTTTCCAACTATTCAGGAATTCCGCGACAGTCTCAAAAATCTTGTAGGAGCAGAGCTTAGCGAAGTTCAGCGTCTTGAGCCGTTGTTTAAAAATCAGGCTGAGCTTGATGAATTTACAGTACGCCATTCAGAGCAAAAGGCAAAACGCGGCGACCTTGATAAAACTCATGGTCCTGTATTCCTTGGCCTTGATTCTGGTTCAACAACAACAAAGGCTGTACTTATAGACAAAGACGGCCGCATCATCTGGAATTTCTATGCTCATAATCAGGGTAATCCTGTTGAACTTGCCGTAAAGGTCCTTAAAGATTTGTATGCAAAGCTGCCTGAGGATGTTTATATTGCCCGTGCAGTTTCTACAGGTTATGGAGAAGCCTTGTTCCAGGCCGCTCTTGGAGTAGATGCCGGTGAAGTAGAAACAATTACACACTTCCGAGCTGCAAACTTTTTTGTACCGGGCGTAGAGTTTTTGCTTGATATAGGCGGACAGGATATGAAGGCTCTTCGCATGAAGGATGGAGCAATTGTTTCCATTCAGTTGAACGAAGCCTGTTCTTCCGGTTGTGGTTCCTTCCTTGATAACTTTGCAAATACTATGGGCATGGACGTTAAGGAATTTGGAAAAATTGCCCTTATGGCCGAAAAGCCTGTAGACCTTGGTTCGCGCTGTACTGTATTTATGAACAGCCGTGTAAAGCAGGCTCAGAAGGAAGGGGCGTCTGTTGCAGATATTGCAGCAGGACTTTCATATTCAGTAATTAAAAACGCACTCTTTAAGGTAATCAAGCTTCGCAAAGCAAGTGATATTGGAGATAAAGTTGTAGTACAGGGCGGTACTTTCTTTAATGATGCAATTCTGCGTGCCTTTGAAAAAATTGCAGGCGTAGAAGTTTATCGTCCTGATGTTGCGGGTTTAATGGGCGCTTATGGTTCTGCCCTTATTGCTTTGATCAGTGGCAGGATTTAATGATGCCAAAGCCTGGTGAACCTGAAGGAACTGTTCATGATGTCCGTTCAAATATTGCAACCTTAGAGGAACTTGAAAACTTTAAGGTTTCTCTTGATCTTAAGCGCTGCGGTAAATGTCAGAACAATTGTCTGCTTACTATAAATACCTTCTCAACAGGAACAGAAAACCGTACTTTCATTACCGGTAACCGCTGTGAAAAGGGTGCCGAGCTTGAAGATACCGCTGATGGAAAAGCAAAAATTATAGATGCAAGTAATAAGAGCAGTTCTGCCCTTGATGATGACGCAGGTCCGCTTCCAAATCTTTTTGCCTGGAAAACAAAGAGACTTTTCAGTTATGTTCCACGCAAGCCGGAGGATGCACCTCTTGGCGATGTAGGTATTCCACGAGTACTTAATATGTATGAAAACTATCCGCTCTGGTTTACCTTCTTTAATGAACTTGGATTCCGTGTTCTTTTGAGCCAGCGTTCAAGCCGCAATGTTTACGAAAAGGGGCTTGAATCAATTCCGTCAGAATCTGTCTGCTACCCCGGAAAAATAAGCCATGGACATGTAGAGTCGCTTTTACAGCGCGGAATTAAGTTTATTTTCTATCCGTGTGCACCGTATGAAAAAATAGAAGATGCGGGGGCAGGAAATCATTACAACTGTCCGATTGTAACAAGTTATCCGGAAGTTTTACGCAATAATATAGAAGCTCTAAGACAGGATCCTTCAATTTTATTTATGAATCCGTTCCTGCCTATTTTTGATAAGACTGCTCTTGCAGAACGTCTTGCAGAAGAATTGCTGCCAAAGTTCCCGGTTCTTACAAAAGAAAAAATTTATGCGGCTGTAGATAAAGCCTGGGCAGAGCAGGAGCAGTTTAAGCTTGATACAGAGCGTGCCGGCGAAGAAGCCCTGGAAGAAGTAATTACCAAGGGTGGAAGCGGTATTGTTCTTGCAGGCCGTCCATATCACCTTGACCCGGAAATCAATCACGGTATTCCAGAAATGATAAATGGACTTGGACTTGCTGTATTTACAGAAGATTCAATCGCACATCTTGGCGCTATAGAACGTCCTCTGCGAATTGTAGACCAGTGGACTTATCATAACCGTTTGTACAGGGCTGCTCAGTTTGTTGCCGAAATGCCGGACCTTGAGCTTGTTCAGCTTACATCTTTTGGTTGTGGTCTTGATGCCGTAACTGCAGATCAGGTTGATGAAATTCTTAAAGCTAAAAACAGAATGTATACCCTTATTAAAATTGATGAGGGAAGCAATCTTGGTGCGGTTCGTATCCGTATCCGTTCGTTGATTGCAGCTGTAAAAGCACGCCGCCGCAATAAGGTTAAGCAGACATTTAAATCTTCTGCTTACCAGCGTGTTGTGTTTACAGAAGAAATGAAGTATACACATACAATTATTGCTCCTCAGATGTCGCCTATTCATTTCCGTCTGCTTAAAAAAGCCTTTGAATCTCAGGGCTATAATTTTGTAGTACTTGAAGCAGTAGACCCTAAGGCTGTAGATGCCGGTTTGCGCTATGTAAATAACGATGCCTGCTATCCTTCTATTATGGTTGCAGGACAGATGATGGCAGCCCTTGAAAGCGGCAAGTACGATCTTAATCACGTAAGTCTTTTGATTACACAGACCGGTGGTGGTTGTCGTGCTACAAACTACATAGGCTTTATCCGTCGTGCCTTGAACGATGCAGGCTGGGGACATATTCCTGTAATCAGTCTTAGTGCTCTGGGACTTGAAACAAACCCGGGCTTTAAGCTTACAGTTTCACTCGTAGATAACCTTGTTAAATCTGTAATGATTGGCGATGTTTTTATGCGTGTGCTTTACCGTGTCCGCCCGTACGAAGCAGTTCCCGGCAGTGCAAATCAGCTTTACGAAAAATGGAACGAAAGGGCAGAAGCTTTGTTCAAAAAAGGAGCAAGCTGGAGCGGATACCACAAACTGCTTAAAGGTATTATCCGCGAATTTGATGAGCTGCCTCTTAAGCCTGTAAAAAAGCCTCGTGTTGGTGTTGTAGGAGAAATCCTTGTAAAATTCCATCCGACAGCAAATAATCATATTGTAGAAACAATCGAAAAAGAAGGTGCGGAATGTGTAATGCCTGATCTTGCAGACTTCTTCTTCTATACCTTCTCGGTTGATATTATACGCCGCAGAGACCTTAAACTGCCAGAAAAGAACAAGCGCAAGGCTAAGCTGCTTATCTGGGGTCTGGAGCTTTACCGCCGCCAGATGAAGCGTTATTTAAGAAAGAGCCGCCGTTTTGAAGCACCTGCTTCCATTTATGATTTGATGAAGGGTGTAGATGATATAGTTCAGCTTGGAAATCAGACCGGAGAAGGCTGGTTCCTTACTGCAGAAATGGTAGAGCTTATTCATCAGGGAGCACCAAGCATAGCCTGTGTTCAGCCGTTTGCGTGTCTGCCTAACCATGTAACCGGTAAGGGTATGATTAAGGAATTGCGCCGACGCTTCCCTGATGCAAATATCAGTGCAATTGACTATGACCCGGGCAGCTCAGAAGTAAATCAGTTGAACCGCCTTAAGCTTTTGCTTTCAAATGCACCTGTGGGTAATCATCCTGATGAAGTAGAAGACGGTATGATAAGAATGAGCGACGGCTCTCTTGTAAAAGGAGAAATAAGCAGGGCAGAGGGTGCCACCGATATAGATCCTGCAGAATAAGTATATAAAAATAGGTGAGAATAATGGGGGGTAAAATGAAAAAACTGAAAAAAGCATTTTTAGCCGCTGTACTGATAACTGCTTTTGCATGTCCTCTTTTTGCTGCTTATAATTCCTGGGGAATTCCGGATTCTTCCGAAATCAGAAAAGGACTTTCTGAACGCTGGTTCGAAGCCTCCCTGGATGCCGTCCGCATGAATCTTCCCGAAATATTCGATAACGATGCCGGACAAAAGTTTCAGGTTCGCCTGGAAGAATCCGACTCAACTTATATGATTTACGTTGCTCCCTGTGCCGTAATAAATGTAAAGGTTTATTCCAGCAAGGGAGTTTCTTATGACCAGCAGGAGGTTTTTCCCGGTGATGCTCCCGGCAGCTGGGTTTTAGTCCGCGATAAAAAAACAGATGCCCCTCTTAGAATCCGCTGGTACTTTTCAACCGACAGTGACATTTATGTTCAGTTTACTCCTTACGGAAAAACAGCTCTTGCAGACATGGTAATCTACGGAAACTACGCTTCAAAGGGAGCTTCTACAGGCATTCCGTTTAAATCTCTTTATGAGGTTTCGTTTCAGGATGTTCTTGATATGACAGCCCTTTCTCTCCCATGGCAATATGTAACCGTTGATTCAGACAAATATGGCAGTGTTCTGCAGATGGCAGGAATGATTCAGAAAAATCTTGGCCGTGTAATGTTTGTTTCAGATGCAATGTACAATGAAGATAATGAGCTTGTTCAGATTACAAACGGCAAACCTTTTAATACAGATAATATTGAGGACGGAAAGCTCTATCTTTCTTCGGCAGGATTTCTTAAATGGATTGCAGATGGACTTGTAGAACCAATTGCCGGAACAAAGCTTAAGCGAGCTCCTTTGATGGTGGAAACTGTTTCTGTAAAAGAAAACGGATATCAGGGAGTGCTTTCTCAAAAATATAATCTGTTTTTCAGTCTGGACTGGATACGAAATCTTGCATCAGCAGTTCTTTCTGTAACAACCGGTAAGGTTTATATGTACAATGAATCTGGTGCCGATGTAACTATTAATCCGTTTGCGGCTACCATAAGCAATGCCGGAACAATGAATACAGTAACCTTTATAGAAGATACCGGCTACAATACCGGAGTTTTAAAGTCTCTTTTGTATGTTCTTGGGGCAACAGAGCCGGGAAATGTCTATTTTGGAGCAATCCGTGAGACAGATAAGACCGTTACACCCGAAATTAAAGTATTTAATGACTGTGTAATGTTTCTTCCTTATTTTAGTAACGGTTCCTTTGGTTGCTTTGTTTATATGAATGGAAGACAAATTTCGCTGGATGATTTTTGCATGCTTTATTCAGATGCCTATGTGTATCTTACAAGAGTACGCGCCAGTGATAATTTTTATCCGGATTGATGGGATGTCTGCGTATGTGAATTGCCACTCCATTGCCAGGAGCCAAAGGCGACGAAGCAATCCACGTATTAAAATGAGTTTTGTATGAAGAAAATAATATTATTATTCATAATTATATTAAATATATTCCCGATTTTCGCACAATCTGATAACCAGAACTCTGAGCTTGATATTTACAATGAATTAAATATTTATACAAATGCAGAGTATTATCCCGGGGTTCTGGAGCAGGCAGAGCTTTTGGAAACCAGTTATCCGCAATCGGTATTTATTGTTTCTGCCCGTATTGCAAAGGGACAGGCTCTTATAGCTCTTAATCGTTACGAAGAAGCACAGGAAACATTTAAGGGGGTTCTTTCTTCCCTGCGTTTTGGTGCCGAAAATTATGCAAAATGCTGGTATTATCTTGCTTTAGCCTTTTATTCTGACGGTGACTATACAAGCGCACTTTCTGCTTTTCATACAGTATGCGATGCAGAACAAAGGGAGAATAAACTTGAATATTATCATTCTTCAATTTTGTATGCGGCAAGAATTTATTTTTTTATGGAACTGTATGAGCAGGCACTCCCGCTTTTTGAATATGTTGCAGCAAACGGACCTTATTTTTCAAAATCAGAATATGATGAAGCGCTTCAGAAGCTTCTTTTTACATACAACAGCATTTATAGCTATAATAAAACTATAGACCTGTATAATAAGCTGGAATCTCAAAATTTTTCTCCAAAGGTTTATTCGGCACTTACAATTTATGCCGCCGATGCCTATGAAAAAAGCGGTCAGACACAAAAAGCCTATCGTACACTTGAAGCAAATCAAAATGAAGATTTTAAGGAAATGCTTTGTTCCTATCGTCTTAATCTTGGTGCTGCCGCTTATGGAAAAAAAGACTACGAAACAGCTTTGGAATATCTTGCACTTGCAAAAGAAAGCTCTGTTCCTCAGACAGTTTTAAGTGTTTTGATTTATGAACAAAAAATCAAACTGGAGAAAGAGGGCAAGACTGCTGCTGAAGTTGTAGAACAGGAGCTTTTACATAATGAGGAAGAAATTCTTTCTGCTGCAAAAGAGCTTGCGGGGCTTAGCGATTCTTATTATTCGCTTTTGATGAGAACCAGAGCCTTTGTTTCTGATGATGATGAAGCCTTGTCTTATTATGAAAAAATTGAAAAACCCGGTGCAAAGGATGCTCTTATTGCAGCAACAATTCTCAGCCGACGAAACAAAACATCTGCAGAAAACTTGATTTCGCCTTTTACAGCAGATACCGATTGTGCAAAGCTTTATGCAAGACTTTTGTGTGCAAACGGAAAATATGATAAAGCAGAAAAAGTTTATGTTCAGCTGGAAAAAAATAAAAACCTGGACAGAAACAGCCGTATTGAATATGCAAAGGTTTTATACCGCCAGAAAAAATGGAATGAAACCCTTGCTGTAATGGCAGCACAGGCACAGGATCCGCTTTTTCCATATATTTCAGGTTTGTGTCAGTATAATCTAAAAAACTATTCAAGTGCCTATGATTATCTTGATGTATATACCAGAGCAAAAAATTCTCAGGCAGATTATAAAAAGCTTGCACAGTTTTACAAAGGTGTAAGTGCCTATAAAACCGCTTCTTATAAAAATGCTTATGCAGATTTATCTGCTTATATAAAAAACTATTCTGTGCATGATGAATATCTTTACCGTGCATACGAGCTGGCGGCAAAATCTGCCCTTATGCTGTCAGATTTTACAAATGCTGCTGCAATGTCCCGTGGCATGATAGAGGCTTCTCAGACAACAGCCCAAAAAGAAAATTCCGTAATTTATTGTTCAGAAATTCTGACCGATTGCAGAAACTATGATGGTGCAATAGAATTGCTTTCCCAATACACCTCGGAAAAATCAGATTTTACAGTAAAATGTATTTCTGCCATAGCCAGAGTTTACGAAAAGAAGGGTGAGCTTGAAAAAGCAGATGCACAGTATTCAATTCTTCAGCGCGATTATAAGGGAAGCTCTGCTGCCGAAGATGCCGCTTACCGTTCAGGCGAAATTTTCTATTCTGCAGAAAAATACAGCGAAGCAGAAGCTCATTTTACAAAATATATTTACAATTATGTTAATGGCCGTTATACAGATGCCGCTTACTATTTCAGCGGGGATTGCAATATGAAAACCGGAGACCTGGACAAGGCAATTATGCAGAATACAACCCTTGTTTCAAAGTATCCGGCAAGTATTTATTCCTACGGCGCCTATAAAAATCTTTTGCAGGCATATTATGAGCAGCAGAATTACCGTGATGCCTTGAGTACTGCAAGACTTCTTGTTCGTGATTATAAGGAACAGGCTTCTTCTGATCAGATAGGACAGCGGGTCATAGATCTGGAACGCATAGTAAGTGGTACCGACCGTGAAGTTGTAGAAAAACTTGGTGAATATGAAAGGGCAGGTAAGACTGCTTCTAAAAAAGGCCGCAACGCCGGTTCAGAGCTTGTTCAGCTTTATGCTAAGCACGACGAAAATGAAGCCGCAATTACTTTAGCACTTGAGCTTTTGAATTATCAAAAGGATGGAGATGAAATGTATTATGCCGCACAGAATGCAGATTTTGCTGCGGAATATTATTATAATCAGTCGCAGTCAAAAAAGGCGGCGGAATATTATTTAAAGGCAGCCGAATACTACAGGTCAAGTGGTCAGGACCGAGACGACAAGGCCGCCGCCGCTTTATATTCTGCAGTAGATTCTTTTGTGTCGGCAGGCCTAAAGGGAGATGCCCGGGTTACTGCAAATCTTCTTGTAGAATTATATCCCGATACAAAACAGGGTAAAAAGGTTATGAACCTGCTAAAATAGGAGGCGTTTTTTTATGATGATTAAAAAATATATAGGCTTATGTGCCGCACTGGCAGTTTTAACAGTTCCTCTTTTTTCTCAGACAGCAGATTCTGACACTCAGATAGAGCTTCCTGATTTGACCACAGTTGTAAGCGGTGGACAGGATTCTGACGATTTTGCACCGCCTCCGGCTTTTGATGATGTTCTTGAGATTCCTTATAATTCCGGAGACCTTGTGCCTGTGCTTCCTGCTGTTTCTTCCGGTGATGAATCAAACGTTGTTGCAGCCGGCGGGCAGACAACACAAAAAGATATTTATGCCCAGGGAGAAATTGGAGGAGGGTATCCTGCTTCTTTTACCGGAAACTTTGAAATTGCCAGACTTTATGGAGCAGATCCTTTTAAAATTTCCTTTAATCATAATTCTGCGGCCGGTTTTGCAAGTCATAATCTTGCCGACTGTTATAAAGAAGGCGTAACCTCAATTGCGCTTGAAAAAGACTTTATCCGTAAAAATATAAAATGGGGGCTTTCCGGACTTTATGAAGACAGAGGAAACGGACTTCAGAGTAAAGTAGAAAGCATTTCTGCTTATAATCAGGATTCTGTAGGACTGGCAGGAAACTTTTTGTGGACTCTTCCAAAGGATTTTTATCTTGGTCTAAATCTTGATTCCATGTTTTATTTCCGTTTTTCGGATTTTACAAAAATTGCTGCTCCCGGCGCAGAGGTTCCTGCCTGGATAAAAAATACTTCCCGTGTAACGGTTGACCCAAAGTTTAATGTGGGCTGGAATCATAACGGCTTTGATATTTCTTTTGATGCCGCCTATAATCTCGAAGCCTGGAAACAAGCTTCTAACCGCGGACAGCTGAATCTTAATTTTTCATGGCAGAATGACAAAATAAAACTCTTTACAGCTGCAGGACTTGTTTTTGGAAATACAATCGGTGATAATACAGTAATAGTTCCGTTTGAAGCAGGGTTGGAAGCTCTTCTGCCGGTTTATTTTTCTGACAGAAAGCTTAATCTTTCCCTGAGCGGCGGACTTGAATCAAACAGACAGACAACAAACGAACTTGAAAAAATGTATAAATTCAGCGGAATGCAGGATTTAACTTCTGAAACTACAGACTGGTTTGGAAAAATAAATCTTCTGGTTCCGCTTAAGAGCTCTTTTACGGGTAATATAGGTGCCGGTTACCGTCAGACAGCGTTTTCAAATGGTTGCTGGACTCCGGATTTTTCTGAAGACAAGCTTACCTGCGGGCTTTACAGTTTTTCTGTAAAAAACAGATTTGAGCTCTTTACAGATTTTTCATTTACCTGGAAATACAAGCTTTTTGCAGCAACTGCTAAGTATCATGCAAACTGGATTGATATTCCTGTGCTTGAAAATAAACATACAATATCTGTATGCTTTGCTTTGCAGAGTCAAAAAGGTCTTTGGGGCGCAAGCCTGGATACAGCATATCTTCTGGATGCCGCAGACAACAAGCCTGTAATAAATCTGGAAGCTTATGTTCAGGCCTCTTCTGCAGTGCGAATTGCGTTGAGTGTAAATGATCTGCTTAAGCTGCTTGGTGCGGAAGAACGTCATTATGGCGGACAATATGCTGCCAACAGCGGAAAAGCAATGTTACTTGTGAAGTTCTTATTTTAGTGGAAACTGCGGTTCCAGGCCTTTCGAAGGGAAGGGACCAATAAGGAGATATAACCATGTTAGAAACTTTAAAATCTGGCGGACTTTTGATGATTCCAATCATTGTGTGCGGAGTCATTGCAACCTTTATTATAGTTGAACGCTGCATCTATTTTGCAAGCATCCGTAAGCGTGATGAAAAGCTTATGCAGAATGTAAATGCTTCTCTTGCTGTAGGCGACTATGAAGCCTGCGGAGTTGCCTGTGCTCAGGCAGACACACCAATGTCTCAGGTAATCAAAAAGGCCATAGACTGCCGTCGCTACGAAGAACGCGATATCCGAGACCTGGTCGAAGCTGAAATGGATTTTGTTGTTCCCCGCTTTGAACACTTTTTGACCCCGCTTGGAACCATTGCAAATATTGCAACCCTGCTTGGACTTTTGGGTACCGTAACAGGTAATATCAAGGCCTTTGGTGTACTTGGTGCCGGTGGTTCAATGGGAGATCCTGCCTTGCTGGCCGGTGCCATTGCCGAAGCTCTGGTTACAACTGTTGCCGGTTTGATTGTTTCTATTCCATCGGTAATTTTCCATAACTATTTTGTTTCGCGCGTAAACCGCAGAATTGTAGAGATGGAAGCTCATGTAACTTCTATTGTTCTTAAATTAACAGGCCGTGTAAGATAGGTGATAAAATGAGATTAAGAAGCAAACGGGCCGGTATACGCTCCAACGTAGACATGACCCCAATGATTGATATAGTTTTTCAGCTGATTCTCTTTTTTCTGGTTTCTACAACCTTTGCAATTCTGCCGGGAATTAAATTAAAGCTGCCCTCCAGCCACACTTCCGAAGGAACTTCTTACCAGGGTATTACCATTACTGCCGATGCCGACGGGCTTTTGTTCTTTAACGAAAAAGAAGTTACCATGGAAAGTCTTGGCAGCGAGCTTGCAGCCTTTGATACCGGCGATGTAAAAAAGGATGAGTTTCCGGTTTCTTTAGAAGCCGACAGCGAAGTTACCAACGGAACCATTGTAGGCATTTTTGACGTAATCCGCGAAAGCGGCTATGCAGTAATAAACCTGCGCACCGCCACGGAAAAATAGGAAAAACAATTTGTATGTATAAGCAGCCTTTGTTTGGAGAAGACAGTTCACCTCACATAACCAGCATGATGGTAAGCGCCATAGTTACCCTTGTCTGCTGGATAATTTTCTGCGTGCTCTGTCTCGTAATAAAATTCAAACCCCAGACTCCCCAATACAAGGAAGTGCAGATTGTTTTGAGCAGCACCCCCGTGGTTGAAAAAGAAAAAGCTGAAGCTGCAGAAAGCGCCTCTGCGCAAGTTTTCGAAGAAAACTTGGAGAGTTCGCAAAGCGAACAACTCCCTGAGTCCACCCCCGTGGTCCCTGAGGCTACATCCGTGGTCCCTGAGGCTCTCGAAGGGCCAGCCAAAGTAGAAACTCCCCCAGCCCAAACAAAAGCAGAACCAACCCCTGCACCGGCACAAGCAAGTAAAACTGCAGCCCCTTCGACAAGCTCAGGGACCCCAAAGACCACAAAAGCAAGTACACCAAGTCCAAAGGCAACCGACCCTGCCAAAAAAGTAAACTTTGATGATTACCAGTACGCAACAGATCTTTCGCAGGGTGTCGATTTTAATAAAACTACAACTAAAAAGCAGGATTTTGACTGGTCTCAATTTGAAAATTCTTCAGAGCCTGAACCTCAGATAAGTCAGAAAGTTGATAAGGTTGTTGGGCCTCAATCTGAATTCAGTGGTTCTGCAGGTCAAACAAGTACAAATAAAAATCAGACACAGACAAGCCAGGCATCAACTAAGACTCCAACTCAGCAGTCTGCAAGTTCTGCAACAAACACCGCTTTAAGCAATATCAGAAATACAACATATTCAACTTCAAGCGGTTCAAATACAAAATCAATTACCGAAGCAAAAACAAGCAAAGGTGCAGACGGAACTTTGAGCATGTCCATGACAGATGGTACAACAAGAGTTCTCCTGGAGCCAATTCCACCGGTAATCAGACTTTCAGAAGCAGCTGCGGCTTTAATAGAAACTTCTCGTACTGTTACAATAGAATTTCAGGTTCTTGCTTCGGGAAACGTTCCCCGTGCACAGATTAAAATTACACCGGAATCAAAACTCCCTCAAGCTGTCCGCAATGAAATTTACGATCAGCTGTGTAACTGGCTTTTTGAAACCTCTTCTTCTGCCGCACGAGCTACCTTTGAATACACAATAGAAAAACGCTAATTCTTCAACTATGAAGAAATATGTCAATATTTCCGTACAATTCTTCAAAAAAGAAGAATTATTTATTAAGAAAACGCAATAACTTACACACTAGTATGCAAGTTTTTCTTGAGAGTTTTGGCAATCCGTGATAGAATGAGTTAAAACGATTAATATATGTGCTCTAAGGAGATTTTTTACTATGGAAATGACACTTCGCTGGTATGGAACCGGCTTTGATTCAGTAACATTACAGCAGATTAGACAGGTACCGGGGGTTCACGGGGTTATAACAACACTTTATGATTCTGTTCCCGGTGATGCCTGGGAGCTGGACGCAATAAAAAAAATAAAAGCAGAAGTAGAAGCTGCAGGGCTCAAAATTGCCGGAATTGAAAGCGTAAATATTCACGACGATATTAAAATTGGCGGCGGTGACCGCGATAAATATATCGAAAATTATATAAAAACTCTGGAACGTCTTGGTCAGCAGGATATTCACATGGTCTGCTATAATTTTATGCCTGTTTTTGACTGGACCCGTTCTGAGCTGGCCCGTGTCTGCGAGGATGGTTCAACTGTTCTGGCTTACAATTCAAAGGCAATTGATGGTGTAAAACCGGAGGATATGTTCAATTCCATCGACAAGGATTCAAACGGCTTTATTCTGCCCGGCTGGGAACCAGAGCGCATGGCCCGTGTAAAAGAGCTTTTCCAGATGTACAAGGACATAGACAACGAAAAGCTTTTTAATAACCTTGTATATTTCCTTAAGGCAATTATGCCTGTCTGCGACAAATACAATATTGATATGGCAATTCATCCGGATGATCCTGCATGGCCTGTATTTGGTTTGCCTCGCATCATCACAAGTCAGGACGGTGTTTGCAGAATGCTCAAGGCTGTTGATAATCCTCACAACGGTTTGACCTTCTGTACAGGTTCGTATGGAACTAACCGCAAGAATGATTTGTGCGAGTTTATTAAAGCCGCTAAAGGACGCATTCACTTTGCACATGTACGAAACCTTAAGTTTAATACTGCAATTGATGATCCTGTCCTTGATTTCCAGGAGTCGGCTCATTTATCCAGCTGCGGTACTTTTGATATGTTTAAGATTGTACGCACCCTGTACGAAACCGGTTTTGACGGCGTTATCCGTCCTGACCACGGCCGTATGATTTGGGGCGAAAAGGCAATGCCTGGTTACGGCTTGTATGA
>JAEEGL011957523.1_pt1 | contig 16813 bp, 24 predicted proteins | sample 9134231 | NCBI WGS metagenome assembly JAEEGL01 (sample SAMN16246548, study PRJNA631951) | gut metagenome | biome: gut microbiome; feature: rumen; material: fiber-attached | host: Bos | place: Iran: Karaj | collected 2018-10
GGGTGTTCCATCGGTACACAGCCTCGTCCACATACCTTTGCAGGTACTTGCTTGAGATTGAATGGTAGATACCCTCAATCATTCGCTTGAGCATTGCCCAAAATCCCTCAATGGTGTTGGTAAAGTCACCTCCCTTGACATACTCGCTCCGTCCGTGGTTGACAACCTTGTGGGTGTATTTGGACGTGTCAATGCGGGAGTAAGATGTCAGTTCATCTGTGTAGATTGTTGAACCCTCAACAACGAACTGACTGATGATGGGCAGCAGTGTCGCCCCGTCAGTCTTGTCGCACTTTAAGGCTACCACCTTACCCCCTCGTTGAACCATACCGAACACGGGGGTCTTGGTCTTGGTGCTGCGCCCCTGCGTGCCTTTGGTGCGCTTCCATTCGTGCTTGTTGCGCTCACGTCCACCGATGTAGGCTTCATCGCATTCCACGTCACCACGCAGCGCAACGGTATCGTCTTGTGCGAACAACGTGCGGATTTTCTGCAAGATGAACCAAGCGGTTTTCTGCGTCACGTCAATGTCCCTTGACAACTGATGCGAACTGATACCCTTCTTGTGGCTGCTGATAAGGTACATCGCCATAAACCACTTACGCAGGGGTATCTTGGTGTTCTCAAAGACAGTGCCGACTTTCTCGCTGAAATTCTTGTTGCACTTGGAGCAGCAGAACCTTCCGTCAGCACGTTTATGGCAGTGGTGCTGACCGCAGTATGGGCAGACAACATCCTGCTCGTCACCAACCCCCCAACGGGAATCAATGATTGCTTGACGGCATTTGTCCTCGGTGCTGAAATAAACAGCAACCGAATAAAGGGAGTTGAATTTGCTGAAATTAACCATAATCCGCTTGTGTTATGTCTCCATCTTACCTATAGTAATCTGCGGAAACACTATACAATGGAATTGTGTTAAAAGAAATTAAATCATCAGTTCTATGCTACTAAAAATCACTTTTTTATCGTGATTTTATAGCCAACAAGTATATCGTTACCTTGTTTTTTGATTTAAACGTATCAAGTTGACTATCGCAATTTGGGCATATCATTCTTAGGTTTTCTCTTTTATTATTAGATGCGTCACCATCAATATGGTCTAAAACAAAAACAAGAGGTTTACCATTATGTTCTGGCTTACAACCACAAATAGCACAAACATTATTTTGTTCATTCATAAATTCTTTTTTGAAGTGTTTTGGTGTATAATTTCCTCTACAATACTTATCACTATTTTTCAAAAAATCCTCATATTGTTTTTCGTGTGTATGCTTATGCTGGCATTCTAAGGAACAATATTTTCTTTTTGTTTTTTCATTTAAAATTTTCCCACAATATTCACACCGTTTTTCCATTAAAACTTTATTTTCGCTTTTATTTGCGGTGGAGGTAGGATTCGAACCCACGCCCCGACTATTAATCGAGCTAAAGCATTTCAAGTGCTCCCCCTTAAACCACTTGGGTACTCCACCGAAAAAGAAACTTACTCAGGGGTGGTTCGCCCCATTCCTCCACTACGCTTTCACCATTCCTTAACAAACATACGGTAGCCATCTCCGTGGGTTACTCACAAGCCTGAATGACACCTACTCCAAAAGGTAGTTAAGTCCCATTTGAATCTATGTCATTGCCCTCAGTCTCTTTATAATAGGGCTGTCTCATTTCCGTTAAGCATATTTCCTCCGACAAACGTCGGGCTGATGTGTTCATCTGAGACAACCAACACTGGCAGTGTTATTTTGAGCGGAAGACGAGACTCAAACTCGCGACCCTCTGCTTGGAAGGCAGATGCTCTATCAACTGAGCTACTTCCGCAACCTTTTATTTTGTCCCAACATGTCAAAGACCTCTATAGTTCACACTTGAAATATCTGTTGTTTTTCAAATGTGTTGCAAAGATACTACCAATTTTTGAAATCACCAAATTTTTGAAAGGAATTTTTCCGTTTTTAACATTCTTTGACTTTTACGCAAAAAATAAAACTGTGATTTTGCCTTTTGAGAGGGTTTTTCACAGTTTTGGGATTATATGGTGAACCTACTTGGTAGGGGATTGCTCATTTAATCAATGTGTACCCATCTCTGCTTTTTTTACCCTCATTTTTAAAATTTATCGGTTGTTCGTCATTATGCGCGCATTCCCATGATAAACTGCAATCGTAGGATGGGAGTCTATCATAATCAGGTGTGCTATATGTTTTCGTATAATCGAACATTATTTTTTTTAGGCAAATTTAATAATAAATAGTGAGTACTTTTCAAAAAGTCAACTTTACTTTATTTTTTTTTTCAAAAAATCAGTCCATCATATTAACCAAGGAAACTGAAACTGTGACCACATCCGTTTCGTCTTTATTAAAAAACGTATTATATATGGCAGTGTTTTCGTATTTATCACTTTCGCAATACTCTTCACACAATTCCCACAATTTGTTCAAAAATTCCTCTTTATCCATATATCACTTAACGTGTTTTTCGGTCAAATCATGGTTAATAAGAAATGAGCCTCTTATTGAGTAAGGAAGCATACCTTCTATTTTAATACGGTATTCTTTATTGTCAATTTTAGACTTTAACACAGGTCTTATCTCTTTCGGAACGTCAGGAACACAATCCTCGCAATGTCTTACCATAACAAAATGCATGTTTTTCCCGTCCTCTTTGCAACCGCAACATTCGCATGGTATATTATAATAGAAATACGTTCTGCTAAGTCCACTTTCTTTACCGCATATATCACATTTTCCAAATTCTATTTCTCCCATTACCAATCGTATTTAAAGCCCGCAATACCATTTTTAGCATCCTCATAGATACGTTTAAGAATCGCATCGTAGCGTTCCTTTTCCAAATTATTATCTTCCAATTCGTCATCCATCATTGACAACACGTCTTCATAATCAACGGTTTCATAACGACTGAACCACATGAACTCTTCAACAAAATCCATAATTTCTCCGTCAACCCATGTGATATAATCAGTGTATTCTTTTGCATTTTCCAAGAGTTTATAAGTACTGTTTCTTATGTCTGTCTCGTCTGACAATAATTCGGTTAGTCTTCCATTTGCGGTTTCGATTAATGATTTCAACTCTTGAATTTCTTTATCTTTATCTTCTTCATATGACATGATTTCAAGACCCATTCCCTTTGCAAACCAATACTCGCATCTTGCACCGTTGCTTTCTTTCCAATTCTCTAACAGATAAATTGCATCACATTTGGCGAGTTCACCAAGTGCAATTAATAATTGCCCTGCATAATCTTCGGGAATGTAATCTATCTCACATGGATTGACTACTTCATAACCCATTTCAACCAATTCATCTTCGGCTTCTTTGAATATCGTCTTAAATTCTTCTTCCTCAAGTCCAGACATACGTCCTGAAATATACACTCTCTTTTTATTGTCCATAATATTACATTGTTTTAACGTTTAACTTATCTAATTTATCCATGAATACCAACCAATCAATAAAATCTTTATAACGTTTAGAATGTTTCAAACTACTCTCAACAATACTACTTCCTTCTTCAAATCCTGTTTTATTGATTTTAGTAATTTCCAGTGAAATCTCTAACATTCTGTCTTGAAGTTCTATGTATTCCTCAAGCCAATTCTGTGTCATCATTTTTAAAATTTAGCATTTTATAATCTTCTTCTGTGGGTTCAAAAGCGTATATTCCTGATGAAAATTCACTTGAATCAACAAGAACGCTATTTGACCTTTTAACTCCACTTATTATTGGTGAACGACCTCTTTTTCTTTTCATATCATACGTCAAAATAAACAAATTTATACATCCTTTAATTGTTTTATGCCCTTAATAATTCCATGATACAGCATTATTAAAAACGCTATTGGCCAAAAGAAGAAGAAAGCATATTCAGTCTTTCTATCAAATGTTGCAAACATACCACCAAGCAAAAAATAAAATATAGTTACTAAAACTATTAATCCGAATATTTCTTGGGTTTCCATTTAATTATTTATTCTTGGTTATACTTTTCATGGGCTTCACTAACTTCAGCCATATCTTCTCTTCCCATATCTTCAAAAAACTTTTGATTAGGGTTCTTTATAGCATATGCAAAACTGCCACCAAAAAACACATAATAAATTGGAATATGCTCTTTTAATTCGTCCCTATATACAATTGTGGTAACGGCTGGTGTCATCATACTTCCACCCCAACCACCAAAACCTAATGCTGTTGATTCCCAAGTTTGGATAAAACTTTTATACCCATAGATTGGTTCATGAATATTAACCCCCATTGAAGTTAATTTCGTAATCACTGCTTCATTGCTTTTCTTTATATCATCTAGTGTTATCATAATAGTATTTATTTTGTCTTAATTATCTTATTTTAATTGATATACATTCCTTCTTTTGCCTTGAGTGCCAAACCCATCCCAATTAAACCACGATAATCAAAATGATGTGCATTTAACCAGTCAAGACCTTCAACTGTATATGGAAGTTCAAACAAGTTAATTTCTTGAAATTCTATCTCTTCTTCCTCGGTCATATCTTTCATAGAACGAAGATACGGCCTAATTTCCATTTCACCTTCTGTGTCGTTAATTAAATCTTCAATGTGGTTAGTGTCAAGCGTTGCATCTATTCCAACCCCTTCACCCATACACCACCACGTTATTTCTGCTTTAACACCGTATGGCAATCTTGCACATAGGTCTTTCAATAGCAATTCTTTATGTTTCTGTTCCATATCTATAAGTGCTCTATTTTTTTACAAATATACTACATTTATTTCAAAAAACAAAGGGAAAAGACCATAAAAGGTCAATTCCCCTTGTCTAATCAGATTAAGTTTCCGAAGTCATCAATTAAAGATGTACTTAATGCCGATTGAAGCGTTCCAGCACTCACCAATGCTCTTGTTAGAAACAAAGGTCTTAGTATCACCATTGATAACCTTTGGTGTTGAGAACGTTGCATAACCGTCAGCATCACGACCCTCATACTTTAAGATACGTGCATCACTTCCAATCTCAGGATTGATATACTTGCTCACACCCCAATTAGAATTGAAGAAGTTAAGAACGTTCTTCACGTCAAACAGCAACTGAAGGGTATGCTTTGTACCATTCACGTTAAAGCCAAAGTCATGCTTGTAACTCAGGTCAACACGATGTACCCAAGGATTGTAAACACTGTAGGGCTTTGCTACGCTACCCTGGTTGTTGCTAAGGTACTTGTTAGCGTGTACATAATCCATGAAGCGGTTCTTGTCACCATCGCTCACGAAACGGAACTCGCGGTTAGCAACCTCTTCGTCAGTAGGAATATAGATTGCATCATAGTTGTAGCCATCACCGTTCATGTCATTCGTTGTCATGAAAGAATAGTTGTAACCACCACGCCAAGTCTCATAAATCACACCATAATGGTTTCCACTCCTGTCATGACCTGTTGCAGAAAGGATGAAACGGTCAGGTGTAACATACTGAGAGTTATGCAACTTAATGTTGTTCGGACCGTCAGTGGTAGGAACGTAGGTAAATGCACTTTCTGCTGCACTACCAGGCATACCCGTAATCTCCTTATTTACAGTGTGGGTGTAGGATGCCATCAGGCTCAACCAATCCACAGGCTGTGCATTAAGGGTTACATTGCCAATCCAACCATATCCCTTGCTCGTATTTTCAAGAACAAACGCCTTTGTGCCCTGACGGAAATTCTTGGGGTAAATGGGACGGTTGTCCACACCTGCAAAACGCTCAAAATTCTCTACGCTCGGAATTGACCAGTCGCTGATGCTTGCTGCATTGATATTCTTGTTGAAGATACCCTCAACCGTTACAGTAAATGGGAACTTCACAGGAACTTTGTAGTCAAATGCCAATGAGGTCTTCCATACCATAGGCATCTTGAACTTCGGGTCAACCGCACTGATTGAGGAAGGAACTGCACCCATGTCAGGATTTACATCCTCAGGATAACCCATTGCAATCAGCCTGTTCTTCAATGCATCAACAGTAGCATGACCCTCGGCATCTGTCACAAGACCACCTGCAAATTGTGACATATCAATGCCATTACGTGCGCTCAACTGAGCCTGATATTGAATCATACCGCTATTAGTCGGCATATTAGTGAAGAATACGAGAGGCAAACGGCCTGAGAACATACCTGTACCACCACGCATGGTAAGCACCTTATTGCCCATTACGTCCCAATTGAAGCCAATACGAGGCTGAACAATGAGATGGCTGTTTGGCCACTTACCTGTATCAATATGGCGGTCTCCTGGGTAGGTCAAGGCTAAGATAGCATTATTTGTCATCAAGTCCTTATTATTGAAGAACAAACCATCGAGACGCAAGCCATAGGTCAACTTAAAGTTGCGTGTTGCATTCCACTCATCTTGTGCATAGAAGCCGAACTTGTTGAATTGTACACGAGCAGCAGGTGAATTGTTGCCACCATAACCATAGGTCAGACATACAATCTCAGGTGCAGCACCATTGATGAAGTCATCCACACTGTTATAACGGTAGTATCCTGTACCATTACGCATGTACTGATTGTCCGCCATTTGATGCTCAAAGGACAAGCCACCCATTACCTTATGGTTTCCATAGAGCCAAGTCATGTCATCACGAATGTTCCAAATTGTGTTGTGAACTGCATTGTTCCAAGTGAACAACTCATATCCAAGAGCCATGTAGTTGTCACGGTTGCCATCAGCATCAGTCATGGTGATGTCGATGAAAGGGAACTCACTTGAATCACTCACACGAAGGTCATTCAGTTTAGAAAGCGTTGCAAGGAACTGATTGGACAAGTTATCACGCAAACGGCTGTTCAGGTCAAGTGACCATGAATGTACCAGGTTGTCCATTCCGTACATCGAGTTCGCAAACGAGAATGATTGTTTTGAAACACGTGCCGTTGCCATACGTGTACCGCCATCCATTGAGGTAGCGTTTGTATTGTTCCAATAGCGGTTCTTAGTGTAGTTATAGCGCAATGCAAGATGATGGTCTTGGTTGATGTTCCAATCGAGACGAGCCAATACCTTATAATTGTTCTCGTCAGCAGGGAAATTAGTGAAAGACCCTGTATCATAACCATACTTCTGCTTTACAAAATCACTCACACGCTGAAGGTCGGAAATTTTTGTACGTGAAATATTTTCGTCAGGTACAGCGACACCGTCTTCACTCGCTCTCCACATATTCACAATGGTTGGCTTCTTCACCATTTCACCATTCACAAAGAAGAACAACTTATCCTTCAAAATTGGGCCGCCAATGGTTGCACCGTAGGTTGTCACTTGTGACTTCTCACGAGCCTTTGCAATCTGTGCTCTATCAACGGCATCACCACGCATATTCTCGTTCTGATGGTAGATATAGGCACTACCCTTAAAGGTATTAGTTCCGCTTTTGGTAATAGCATTTACACCACCACCGATGAAATTGGTTTGACGAACATCGTAAGGTGCAACAACCACCTGCAACTCCTCAATAGCATCAAGACTGATTGGATTACCACCACCAGGCAGATTGTCGCTCAAACCGAAGTTATTATTGAAGTTTGCACCATCGACTGTAAAGTTTGCTGTACGTCCATCCGTACCTGCAATGCTCATACCATTACCTGCATAAGGTGACAGTCGTGTAACATCTGTAATACTTCTTGTAACAGTTGGCATATTAACAATCTGTTGATTGTTGATATTGGTGGCTGCTCCCGTCTTTTCTGTCTGGAACTTGCTACCAACGCCTACGACTACTACCTCGCCCAAAGCGTTTGCATCAACATCCATTCCGTAGTCAAGATTGTAGGTCTCACCCAATGGAAGTGTTAATCCGTCATACTGCTTAGGTTGATAGCCAACATAACTTACAGTTACCTGATAAGGGCCACCAGGTCGCATACCGTTGATGGTGTAACGTCCATCAATGTTTGCTACAGCATTATACTTAGTACCTGAGGGTACATGAACAGCCGTGACGGTTGCGCCAATAAGGGGCTGTTGAGTTTCATCAGTTACAACACCAGACAAGGTAGATGTTGTAATCTGAGCGTTCATTACAAATGCGAAAGAAAGCATCGCACTCAAAAGTAAAAACTTAATTTTCTTCATATTAATAAAACGTTTTAAAAATTAAAAAAGTATTTTATTGTTCATTTTCGCTGCAAAGTAACGGATTTTTTCTTTACCGTCAAAATTTTATTTGTTAATTTTTGTTAATTGTTTCTTTTATTCTTTTTTCTGCTATCTCAAAATAGTTTTTATCTAACTCAATACCAACGAATTTTCTGTTTTCTAATACACACGCAACACCTGTAGTTCCACTCCCCATACAATTATCTAATATAATATCATTTTCATTAGAATATGTCTTCACTAACCATTGTACAAGGTCAACAGGCTTTTGTGTTGGATGCAACTTGCCATTTCTATTAGGAACTACATTAAATTCCAATACGTCTGACGGCTGAACATAATCAGGGTCATATCGTTTAGGCTTTTTTTCAAAATCTAAATGATTTGATTTACCTGCATAATGATTATAGTTATAGCATGCTTTTCCTATTCCAATCCTTTCTTTCATTATCGGGTTATATGTGCCTCGTTTTCTATTAAACACGCATATTTCTTCGTAATACTTCATTGGTCTGTATTTTGCCGAAGCCATTCCCGTAGGAACATTTTTCTTCCAAATCAGTTTATATTTGAAATTACTCAGGTTGCTCTCTATTAACTTATATGTGAATAACCCTGAAGAAAATAAGACAATATTTCCGTTTTCCTTAACAACACGATTATATTGTTTCCACAATTTATCCAACGGTATTGGAATATCCCAACGCAACTGTGTTATAGCGTATGGTAGGTCGCAAATAACACAATCCACTGAATTGTCTTCAAACCCTTTCATTGTGTCAAGACAATCACCGTTAAAGAGTTCTATACCTATATTATTGTTCATCTGCTTTCATTCTGAGATATGTCCATAATGCACCCCTTTCACGGATAACATTCTTATTTTTTATTATTCCATCACGAACTTCATCGCAATTTCTGAGTAACTTATTACCTATCCACATATTAATAAAGTAACGCCATTCAATGATTTTTTCAAAAGGATAGCACAATGTTTTCAGAAGAATGCACACAAACCCAAACGGAAAAAATAAAACACTTAATGTAAAGTTCAAAATTGTCTCAATTACCGCGGCTGTTTTCAGTTTCATTGCTATTTTCTATTTTATAGTTTAAGTAATCTTCTAAGTCATTAGAAGAAAAGGTGTAATATCCACCATTCTTATATTTGCAAAGAGTTTTTACATAGTTTATAAAATCATCCTTAATGTTATTGAAATCATTTGTTGAAAAAAGGCAATTTTCGCATATGATATAATAACCAGAATAAACACCCATAAATGGTTCAAGATTACCAATCTTTAAATCATCCACTGATTTCACCAAATTGTTAACAAACACCCTGTGATATGGCATATCTTTAATTGCCTGTGAACGTCCATATAACCACCATTTTTCTTTTGTCGTATCAACACCAAGTTCTTCTGCTCTTGCTAAAAGATATTCACGTGTATTTGGTAATAACTCATTAAATTCTTTTGGACTACCATCCCTATTATAGGGATAGACAATTACTTGCCGTTCATTTTTTGAAGCCTTAACACACCATTTTATGTCACTATATAGGCTTGGATATAGATTATATTTATCAACATTTTCACCATTTACAATAAATAATTTATCTTTTAAGGTTGCAAAACCGTTTTTAACTTTAACATACTGTTTTGTTTTCTTTGTCTTTATGTCTTTTAACATATTAAAAAGGTCATTGTCTGTTGTAAAATAAAACTTACCATCAATGACACATTCATGTAATGGCTTTACCGCACTTTTCTTTGTTTGAGCGTCTAAAATATATACTAAATCCTTATACCTAAGTTTGCGTCCTAAATTGTTAAACACACTAATCATACTAAATGTGGTAGCATCTTTGAATACGCGTTCACTTTTATAATCAATTATCTTTTCTAAAAGATTATTCTTAATTACATAGTCTCTCATTTTTGAACCTGCAAGGCTTGTAGTCCATGAACTCGGTGTAATATACGCCATTCTTCCATATTCATGTAGCATCCTAAAACCGACTTCAAAAAATATTATATACAAATCTGTCATACCTTTTTTAGCAAAATTGAAAGATTTGTAAAAATCCTTTTTATCACCAAAATTATGCACGTTTTGATATGGAGGGTTTCCAAAAACATAATCCATCATGCCATCATACTTATGACATGTAAGTGCATCATCACAAATAATGTCCCACTTAACATCTGTGAGACCATATTCTTCAAATACAAACTTATTAAGGTTTTCAATACATTGTTTATGCAATTCGGCATCAATCTCTATACCATGAATGAATAATTCCAATTCACTACGTAGTTCATCTTTTTGCTCTTTTGTAAACTCATCCACCATATAGACATATTGTGCCCAAGGACACTTATGTTTACGCTTGTAGAAAGCAGTTACATATGCAGAAACTACTTCCTTTAAAATTGCGCCATTGCCACAACTGTTATCCATAACATGTCTGTATAAAATATATTCAGAAGGTAAACTGCTCCCATAACTGCAAGCATCCATCATTGAACATATCACATGTTTTGGTGTAAAAACTTTAACGTTATCCATTAAAATCCTCTCCTTTAAGCCTTTCCTTTGCTATTTTAACATACTCATCATATATTTCAGAACCGATGCATTCCATGCCAAGATTAATCGCAGCCAACGCTGTTGTTCCTGTACCAATGAAAGGGTCGTATATAATATTGCCCGCCTTTCCATAAATCTTCAATAGTTGCTCACATAAATCAGTCGAATATGTTGCCTTATGTATCTTACAAGAGCCATCATTGTTTTTTGCTCTTACAATATTATATACATTCTCATAGTTTTTCTGATTAGTACCCTTGCTTCGTGATACAACCTTTTTATTGCACCTGAAAGTATCATATTCGCCTTTTCTAACAAACACATAAACTGGTTCCCATATACGTGTCATTTTGTTGGGACTCGCTGTATTTGGAACTGCCGTTGGCTTTTCCCAACAAAATATATCGGCCATAGTAAAGTTTGTCTTTGTAACTATATCTCCAAGCAATTTAAGATAATAGTCATGCGTATTTTTCCCATAAGACATGTTGTACAAAACAACCCCGTTTTTCTTTAATATACGGTCAAATCCATTGAATACGTCAATTGTCCAATTGATATATTCATCAGGTGTCTTATGGTCATTAAAATCAACATATCTTACAGTATATCGTCCTTTCTTACTATCGTTGTGAAAATCACAATTTGTTCTTGCTGTATTATAAGGTGGTGAGGTTAGTATAATATCTATTGACCTTTCTTCAATATGGTCGGTCATAGTAACAATACAATCCTCATTATATATGATATTTGTCTTCATAAATGTCTTGTTTTATTGCAAATATACTACAAAGAATTGACAAAAACAAATTATTGCCACATATTTATATGATGGACTTAAATGGAAAAGATTATGGAAAACTACGATATAAGTGACATTATTTTCAAACTATATCTTTATGCGGATGCAACAAAGATGATACATTACACAACTGACAGCAATCATGCTCATGAATTATGCGACACTGTTCGTGATACTATAACGGATTTTGCAGATAATCTTGCCGAACAAGCATTTGGCTATTATGGTAAGCCACAATATTCGTCACTAACAAAATTAAGCGAACTATCAATTAAAGAAACTGATGATTTGGGCGAATTATGTAAGAATGCTACTGAAATTGTTGATTATCTTCGTAAAGAGTTTGACAAAAATGAAAAATTGAGTGGATTGGTTTCACTTATTGATGATTACAAAGGGCAAATGAGCAAAAACGCTTTTCTGTGTTCATTTGACAAGGTTTCAAATTTTAAAATTAAAGATTAAAACTAAATAAATTATGGGATGCGGATGTGGTAAAAAAAGTTCAACTAATACAAGTAAGGTAGTTAAAAATGCGCCTAAAACAAGTGGAAACGCCCCTAAAAAGGTGAGACGTGTAATAAGAAGAACAAACAAATAACGTTCTACACATAAGTACAATAAACCAGCGGTTTACGTTTCCGCTGGTTTATCATTTGTGTTTAATTCAACATATTCATCAATCATCCTCTGAAGTTCTGACTCAATATGTTTTTGCATTTCTTCTGAGAATGTCGGTTTTTCTGATAATGCTTTATCGTATGCACTCTTTATGAACTTTTCAGCATAATCTTCATTCATTTATGTTTTTCTTTTTTTGAATTATTTCATCCATAAAGCCATAGTCTATTGCTTCTTGTGCTGTTAGCCAATTATCCCTATCTGACATTTTTTCTATTTCTTCAAATGAACGTCCACTATTACGTGACAGGATTTCGTACAACTCTTTTTTAAGATTATTAACCTCTTTAACTTGTATCTCTAAATCTGTTGCTTGTTTGAAGCCATTACCTCCTGACAATGGCTGATGAATCATAAATCTCGAATGTGGAAGAATATATCTTTTTCCTTTAACACCAGAACTTGCGATTACCGCAGCCATTGAAGCCGCTAAACCAACAACATTAGTCGAAACATCCGAATTGATAAAATCCATTGTGTCGATAATTGCTAAACCATCATAAATACTTCCACCGCCACTATTACAAATAATAGTGATGTCGTTGTTTGATTGTTGGTCAAGCCAAAGTAATTGCGCTATAATTATATTCGCAACCTCACTATCAATATCATTTCCCAAAAAAACAATTCTATCCATTTGAAGTCTGGAAAAAACATCAATTGTTGTTACGGACATTTGTCTTTCCTCAATTACATATGGGTTGATATAACCAAAAGAACGTTTATAGTCTTCAAGTTTTGAGGTAGTTATACCATGTGAAATTGCAAATTTGTTAAAGTCTTTGTTCATTTTCAATTCTTTTTTTCATTATGTTAAAATAATTTTCATCTATCTCTATACCTATAAATTTCCTGTTATTTCGTACACATGCGACTCCCGTACTTCCACTTCCAGCACAAAAATCCAAAACGACACCATTCTCAGGGCAGTACGATTTCACAAGAAACTCCATAAGTTCAACAGGCTTCTGTGTCGGATGTACTTGGTCTTGTCTTCTCCATTTTTGAGGAAAATCAAGAATAGTTGTTGGGTGTCTTGTGCCCTTATTGTTTGTCTGAACACCGTTTATACCATAACCAAGATTGTTTACCTTATTTGGTGTATATTTTCTTTTGTATGGTTTACCTGTTGTCATTTGTGGTTCATAATACGATGCAGGTTCTCCAAAAACAATTATATCTTCATGCTTTTTAAGCGGCATATATTTTGCTGTTAAAGGTGAACCGCATTTTGACTTTTTCCACACAAGTTTATAACGGTAGAGTTTTTCATTACTTAAAGCAAGTCTATCTGTAAACAATCCGCTTCCAAACAAGACTATATTACACTTTGGTTTAATAAGTCCGTTGATACACTCCCACATATCATCAAATGGGATTACTGTGTCGAACTTATTGTTATGGATGCCGTATGGTATGTCACATATGATTGCGTCAACTTTAACCCCTTGGTCTATTAGTTGACGCATTATAGTTAAACAATCTCCTTTATATAACCTTATACCATCATTCATTCATTTTCTTGTTCTTTGCTGCTTTTTTTGCCTCCTTTTCCTCTTTCTTTTCCTCCTCAATCTGCTGTATTGCGTATATAGCGGTTTCTGCCGCGTTGAGAAGTTCATCGCCATATTTCCTTCTTCCGCCAACAGTCACAACAATCTGTGGAGCACCAATAATGATTTTGTCTTTTTCACTATCATATGCAACATTAGCAAATGCGTCTTCAACAAGGAGTTCTTTCGTGTGCTGGTCAAGTCTGTCAAACGCATCCTCATATATAATACAAACAACTGAATCAGGGCAATTACCTACCTTCTCAGCCAAAGGATTAGCCTTCAACACCTTAACGACCTCTTTTGCCTTTGGTACACCATACATTAAAAGATTAATACCATTGTGCATTCCAGTTTCCTGAAACTTCTCATCTACCAAATTTTGGTTTTCTTCAGTTAATTCAAAATATTTAGCCATAAATCATCGAATATTAAAAGTTTAGTTATATTTATCATTACAAATATACTACTTAAATTCCTAAAAGTAAAATTTTAAGGTAAAAATAATAAAAAATAAACATGAACCGTTATGAGTCGGTTACTTGAGCGTTGGAAAAGAGAAAAGGCTGAGAAAGAAGCAAGGCGTTTAGAACGTGAGCGAAAGAAAAAAGAAAGAGATGAAGAAAAGAAAAGACAGAAGCGTGAGCGAAAGAAAAAAAGGAAAAAGAAAATGTACAATCGCAGGGCTTACGTTAAACGCAGAAATGCAGAAGTGAAACAAAAAATACAAATGGGTGATTCTTATGGCTACCACATGGTTGTCATAATGAAAAACAACAAACGTGTTAAAAGTATTGGTAGTGCATTTTGGAGACTAAAAGCCATGGAAATATACAATAATGCTATTAAAGAAAACAGAGAAACTGTCAAATTTCCAGCTATGATTTTTGAAACAACTGAAAAAAAACAAAAGGAATCAAAGCGTTCACAAAAGGTAAAATACGAAATAATGGTCATTGCCAAAATTAAAGATGATGAAAGCAATGTATCCCATTTTCGTGATAAAAACGGAAAATTTGTTGAATATACAATAAAAGACGATAAATCATATAAGATAATTGCCCGTGATGATTGGTTCGTAGAAGAAACATTCAATGTTTACGGTTATCATCCATACAGGGATAGAAAGAATTTTGATTTCATACTAAATGAACTTCTTTTGAAAGATGGCGAATACGACAACATAAAACAGATTTTTCATTTCAACCACCGCTTAATAATATATGGTGATGGTGATTTTGATATTGTCACATGTAAAACAGCAAAAGAGGCTGAACGTCTGCATGATGCATTAAAAAAAGTGGCAGAAAACAAACAAAACTTGTTCTTCATCGGAAAATTAAGAAGAACAAGAAGCACTTGGATTCTAAACGAAATGGAAAAAAAGACGGGTTGGAGTCGGTCAGTCTGCAATAAGGTTCAAACATTATAATCTTCTTCTTTTTCTCCAATAAAAAACTTGAAGCCTAATATAGTGACTTCAACACCATTTATAGGTGGCATATGTCCTTCTCCGCTTTTTGACAAATTATACAATTCGCGGTCAAGAAGAAATATGCTGTTTTTGTCTGAGACTATGTTAATAACAAATTCATCTTTGCTGACTTTTTTGTATTTTGAAAGTTCTGCAAAGGCATTATCCATATGTTTGGCAATAATAATCAAATCGTCAACATTAATCCCATTCATAATCATACATGTTTTTTATTTTATTGAAAAAACGTTGGGTTGACTGCTTAAATCTCACTCTAAGCGGATACTTTCTTTTAACGGGTACTTCATCAAATACAGATGTTTCTGCGAGTTCGTTTATCAAACGCTCACGTTCCCTGTCCACTCGCATATCAAAAACAAAATTGTCCTGAACTATTCCATCTAATTCCTTTAAAACCTCATCGTTTGGTTTATCATTTTTCATAATAACACACTAAAAAATTTTATTCTTCTTCAACATAATAAGTTCCAACACGTTCCATCATTTCTTCTAACTGATGAAGAAGCCATACTACACCACTTGTAAGCCCCATATCCATTATCAAAGTTAAAAGGATATAATTACCAACACCAAACACCATGTTAAAAGGTGTAAACGCAATTGACGGAACAAATAAGATATTAATTAGCGAAAAAACAAGACCTACCCAAGTTGACAAACACATTGGACATGTGAATAATTCTCCAAACCCATCACTAATATCATGTGAGTACTGTCTCCAACGTTCGAACATTCCAAATGGGCCTTTTGCAAAAATCACCATATTACATATACCATAAGCAAAAAGTATATATGCAACAAACGTTAAAATCGTCATTATTTAATTTCTTTTTTGTTTTTATTTTTTACCTTCTCTACTGACAACTTTATTTTTTTGTCTATTTCGCTGTCTATTCTTTCTATTTCTTTTATTGAAGTTTCTTCTTCTTTTTCTTCTTTTCTTATTGTTTCTTCTTTTTTCTTTTTTGTAGAGGTGCTTTTCTTTTGTTGTGGTATTTTAAACTCCAACCTTCTTAATTCAGATATAGGTTTATCAACAAATAGTTTTGATAATTCGTCAATTTTCTCCTTTAACAAAATCATCTTTTCTTCAAGTTCTTTATTATAATTGATGGTTTCGTCTATAGTGGCAAAAATACCTTCAAGATGTGTCCTATCAGCACTCACCTCAGTAGCATAATAGTACGTGTTAGGTTTTTTGTTATCTCTTATGAACTTTATTTTCTCATCAGAAGGCTTGATTATAGACCATCCATCATGATAAGTTATCGCAATAATGAAATTATTCTTATACGTTTTAAATTCTATACCGTATTCAGATAAAGAAATAAGTTTTTCTTCAAGTTTCATAATCAAATTCCACAAATTATTATTGTTAAAATGTAAGATAAAGATGCCATAATTCCAAACTTTCTGAGTGTTGAAGCACCAAACGGCCTTTCTGTTCTGTAAGCCATATAAAACGAAATTGCTTCTTTTGCTACATTTAGAATACACATAATCAGCACAAATATCAAAATCTTAGTTAATGTTATCATA
>JAEEGL012928721.1_pt1 | contig 16813 bp, 13 predicted proteins | sample 9134231 | NCBI WGS metagenome assembly JAEEGL01 (sample SAMN16246548, study PRJNA631951) | gut metagenome | biome: gut microbiome; feature: rumen; material: fiber-attached | host: Bos | place: Iran: Karaj | collected 2018-10
AGACCTATTACAGTTTTCCATGATGTCTTTAGGCGTATTCACCACATTGTAAAAGTCTTTCATTTTCGATCCGGTAGGAGTGAAAGAAAGTGCACTCTTATAGAAAACAGTAAGGAGAGAATCTTTTGCAAACATTGGTATCTCAACAGGATCTTTTCCCGGTTCTTTCACATAGGTGGCTTTCTTTATATCTTTCATCCATCCAAGTTCGGGCTTTTTGTTAAGATAGTTCCTGCAGATGTACCGAAACAGCGGCGAAGAAGGAGAAATCTTCTGCATCATAGGAGGAAGGAAACCATTCTTTTTGAGTTTCTTTGTCTTTCCCTCCGTATCCTTTTCTGCCTCAAAAGCATTTTCTAACTCAACCTCAGAAAAAGACATGTCATGGTCATAAGCCTTTACGGTATTAACGATATAGTACTCACCTTCCTCTACGTAACCACACTTAAAATTACGTCCGTGACGGTCAGTCTGTGCAGAAATAGTATCGATCACCTGAAGGCTTATAAGCTGTCTGGCAGCATTGCCCGTAAGCTTCACTTTTTTGCCGTTCTTTTGCGCCTGCTTCTGGAGCTCGATCCATTCCATTCCCTTTGCTTCCTCCTGCAGGGTCACTACCGATCCGTTTGCTTGCTCTTCATTCCATCTTTCAAAATCTGTGACCGCCATATAGGTCTTACACAGGACATCGAAGCCGTACACATCTCCCATCTCACTGGTCATCATTGTAAGGTACTGTGACATATCAGTCCCGCCTTTTGCCCTGGCTGTCATCTGCCCGTAAAGCTCAGCTTCCTTGCCTGTTGTGACACGAAGCAGTACCTCAAGCCTGGAAGTGCTCTTGCCGTCCCTTATTACATCATCCTGCTTAGAGATTGTCTGAAGTATTTTATAAAGTGGATTATTAGCATCCATTTTTATTATTTCCGTTTTGACAAGCCAGTCGAACGGCCCAAGTACCTCAACCTCTTCTCCCGCACTCTGCTTCACGATAGCCTCGTAAAGCAGTGATTTTATAGGGTCTTCCTTTGCCTGTTCCTTCAGCTTAGCCATTTCCTCCTCACTTAAGGCTTCTTTTCCTTTTGCGCTTCTGCCAAGAATGCGCTTATACTCCTCATATGACCTGAAGAGGCTGTCAAAATCATGGGCCAGGAATTTACAAAAATCTTCTTTGGCGGCATCTTTCTTCTTTTGCTCCCCTTTGGTGATAGCTTCTTTTGCAGCCTCCAAAAATCTTATTCCGTTATCGTAATCAGTATCATCGGTATCGCTTTTTTTCATGCGGTACTCTTCTTTTTTCCTTTCATCCTCATTTGACGATTTTTTAAACTGCCATCCTTTTTTGAGCTCCTTTATTCTGCGGTCCAGATACAGGTCAGTGGTCTTATCCAGCATGGGAAGGTTTTCTTTCATATAGTATTTTACCTTCTCCCCGTTCTGGTTTACCCCCTCAACATGCCGGCCTTCCACATCGGTCCTGTTTACATCCACAACATACACCTCCTGGGAGTTGCCCTGGTTCTGATGCTGCACGTTGTTCACCTGTATGACCTTGATTCCGGAGAGTATGTCTCGTGGAGTACGCAGATTTTCCTGATTACCCACCAGCGTGAGCTCTATGTCAGGCTGCACCAGGATCCTGAAGGTCTGCATTTCCTTCTCCAGCATTTGTTTGCAGGTTTCGACGTTACCGCGGCGCCTTGTTGCCGTGGAGCCACTCCCCTTTTTCTTTGGATCTTCCAGGTAAGCATTACAAAAGCCTATCGCCTTCTCGATCTCTTCCATAATGGTCTTTCCGATTTTATTGAAATTCAGCTTGCCATCAATAAAAAACTCATTGCTTTGTGTGAAATCTGTCTGCATCAGCATCTGGACGCGGTCCATGGCAATCTTAATGTCCGCCATCTTCGTGCTGTCTTTTCGCCACCAGGATTTTTTGTCCTTTTTGAGGATTGAGGCATTTGCATCAAAAAGGCGGTCTTTAACCTTGCGCTGGTCCTGGAATTTCAGTACTGATGTCTTCTGATTTATTTTTTCATAAGAATCCTTATCATTCTTGTACTCATCCGACTTCAGGATATCATTTATCTTCTTTGAGTCCATTACCTGAAATTTATAGTTCTTCTTTTTATCCTTGGTTGAGACGTTACTATAAAATTCTTCCTGCTGCTGCCAGTTAAAAAGCTTCGGTGCCGCCTCTTGCTGCCCTTGCTGTTGCTGCTCTTGTTGCTGAACAATCAGGTTCTGCTGCTGAATATTTCCTTCCTGAATTTGTGAATTAGGTCCGCACATCTTTCCCTCCTATTATTTATCAAGCCATTCAGACTTCAACGCCACTGTAGTAGTCAATTCCCGTCACCACAAAGCTCTCCGGCAAAAGATCGTCAAGCTCTGCGCTCCTTCTCAGTCTCTCTGCCTTTGCTTCTTCCTCCCGTACCATATCCTGTATGGCTGTAGCAGGAGCGAAGAATATTCGGTAATTGTAAGGTTCGATACCTTCGAGCGATAGCCGGGTTATCTTCAGGGCACTTTCTTCATGTGGTGCTATCCGGAGGAACCCATTTCCTCCTTCCGAAAGCTTATGAAACGCCGTGCCCATGAAATTTCTGAATGTATCCGCATCGCAATCCTGTACCATCGCTACCGGATAATAGGTATTGCCTATGCGTTCTATGATCAATGCCGCTATACATTTGTTGTCCTTCATGTAAGCGAAAGAAAAATCCATATCTACCAGATCAGACGAGACCGGGATGTCAGAGAACCATGAATAATCGGCATTATCTACAAGGCTTGAAAAGAGTTTGTTCCTGACCGGAGCCGCAACCGATTTAAGCGGCTTCACATGGCTCTCATCTACGTCCTGCACCCAGCCATATCCCTTTGCCTTATATAGCTCATTAAGTGATACAAACCACTCGGGATATCTGTCTCCGCTCCAGGTGAAACGATGGAAGGCAAGCCAGGAATCACCGTAAAACTTCCCTTCTTTTTCATCATCCTCGCCCCATATCCTTGCAGTAACACGTTTCCGGCCATCCGCCAGGGCGATCTCAAAGGCCTTCTCCAGCATAGCCTCCCCGATACCGTATCCCCTGAAGTCCGGATCCACGAATGTCCAGAGAATGCGCAGCTCATCTTCGTGGATGAATGAGAGTACCATTATCCCCACCGGTAGGTTCGTTACATCCTCTGCACTCTCCTTCGTCGTATCATCTGATGATTTTGGCGCAATAAGCCCTTCCTCTTCCATAGCTCCTATAAGAACAACTCCGGGGATATCCGCGGCATTCTTCAATTCTACGGGAAGCAGACATTCGAACTTCGTAAGCAAATCCTCTTCAACCAAAATGAGCTCCATAAATTTTTCTCCTTTCCAAATATGAGGAACTGTTACTTTTTATTGTATTATAAAAAACCTTTTGAATGGTGCTTTTACCATAACAGTAATCAAAATATTTATACGATTGTCTTTTGTGGGTGTCAGAAAAACGAACGAAACTGATAAAAATTCTCATTCACCGGCTGATTCTATACGCTTCCTGCTGATTTATAATTATTGAAGCAGCACGACAGTTTATAAGAAACTTCATGATTCGTGCTGCAATCACAATCTTAGGAGGACTATCTATGATCAGTTGGAGCACAATAGGAAAAGTAGCATGCGGTTTTGCACTTGGTACAGCAGGTGTCAGGCTCCTCTCCAGCAAGGATGCCAAGAAGTGCTATACCCATATAACTGCAGCAGCTTACAGATGTAAGGACACATGCCTTGAGACCTACACGAATATCAAGGAGAACTGTCAGGATATCAGCGCTGATGCTAAAGAGATCAACGAGAAAAGATATGCTGAGGAAAAAGCCAGAGAAATAGAGGATGCAAAGGCTGTTCTCGCCAATTCAGAGGCAGAAGCTGCTAACGCCTAAGCTGCAGACAGGTTTAAATTGAAAGGCATACCATGAACTGTAAAATATTACATGAAAGCAGAGGACGTATGCGTGTACACATAGCTGTACACCATATGTCTTCTTTTGAAGCTGATAAGATCCAGTATTATCTTTCTTCACTCCCTTTTGTAAAAAAGGCTGATGTCAATGAGCGTACATCAAATGCCATAGTTTTCTATGATTCTTCCTGCAGGAGTAACATGATACAGGCTTTTTCCGAGTATAGAAAAGACCTGGAAATAACTGTGCCTGAGCATACAGGCAGGGATCTGCGTATCGAATATGAAGACAGGATGTTCTTTCATATTGCAGGAAAGCTTGTCCGCAGATTCATCATTCCGCTGCAGATAAGAAAAGTGATCATATACCTAAAGGCTATCCCCTACATTATTAAGGGACTTAAATGCCTGCTGTCGGGAAAGATCAAGGTGCCGGTGCTTGATGCCACCAGCATCGCGGTATCGCTGCTTCGAGGCGACCATGCAACGGCCAGCAATGTGATGTTCCTTCTTGAAATGGGGGAAATGATGGAAGACTGGACTCACAAGAAATCAGTTGATGACCTTGCGAGAGCCATGTCCCTGAATGTGGACAAAGTCTGGATGATATCTTCTGATGGGCAGGAAGTACTGGCCAACATATCTGACATAAAAGAGAATGACCGCATTGTAGTGCGAACCGGCACCATGATCCCTCTTGACGGCGTTGTAAACAGTGGTGATGCCGCGGTCAATCAGGCTGCCATGACCGGTGAATCAAAGCCCGTACACAAGAGTGAAGGTTCACTTGTATATGCAGGTACTGTTATTGATGAAGGCGAGCTTGTCATTACTGTTCAGAAAGCTCAGGGCAGGGGACGTTATGACAGGATCGTAGCCATGATCGAGGAATCCGAAAAGCTCAAATCCGAGTCGGAAGCAAAGGCTGCACATCTGGCAGACAGGCTTGTCCCATATACTTTTGGTGCGACTCTTCTCACCTGGCTGTTTACCGGAAACGCCACTAAAGCCACTTCAATACTTATGGTTGATTTCTGCTGCGCACTGAAACTCGCAATGCCTATTTCAGTGCTCTCAGCAATGAGGGAAGCCGGCAATCACAAGATCTCTGTCAAGGGCGGAAAGTTCCTGGAAGCAGTAGCTGACGCAGATACCATTGTTTTTGATAAGACCGGAACTCTGACACACGCCACCCCTAAGGTAGCAAAAGTTGTAACATTTGGAGGTCACGACGAGAATGAGATGCTGCGTCTTGCAGCATGTCTTGAAGAACACTACCCTCATTCCATCGCCAATGCCGTCGTCAGGGCCGCAGAGGAAAAAGGTCTTATCCATGAAGAGAAACATACTAAAGCAACATATATTGTCGCTCATGGAATATCAAGCACGATAGATGATCAGAAAGTGTGTATCGGCAGTCATCATTATATTTTTGAAGATGAGAAATGCGTCGTTCCCGCTGATGATGCGGAGCTTTTTGATTCTCTCGCACCTGAGTATTCGCATCTTTATATGGCTATAGGTGAGGAACTGGCGGCAGTCATACTCATCGAGGACCCTCTGAGAGATGATGCACCTTCGGTAATAAAGAAATTAAAAGAAAGCGGTTTTGAAAATGTTGTCATGATGACCGGCGACAGCGAAAGAACCGCCAGATCCGTAGCAGAAAAAGCAGGTGTCACAAGATATTTCTCCGAAGTCCTTCCCGAAGACAAAGCCGGCTTCATAAGGAAAGAACATGAAGCCGGCAGAAAAGTCATCATGATCGGAGATGGCATCAATGATTCACCCGCTCTCTCCGAGGCAGATGCAGGAATAGCAGTCAGCACCGGTGCGTCCATTGCAAGAGAGATCGCAGATATAACCATCTCTTCAGATGATCTGGGAGCACTTTTAACACTCAGAGACCTTAGCACCGGGCTGATGCAAAGGATCCGCAATAACTACAATACCATAATAGGATTTAATTCATTCCTGATAATAATGGGTATGCTGGGAATCTTCACTCCGACAACCACAGCATTCCTCCACAATGCATCCACTATTGCGCTTAGCATGAAGAGCATGACGAACCTGTTGGAGGAATGACCTTATTATTTCCCATCAGGAAAACTTGTAAATGCATTTCTCTCTACTGCCGGAAGACCGTATTTTTCCTTCGCATCGGAGAAGGCTTTTATCATGAAAGCCATATTCCTTGCAAGGTTCCTCATTGTCTGAAGTCCTTCGAGGTCCTTTTTTACGTCTCCGGCAGTAAATCCATGAACCTGATTCCAGTATGTGCTAGAAGCCACAGGCATCCCACTTATGGTAAAGTACTTATTCAGGACATCAAATGAGGCTGTATTTCCGCCTCTTCTGCAGCTCACAACAGCTGCTCCCACCTTCATCTGTTTAGAAAACGACGTACTGTAAAACAACCTGTCCATGAATGAAAGGATTGTCCCATTCGGGGAGCCGTAGTAGACAGGGCTTCCTACAACAAGCCCGTCTGCCTCTTCAAATTCCCCGGCGACTTCGTTTACAAGATCATTAACAACACATTTCCCGTTTTTTTCACAATAGCCGCAGGAAACACATCCTCTGATATCCTTATTTCCAACATGGATGACCTCTGTCTCTATACCTTCCTCATTAAAAACACCGATCATCTCGTTAAGTGCTGTAGCGGTGCAGCCATCTGCCTTTGGACTGCCGTTAAGTAATAATACCTTTGCCATCCGAAATCTCCTTCCCAATTAATAATTGTACAGAGAATGATACTTTATTTTTTAGGTCTTGACTTACTGGTAGCAGCCGCGATACCTGCAAGCTGGCCCGGGGCGTCTCTTGGAAATCCGTCAACCGGCTGCTTATCAAGATCAGGTTCCGCTCCACCAACGACTGCTCCCATTTCCTCTTCCGAAAGCTTTACTGCATCATTCAGCTTATCAGTTCCCATGTTAATATCTCCTTTCTTTCTGATACTGTCTTGTTTCTATTATTATAACTCTTTATACGATTTATAATACAGACTGGCAGAAGTCACGGGGACGGTTCTTTCGACTCATTTGATGTACCCAAAGAACCGTCCCCGTGTCTTACACTGATATCAGCCCGAAAGCGGGTCAAGGCCATAATCAAAGAGCACGATATCAATCTTCATAACGTTGTAATCTTCATGTCTGATAAAATACTCCACGATCACGTCGGTCTGGGATACCGGAGACAAGGCATATCCTGCAAGCCGCAGGAAGTCAACGGCCTCATCCATGTTGAGCTTAAGTCCGACTGTCAGGGCAAGCACTTTCTCTTTTGATGGCTTGACCTGTCCCTTTATCAGCTTGGAGAAATACTGCTTTGAGATATTGGCCGCGGCATAAACTTCAGAGTTTTTGAGTCCTTTCTTGTTGATCAGCTGCTGAAGGTGCTTCTCGAAAGAATCTGTGTACATGTCCTTCAGAGCATCATCCAGCGACATATCTGCACAGGACATCGCCATGGCTGCCGTAGGCTTCATCCCCACCATCTCATCATGATGGCTGGCGAGTGGCAGTTCTTCCTCCGTACCATCCGGAATATTGGCAAATCCTGATGATTCTTCAGCTTCATCGCCCCGGGACTCAGTCTTGTTCTTTCTAAACAGACTGCCAAGCCCCCGCTGTCTTCTCTCATTCTTCTTTGATTGGCCGGCCAGAACCGGAGCATTGTAGGCAGCGCCCGGAACTCCGTCGTGGCTGTACTCCTTTTCAAGCTTCTCCTCGACATATTTATCATCAATAAAATGCCTGACATCAAGAGCCAGTTCTCCCGAAATCTGCACGGATTTGCTTCCGAACACCACCAACGTGATGTCCATCTCATTTTCTTCAAGGAAGCTTGTAAATGCATCCACAGCTATCTGAATTCCAAGCCCCTTAGGGAAGCCATAAGTTCCTGTAGCAAGGAGCGGAAAAGCGATGGATTCACATCCGTTGTCTCTGGCCAGTTCCAAAGATCTGTCATAGCACTGGCGGAGCAGTTTCGCCTCACCATGCTTTCCATCTACCCACCAGGGTCCGCTGGCATGGATAATAAACCTGGCATCAAGATCAAAGGCCGGCGTTATGCCCACTTCACCAGGCTGGAGTTCGCCGATCTTCTCCCTTGCTTTCAGAAGCTTTTCTTTTCCTGCCGCCTCATAAATAGCAGCATCAACCCCGTCGCCCACAACAACGTCCGGATTGGCTGTATTTACGATGGCATCTGCCTTTACTTTTGTAATATCATCTCTGATTATCTGAAATGCCATATTCCCTACCTTTCACCGTTATCTCTTTTCCCCGGAAAAAATACAGTCCGTTACTCAGAGCAATCAGCGATTCCCGCCATTCTTTTCCTGATCTCGCGAGCCAGGGCCTGCTCAGGGCTCTCCCCGGCCTCTATTTTTCCGCCGGGGAATTCCCACCATCCCTTATAATTGCCGTATCCTCTGGCTGTTGCGAATACTCTTTTACCATCTGCAATAATAGCAGCTACTACATTTATCGTTTTAAGCGCACTTTCCATAGCATTCCCCACCATTTTTATAACAAATTGCTTTTATAATTATATGAAAAAATAAGCTCCGGCGCTACATTTGTCACCGGAGTCATTCTGTAATCTAAGGTTACAGTGCAGTCATATATTTTTTTTGGTGCTCCATGGGAGTCAGTGGGGACGTTACAGATTGACTCAAAAATCAGAATTTTTGAGTCAATCTGTAACGTCCCCACTGACTCATTCTCACTTGACCCAAAAATAATTGTTGCCAAAGAAGGCCGGGTCTGATAAAGTTGCAAGGAAAACCCACCGGACAAACAACGATTTACAGGAAATACCCAGAAAGAAAAACCCATGAAAGAAATATCACTGGACGAACTCAGACAGCTTGAAGAAGGCACTTATGAACTTATAGATATCAGGGATGAAGCAAAAAGAACCTATGGAACTATCCCGGGAGCAATAGCCATTTCCCTTGAAGGAGACCCTGAAGCGGCAATGGAAAAGCTTGAGAGAATCCCCCACGACAAGAAGCTTATCTTCTACTGTGACTTTGGCCGTAACACCAAAGCTCTGGATGATGAAGGGCTTCTCTCCGGCTGGGACTGCTATAGTTTAAAGGGCGGTTATACCGGGTACGTGTGCTCACAGATTTCAGAATTTTCCGATGACCTGCAGAGGAAGGAGAAAGCCGAAAAGAGCATCCGAAAAAAATATCACAAGCAGCTGTTCTCTCCCTTTGCCAAAGCCTGCAAGACGTATCACCTTATAGAAGAAGGCGATAAGATCGCCGTCTGCATCTCAGGCGGCAAAGACTCAATGCTCATGGCCAAGCTCTTCCAGGAGATTCAGAAGCACAGGCAGTGCAATTTTGATCTCGAATTTCTTGTGATGGATCCCGGATATAATAAGGAAAACAGAAAGCTCATAGAAAGCAACGCCAAGGCTCTTGGCATTCCAATCACTGTTTTTGAGAGCAGTATTTTTGATGCAGTAGACAATATAGAAAAAAGCCCCTGCTACATCTGCGCCAGGATGAGAAGAGGTTACCTTTACAGTAAGGCCCGCGAGCTTGGCTGCAACAAGATCGCTTTGGGTCATCATTATGACGACGTTATCGAGACCATACTTATGGGCATGCTGCACGGCGGACAGTTCCAGACCATGATGCCCAAGCTTCACAGCACCAATTTTGAAGGAATGGAGCTGATAAGACCTATGTACTTTGTGCGGGAGAGCGATATCTGCACATGGCGCGACTACAATGACCTGCATTTTCTACAGTGCGCCTGTCATTTCACAGAAACCTGCACTACCTGCCATGAGGACGGAACGACCTCCTCTAAGAGACTTGAAACTAAGAAGCTGATCGCTCAGCTCAAGAAGGACAACCCTTACGTTGAGTCCAACATATTCAAGAGCGCAGAAAATGTTAACCTCAGCACCATCATTGCTTACAAAGAAGGCGGAGTTAAGCACCATTTCCTGGACAACTATTAATGGGTCAATTGGGGCCGTTGCATGAGTCGCCTGAGCCGTTGCATGAGTCACTGAGCCGTTGCATGAGTCACTGGGGACGTTACAGATTGACTCAAAAATCACTATTTTTGAGTCAATCTGTAACGTCCCCAGTGACTCATGCAACGGCTCAGTGACTCATGCAACGGCTCCAGTGGCTCATGCAACGGCTCCAGTGGCTCATGCAACGGCTCAAGCGACTCATGCAACGGCCCCAATGACTCATTTCCGAAGAGCAAATTCAGCTCCGCAAATATCCGCAACAGCTCTTTTATCTGAAGAAAACACAATTTCCTGAGCCTCAAGAGGCGTATACACATTCAGTGACGCTGACTTTTCCCCATTCCCCGCAAACAGCTCAATACTATATCTGTCCATAACGATTCTGAGCTTTAGCCTGTTATCACAAAGAGGTGCCTCAAACTCCCTAATATTTACAATATCTCTGATTACCCCACTCCTGCTCCTGTCGAGCATTAGCGTATTTTCAGAAGCATTATATTTTACAACGACCGAATGGTCATGGTCTTTGCACAATTCTATCTTAAACCAGCCCATACCCGCATTTTCCGTCAGGTCAAGACTCACTGTAAGATCCAGGCATCTGCCGCAAATGCCGTAAAAGCTCTTTTCCCCAGATATCTCTGCGTTCTGATAGCAGAAGGTCTTCCCATGGTAATTCTCAAGCTCCCTTACAGGATTCTGGCAGACTCTTCCATTATTTATTGACAATTCCCGTGGAATCGTCATCTGACCATATATCATTCTCTCTTCATTGCCTACATTGCAGGTGTCCCAGTTCTGCATCCATCCGATCATAATACGACGCCCATCGTAAGTTTCCAGCGTCTGAGGCGCATAAAAGTCCATGCCGAAATCCAGTGTCTGAGCGCTTTCCCTTGTGAAAGAAAGATCCTCATTCTTCCTCCCGACGAACAAAACCGTGCCATTTCCCGGATGAAATTCTTTTCCATCACCCTTCATATCCTGGGGACTGACGATCAGTATCTGCTTCCCCTCAAGCTCAAAATAATCGGGGCATTCCCACATTCTGCCGTATTCATTTTCGCACCTGGCAACCACAGTGCGATATTGCCAGTTCCTAAGGTCATCGCTTTCATACAGAAGTATCTCGCCGCTTCCGTCCTTAGGCCTGCTGCCAATGAGCGCATAGTACTTGTCTTTTTCTTTTATTATCTTCGGATCTCTAAAGTCCTCTCTGCTATTACCCTCAGGAATCATCGCTGTACTGATGACGGGGTTCCCATCAATTTTTTCGTAGTCCAGACCATCCCCCACAGCAATGGACTGCTGCTGCCTGTCAAAGCTCTTTTCATCCTCCCAGGCCTTCGTAGCGCTGGTATACATAAGAAGATGCCTGCCATCGGGAAGCGTGATCGCACTTCCCGAGAAGCATCCGTTGCTGTCATACTCAGCATCAGGAGCAAGCGCTGCAGGCAGCGTCTCCCACCTTATAAAGTCCCGTGTCCGCACATGGCCCCAGTGCATGGGGCCCCAATGTGTGGAATAGGGATGATACTGGTAAAAGAGATGATAATTGCCTTTATACTCTGAGAAGCCGTTAGGATCATTGATCCAGCCTACGGGAGCAGTCACATGGAAAAGAGGTCTCTGGCTTTCCGGAACTTTTGCCGCAAACTCTTTTTCATATTCTCTTGCTCTCCGCAAAGTCTCACTTACCATTCAATAACTCTCCGTATATCATCAGTCTCTATCGTATCACTTGGCAGCAGCGTATCTGTCATAAGCATCCTGGTATATCTTAAGAAGCTCTTCCATTCCACAGCTGTTTGTAAGCTTGTCCTTGTAAGCTGCCCATTCATCATCGCTTGGGCCACCCTCCTTGAGCCAGAGTCCTTCCTGCTCTGCAACTGTGTTCTCGAAATCAGTCTTGTACATATCAATGGTCTCAAGCTCTTCGTTGGTGAATACACAGTCAATAGGATATGTAGAAGTATCTTTTACCTGAGGCATCCAGAAATCATAAAGATCTGTAAGTCTCTCGATAGCTCTGTCTTCCATGTTGAAGGTATCCTTGTAGTAATGTGAAAGAATAAGCTTAGGTCCGTTAACCTCGTAGTAGCCCTTGAGCTCGCCGGCACTCTTTCCATATTCTTCTCTTGACTGCTCATCTGTAATAGAGTTCCATACGCCATTAGCATCTTTTTCCTTGAAGTAAACACCGATGGGGCCGTACTGAAGCTGCATAACATTCTCGCCCTCATACCAGAGGTCAAAGAACTTAAGCAGGTTTACAGGGCTCTTGCATGCAGATGTGATAGAAAGGTTTCCTGAGTTTGTTGCTCCACCCGTTCTTACTGTCACATTGCTGCTTCCGTCAGGGCCTGTAAGTACCGGAAGGAAAACATAGTCCTTAGAGTAATCCCCCATCAGCTCTTCAATGTACCACCATGTTGAAACACCAACGTATCCCTGCTGGCACTTTGCCATGAGCTGAGTTGTATCCTGTGAGAACATTTCAGGGTCCATAAGTCCCTCTTTATACCAGTCAGAGAAATATGTGAGAGCTTCGCGATAATTGTCATCATCACACACGAAGTTGGCCTTGCCATCCTTATCAAGAACCAGATCATTGCACACATCGTTGATCCAGTTTGTAAATCCAAATCCTGCGTAAAAGATATTCTGGCCCCAGCACCACTGATCAAAACCAGTGGACATCGGGATCGTAGACCCCGGTGTTGCCCCGTACATCCTGGCAGCCATGTCATTTTCTTTGAATGCCACAAGTACCTCATGGAGCTCATCGAGTGTTGTCGGCACCTCAAGGCCCAGGTCATCAAGCCATGCCTTGTTGATCATGGAAAACTGCGGAACTGCGAAGATAGAGTAATCCTCTTCCTTGCCAATTCCGGCTGTACCCATCTGCTCGCCGGCAGGAAGTCCGTAAATGCAGCCATCATCCATTGTTATGGCAGCCTTTATCTCAGGGTGCTCCTCAAGTATCTTTGTAAGGTTAGGCATCACATCCTCTGTGATGTAAGGTGTCAGATCGATGAAGGTTCCATCACCCCCATAGTTTGAAAGCTCATAGTTCTTAAAGCCAACTCCCATATACGCATCAGGCAGATCGTCACCGGCAATCTGTATGTTAACCTGCTGCTTAAGCGGATCATCAGATGCGTTCGGATTGCTTGCCTGGGTATTCCATTCAATCTCAATCCCCGCCTCTTCCATCATCTTGTTGAGCACTTCGTTATCTGCATATCCCGGAGAAAGAGCTGACTGCCCTCCGGTGATATTGAAGTGTGTCTGCTCAGTATCAGTCACAGTTTCTGCGCTTGTCCCTGTTTCCGGCGTAGCCTCAGAACTCCCACAGGCGCTCATGCTAACAGCAAGAGCCATTGAAACAATTGCCATCCCAATTTTTCTTTTCATTTTTACCTCTCCTTGTGCATTGATTTGTTGATGTATTTATAATTTGCAAATTATGTCCTTATATATTTCTAACCCGCAGCATGCCCGTCATCCCTTAACAGCTCCGGCCATCATGCCTTTTTCGAAGTATTTCTGAACAAACGGATAAACTATGAGCATCGGCGCAGCTGCTACAACGATGGATGAAAACTTGATCATCTCCGTCATCTTGTTGAGTTCTGCATATCCTCCGGAAATGGTGCTGGCCTGGGCTGCACTGGCTGAACTCTTGATAAGTATGTTCCGAAGCACCAGCGGCAAAGGAGCCATATCCGAGTTCGGAAGATAGATAAGTGCTGTGAACCAGTCATTCCAATATGCCACCATGCTGAAAACAACCATGACCGAAAGGATCGGAAGAGACAGCGGAAATACTACCTTTACCAATATCCCCAGCTTGGAGCAGCCATCTATCTGTGCCGCCTCCGTCAGCTCTTTTGGAATACTGTTCTGAAAGAAGTTCTTGACCAGTATCATGTTGGCCACGGATACGCCTCCCGGCAGGAACAGCGACCACATGTTACCGATGAGTCCCGTATTCTTGACCACCAGGTAAGTAGGTACCAGTCCGCCTCCGAAATACATGGTAACAATGAAGAAGATACTTATGAGCTTTCTTCCCGGAAGGTCCTTCTGGGAGAGAGGATAAGCTACCATGTATAAAAGAGCTACCGAATACACGGTTCCGATCACGGTATATTTGATGGAATTGAAATACCCCTTAAATATGCTGTCATCCGCGAATACTGCTTTATAGCCGTTAAACGTAAATTCGCTTGGGAAAAGAAATGTCTTCCCGGCATACACGTCATAGGGGTTGGACACTGAAGCTACCAGAACGTAGTAAAGCGGATATGCAACCACTGCTGTTACGGCAAGTGCGATTACTACAAGCACTATGTCGCTGACCCTGTCCGAAAGACCAAGGTTAATCTTCTTATTCATTTCTATGTCCTCCCTAGATAAACTCAACATCCGAATGCTTCCTGGCAATCCTGTTTACCGCTATCAGAAGTATCAGGTTTATAGCGGTGTTAAAAAGACTCACAGCAGTGGAATAGCTGTACTTGGCATTTTCAATACCCTGTTCGTACACATAGACTGCAATCACATCTGACGTTGCCTTATTAAGATCTGTCTGAAGAAGCCAGGCCTTTTCAAATCCTATATTCATAAGATTTCCGGCACTCATGATCAGGTTCAGGATTATCATTGGCAAAAGAGCCGGCATGTCTATATTGATTATTCTTTTCAGCACGCTGGCGCCATCCACCTTGGCTGCCTCATAGAGGGACGGATCCACTGTAGCCAGAGTTGCCAAATAAATAATGCATCCCCATCCGGCGTCCTGCCATATTCCTGAGGCAATATAGATAGTCCTGAACGCACCGGCCTCCGTTAAGATGTCATTGGATGTTCCAAGTATCAGATTTATAAGTCCGCCTGAGGGACTCAGGAAAATCCTGATCATACCGCATACAACCATGGTTGATATAAAGTGCGGAGCATAAAGAACTGTCTGCGTCACTCTCTTTAACTTGTTAAACCTGAGCTGGTTTATGCAAAGCGACAGGATAATCGGAATCGGAAAGCTCCATAACAGGCTGTAAGCACTCAGGATAAATGTATTTTTAATCATCCTTATGCAGTTGGGTGAGGAAAAGAATCTTTTAAACCAATAAAGATTTACCCACTCACTACCGGTTATCCCCCTGCTGGCCTTGTAGTCCCTGAATGCAATCTGTATGCCGTACATCGGTATGTATTTGTATATCAATGTGAGCATGAATGGAATCAGCAGCAAAAGATACATCTGCCAGTTAGCAACTATTCTTCTTTTTAACAAATAGGTTTTATTGTTCATTGATTCCCACTCCATGAAACGTTTCATCTATTAGCAAAAATATATGGCTCCAACTCCGAGCCAAAACCTTTCGTGAAACGTTATTTTATTTTGTGAATTCAAAATATCACCTTGAAAGAGCCATGTCAATACATCTCAGTAAAACACAGGCATTTTCATTTATTATTCATATATTTCAGTTTGAAACTTTGTGCATTTTTTACCTCCGTTTCATGCACTTTACATCTTCTTTTCTTTCATATATCATTGATTTTGATGAAACCTTTCACATTTAGTTGACTTAATACCGGATGAGGTCAGATTCTATGAGCATAGAAAAGAAACAGCCAACCATGAAAGATGTCGCTGTGGAGGCAGGAGTAGCCCTTGGAACAGTATCCAAAGTCTTTAACGGGCTTCCTGTAGGCGACGAATACAGGATAAAAGTCGAGAAGGCAGCAAAAAAGTTAGGCTATCAGGTCAACGTCTACGCCAGAGGCCTTCGTGCCCGGAAGACATACACTATTGCCTTGATATTTCCCAGCCTTTCCAATCCCTTCTACTCCGGAATGGCTGACTACTGCTGTGAATACCTTAATAAGTATGGCTACAGGACACTCCTGGCCACCACTTCATCGGATCCTGCCCTTGAGCAGAAATGTGTGGACATGGTGCAGCAAAACAAGGTCGATGGCATCATAGCCATAACCTACAATCCCGAACTGGAGATAAACGAGAGTATTCCCTTCGTAATCATTGACAGAAAGTTTGACAGCAACGTCCCCTGCGTATCTTCCGACAACTTTGCCGGTGGCGAGATGGCAGCGGCAAAGCTTGTTGAAAACGGATGTAAGAACCTTGTTTTCCTGAGCGTTTCCTCCCATGTTCCGGGCGAAGCAGACAAACGTATGTCAGGTTTTATAAATTACTGTGAGAAAAACAGGATAGCCCACACTGAGCATGTGGTTTTTGATGAAGAAGGCATCGAGGCAATCTATGCCTTTATAGATAAAGCCATTAAAAAAGGAGTATTCCCCTTTGATGGAATTTTCTGCAACACAGACCTTACTGCAGTCCGGGTTATCAAGCATCTGAAGCAAAAAGGGATCTCAATCCCTGAAGATGTTCAGGTGATCGGATACGACGGAATCAAGAACTTTGGTTTTGATGACTACCACTGCTCTACCATCAGACAGCCTCTGAGGGAAATGGCTATGACTGCAGTTGATATTATAATAGGTAATAGCAGTAGTTCAGCGCCTTCGCTGGTCTGTCTTCCTGTAACGTACTGCTATGGCGGAACCACCAGGACATGAGTCGCTGGGGCCGCCACATGAGTCACTGGGCCGCCACATGAGTCACTGGGCCGCCATATGAGCCGCTGGGCCGTTGTATGAGTCACTGGGGACGTTACAGATTGACTCAAAAATTCTGATGTTTGAGTCAGTCTGTAACGTCCCCAGTGACTCATACAACGTCCCAGCGACGCATATGGCGGCCCAGTGACTCATGTGACTGCCCAGTGACTGTTGTAGCGGCACCCACG
>JAEEGL013380442.1_pt1 | contig 16813 bp, 15 predicted proteins | sample 9134231 | NCBI WGS metagenome assembly JAEEGL01 (sample SAMN16246548, study PRJNA631951) | gut metagenome | biome: gut microbiome; feature: rumen; material: fiber-attached | host: Bos | place: Iran: Karaj | collected 2018-10
ATTTGTGTCTATGTCTACTTTTTTCATAGATAAATCCTCCGATTGTTTTTTTGAATTTGACTGGCAGGTCTTATTCATTATATCACAATCGGAGGATTTTTTCCTCACCGGTTAACCTTTTTTGAACCACGCGACTATCGCGTGGTTTTCGTTATTCAATAAGCCTGTCGCAAATACTAACGACAGGCTTGACGGTTATTGCGTTCTTATCATTTCAATATGTACGATGCCGTCTTCGTCAAATTCATCGGAGTCTTTAACAAACCCCAGCTTTTCATAAAATCCGCGAGCGTATTTCTGAGCGGCAATTCTTATAGGGCATTTGCCGTAAATCTTCTCTGCTGTCTTTATTCCTTCTTCAACTATTTTCAGCCCGAGTCCTTTGCCTCGAAAGGAGCTTGCGGTGAAGATTCTGCCCAGCGATACTTCCCTGAACCGTATTCCGGGTGGAACTATGCGCAGATAAGCCGAAATGACTCCGTTTTCTTTAAAATAAACATGGCAGCATAGTGAATCCAAATTGTCAAGTTCCTGATATGGACAATTCTGCTCAACAACAAATACTTCCGTTCTTGCCCTGATAATTTCGTAAAGCTCTTTGGTCGAAAGCTCATCAAAAGTTTTGATATACGTCTCCATATCGTTTTACGCAGGTCTGAATGAATCCATTCCTTCTTCGGTATACCAGTTGTAATACTCTTCTTTCCCGTCAATAAGCCAATGTGCGGGATATTGATTTTCCATCCAGTCAAGAGGCCTTGTGTTGTTATTCTGAACCGAATTGATCGCCCACGCTTCTTTAAGCTCAGCGATCTCACTTTCGTTAAGCACACCGGGTTTGCATGATACAAACAGCGGCGATCCGCTTTTAGACAGGATATCGAGCCATAAACGGTTCATCTTCCATGGGATCGGACCCATTATGCCAACGCAGTCTGCGTCAGCCATGTAGAAAATGCCGTTTTGAATAAGCCTGAATGCAAGGGTATTTACGCCGAAATTTCGTGTTCTGTTCCAGTCTGAACCGCTCGTATCGTCCCCGGTCCTGTTAAGCTCATACATTCCTGCGCAAAGATGAGAGATCGTATTGCATCCGATTATTACGCAGTCATCTCCCGCAGCTTCTTTTATTGCGCGATAAAACTCAACAGTGATCTGAGCGGTCGTTTTGCTTCTGTCATAAAAATGCCAGCCGTCTCTCGCATACTGATTTTCCAGATATTTCAGGGGCGCAAATCCGCCGAATGTATCAAACGCTGAATAGTCGTGCTTTATAAGCTCGTATCCCCATGAACGAATATCTCTTGTTACTTTCTTCACATATTCAATAACTCCGGGGTGAGAGGGGTCAAGCATTTCTTTTTTGCCGTAACGGTCAATCATCCATTCGTCAGTTGCTTCTGGGATCTCGCGTTTTGCGTTTGCAAGGTATCTGACCCATATTCCCGGACGTACGTTCATACTGCGCATCTCGTCGGCTAGCGTTTTCATATCTCCGAAATTATCTCTGCTTGTCCACGGCGCTTCGGTATTGTATTTCTGCCATCCGTCATCGATTACCATATACGGAATGTTCGCCAGACCTTTGCACTGTTCGGCAACTATACGTGTATCGTTGAGAATATCTTCTCTTGAACTTTTGCCGTATGCGTAATACCAGTTGTTTGAACCGTATACCTTGTGCTTCGGCAGGGTAGCGGTCGGGCACATTGCTTTGCAGAATTCTCTTCCGGCGTCAAATGCTGACATATCGCGGTATTCCCCGAATACAACGGTGCATACGTCAAGATCCTTTCCGCACAGAATCACTCCTTCGCCGCCGCAGCGTATATCCGCCCACATTGATACGCCTGCTTCGTCATACTGCCAGGTTACCACTGAAAAGCACTGTACTTTAACGCCAAAACCCTCGGTGTATCTTCCTTTTACGTCTTTTACAGAGTCTGACCCGTTTGAAACAAGTATATACCACGGCATCATTCTTTCCGGCTCGATACCTGCCCATCTCAGATCTGCGTAACCGCGTTCATACGTGTCTCCGAGTATCTTAACAGGTTCGCTTCTCTTTTCTTCGGCACGGAAATTCCATCTTAGCCTTATATACTTCAGCGGTGTTTTATCAGCGCTTATTCTTACATTAAGCTCGTCGTTTATTATGTTCAGATGAAGTTTTATGTCCTTTTCTGTAAACAGCTCCTTGAAAGGCGTTTTTATCGCTTCTTTATCGGTAAAAACCGATATATGGTCGGGCATTCTGAGCTTCATTTTTTATTCCCCTTTGTTTTTTTAACAATTATATATCGCAAAACGCCTTTTGTCAATACTTTTCGGACAATTTTACTTCAATGCGTCGGAGGTATCGGTACTGTATGCTTTAATGGACGGAAATATCGCTACGATAAAGGAGTATGCAATAACAGCCGCGCAAACGAGCGCGATAAGTTCGGGAGAAAGATCCGTATAATATCCCGTTTCGGAATATCTGAAATCAACTGATATCCTCAAAAGCGCGGTGATCGCAAATCCTGCGGCAAGCCCCGCTGCAGATATGCCAACTATAAGCGCCGTTGTTTCAAGATATACCGTAGCTCCGGAATAACCGCACAGCTTTTTTATCGCCGTTTTTCTGCTCTGCGAGTCACAGTAGCGAAGAGAAACCATAATGATGCATATCGTCAGTATAACTGAGCCGAGAATAAACAGATAGTAAGTAAAATACGAAAAGCTTCTTATAGTTCCAACCATCAGCAGTTCGGTGGCGGAATACTCGTTTTCCTCCGACGATATTTCCTCAAGCTCCTTTTTCAGCTTTTCAAAAACACCGTCTGATACGCGTTTTGAATTTGAATCTATATAAAACGTTCCTGTCGCGCTTTCAATTCCGTTGTAATATCCGTACCAGTTGATCATAACCGTTGCGTCAACGTCGCTTGCCGCACCGTTTTTCATGCCCATAACGCCTATAACTTTGCATTTAACTGTTCTGCTGTTTATAGCGTCATAATAATAGTAATATCCTTCAGAATCAACGTTGTTGTCAAATGATGTCATGCCTAATACACAAAGCGGTTCTTCGGACCTGATATCCTCTTCCGTAAAATACCGACCGGCGATTATATCAGGCTTTGGGAAATTATCTCCTTTAAGGAAAATAACGCGAACCTTGTCGTAATCGTATGCGGCGTCAAGCTTGTCGTCAAGAGCGTTGTATAAAACAAAGTCTTCCGCATACTCTTCCGGATGCAGCTTTTCACTTTCTTTTACACTTGTGGAACTTCTTGATATTTTAAGTCTGACTGCGTTCTGCGAGTAAAAATTATTATAATAGAGATTGTTCAAATCGTTTTTCTTTGCCTGATTTATCATAACAATAAAGAAAAACGTCATTACTGCAAACATAAAAACAAGCAGAACGGTTTCAACTCTTATCCTTCTCATGATCTCTTACTCTCCGTCCTTGATCTGTGATACTATATCCGTTTTTCTTACCGTAAAATAACACAGAACGGCGCATACGAGCGCGAGCGCAGCGCCTAAAACAACCATATATATGTATAGCTCGGGATTGTATACCGATTTTATTATGCCGAAAAGTCTTGTCCCTCCGTAACTTTCCGGAAAAAGAAGGATGATCAGCGGAATATGGCTTAAACAAAGCGCTGCGGCAAAATGAAGAGTTATGTCAAAAACAGCCATCAAAACTATATCTTTTACCGTGCGCCCCGTAAGCATATAAATCGCATATGCTTTTCTGTTGCGGTTGTATTTGTTCAGCTGAGTTATCACTATTGCAAAAAAAGTAAATACGCCCACAAGCGCAGACATTACCGAAAGCCCCGTTACCCGTTCTTTCATTATCGATTCCGAAAGCTCAACGCTGTAATCGCTGTTTTGGACTGTGTAATATCCGGTAAACCCGTATTTGTCAAGTATTTCCGTCAGCTTATCCCTTCCGTATTCAAGCTTACTGCGTTCATAGTAAAAAGCTGTATTGTAAAAAAATCTGTTGTGTTGCATCATAGTAGCGGAGGCAACTGCTGAAACGTTGTCTCTTGGCACTTCCGCAATTGTTCTTGTAAGAAGCGGTTTGACTATCGTATAATCGAGATTTTCAAGCATATTTGTTCCCGCAGATACGAAAGCATTAAACACTATTGTGTCTTTTTCTAATATTCCGACCACTTTTAGCGGACAGCCTGCTCCTCTTCCCGTACTTATTTCGTTATTTGCGTAACTGTATGGATAAATCAGATCACCAACATTATAATAATCTGCATATTTATGCCCCAATAAAACGGGAACGGGCTCTCCGTGCTTGTAGTTGATATAATCTTCTTCAGTCAGTAATCTGCCCGAGGAAAGGACCAGATTTGAATTTTTAATAAAGTTTATATCCACTTCGGCTGCTTCAACTATTATATATCCTGCGTCCTTATAAAATGGCGACCACATCTCCAATGCCCGCTCTCCTTGCTCCGCATATCCTCTCAGCACATACGGTTCATTGTTTACATCCGAAAAAGGTATTTTTTCGCTTGTGTTGGTGAAACAGTAGTCAAGATAACCGTTTTCCCTTATCTCTTCGACCATCTGTTCAAGTTTGAGCCCGTATTCGTAAAGCTCGTCATCCGTTTTATTCGTAATAAACGGATCGTACCCTTGTGTCCTTCCTCCAGATTCAATCTCAAACAGACTGTAGTCTGCTTTCCCGAATCTGAATATCGTATGATCCAGATACATTTCATTTTCTTTTATAACTACCGAGCCGTCATCAACGTTGTAATAATAAAGAATATAGCAGAAAAACAGTATGCAGCAGACGATCAGCAGCACCGTAAGGACGGTTGTTGAAACATTCCGTTTCATGCATCTTAAAAACTCATCAAATGCTGTCACATAATCACATCCTGTCATATTTATAAAAACAGAGGACGCAGTCTCGCCCTCTGTATAAGTTTTAAAGTATTATTGTTTTTCAAGCCACTTCTGATATTCTTCCGCCTTTATGGCATCGAGATCCATCACATAATCAGGATCGATAAGCTGGAGCTGTACATATATCCTGTCGGAATCACCAAAAAATTCAAGTCTCGGGTCCTCATCAACCCACGGAAAATCTTTTGCGAGAACGATAGTAATTCCTACTCCGTATTTTTCGCAGTAATAGGACGTTTCGGTTTGCCTGCTGTTGTAAGTGTATCCGGCTTCTTTTACTGTTTCTATGAACGAAGCAAATTCTTCTTTTGTAATATCGATGTCTACCGGGAAACGACCGTCCTCTTCAACAACATTTTTATAGTAGAAATGTATGGCGTTTATATCGAGGACAGATGAGTAACCACCACGACGAAAAAACTGTGCAGGATCCGGAAAATCATATAGATACATGCTCGAATAGCGCCATTCGCTCGTCCAATAGCCGGGCGCAATTTCATAATTAAATTGAACAGGTCTTCCTCTGCGAGTGATTTCTCCGTTAAAATTTGTTTCCGGTAATTCATCCGGCCATACGCTTACAAATACGTTATCGTCGTGAATGACATCTGGTGTGTTGCTATTGGTTTCGGATACTTTCTTATCGCTTAAAAGATTCTCTATTTCTGATGGTTTGGTATCGGTTGAGCAACTGCAAGTCAGGCATATTAGAATAATAAAAGAAAAAAGAACTAAAAGTCGTTTCATAATGTTAACCCCCTAATTGTTTAATAGCCGTTGAAAAAAATGTTATGGCTTACAGAGGATTTATAGCCTGATCAGCTTAATTAATCAACTCCGCGGTCTACAATTGACCAAACTGCCCTTCTTTTGCTTGCGACTGGGAAAAGACAAGGCATACTCTGATAGTCTCCTGCATGTGCCCAGACTGTAACAAAAGCTCTTGTATCGCAATCATTATTTAACATAACATGATCATACTCAACTGAAGCAAGTGCAACCCCTTCACAGGTATGTCCACCATAACAACCTGAATCAAGTCGTGCTTCGAGAAAGTTTTGTTCTTCAATATTCTTTGATTAAAATTCAAAAAATGATCTTTATTGCAATAGTCTTTTGAAAATTTAATAGAAAATTTTAGTGCTTTTCAAGCCATTTCCGGTATTCTTCTGCCTTCAGCTCTTCAAGATCCATCTCATAATCCGGATCTATAAGCTGAAGTCTGACATAACAGCAGTCTACTCCCGTTGGAAAAGCCCGTAGTTTTTCATCGTCGTCTGCGAACGGAAAAACATCTGCAAGGACGATCGTTATTCCCACGCCGTATTTTTCGCAATAATATGTCGTTTCCGTTCTCTCGCTGTTATCGGTATAACCTGCCAAAATCAGATTATCTATAAATAAATCAAAATCATCCTTGCTTATTGCGTCTTTTTCATCAATACCGTCTTCTAAAGTTTTTATTTTATCATATTTAAAAATGATGATTTTTTTTTCGTCAAGAAACGTTCTTCCGAATTTATGAAAATAAGGCTCAGGATCAGGAAAGTCATAAAGATACATGCTTGTGTAATCATAGTATATTGTCCATACCCCGGGTTCAATTTCAATCCAGAATTGAATGGGTCTGCCGCTATCCGGAAACATCTCGCTTGTCTCGTTCTTAGGTAGCTCATCAGGCCACACGCTTACGAACTCATCATTTAATAAAATCTGTTCAGTGTTTTCCTCACTTGAAATAACTGTATCTGATTTTTTTTCTTTAAGTAGTTTTTCAATATCTGTCGGATTATAGTCAGAACTGCAGGAGCAGAAAAAACAAAGTGCCCAAATAAGCGTAATAAGTGTGAAAATAGTCTTTTTCATAAATGAAGAGATCAGTAAAACAGAAATGATTTTTTTTATAGTAATTATTCCTTTCTCAAAATAATAATAAATCGCTGTTTTCAACAGTATTTTACCATTTTTTATTCCATTGTCAATATTCTTTGATTAAAATTCAAAAAATGTTCTATATTGCAATAGTCTTTTGAAAATTTAATAGAAAATTTTAGTGCTTTTTTTCAAGCCATTTCCGGTATTCTTCTGCCTTCAGCTCTTCAAGATCCATCACATAATCAGGATCTATAAGCTGAAGTCTGACATAACAACAGTCAACGGTGGTTGGGTAAGGGTGCAGCTTCGGATCGTCGTCAACAAAAGGAAATTCATTTGTAAGAACTATTGTTATTCCTACACCGTATTTTTCACAGTAATATGTCGTTTCCGTTCTCTCGCTGTTATCGGAATAACCTGCCAAAATCAGATTATCTATAAATAAATCAAAATCTTCCTTGCTTATTGCGTCTTTTTCATCAATACCGTCTTCTGAAGTTTTTATTTTATCATATTTGAAAATGATGATTTTTTTTTCGTCAAGAAACGATTTCCCGAAATTATGAAAATAAGGCTCAGGATCAGGAAAGTCATAAAGATACATGCTTGAGTAATACCATTCGCCTACCCATTCGCCTGGTTTGACTTCAGTGTAGAATGTAACCGGTCTTCCGTCATAAACATGAACTCCGTTCATATATGACTCCGGTAACTCATCCGGCCATACGCTTACGAATACGTCGTTTTCCACTGGATTATCTTCTATTATCTGCTGTTCGTCGAAAAGACCTTTCGAGCCATCATCTTTTGTTTGAAGTAATGTGTCAAGATCTTCAGTATTGTTTTCGTTAGAGCAGCCGGAACCGCAGAAAATAATCGATAACAGTAAAACAGAAACGATTATCATTATTGTCAGTTTCTTCATATAGTAAACCTCCGACTGAAAAAAATTCATGACTAAATAAATGATACCATTTTTTTTTAATTTTGTCAATCATTTTCAATAATTATTCAAAAATTGTTAAAAAAACAAATAAAACGAGCTTTATAAGGCTCGTTTTATCGTTCATAGATTATTGAAGATCATTTCCTGAGTATCCTGATCGAATTCAGTATTGCAATCAGTGCAACTCCGACGTCGGCAAAAACAGCCTGCCACATATTTGCCAGTCCGAACGCGCTCAATATAAGAAATATTGCTTTTACACCTAACGCAAAAATAATATTTGCGATAACCGTTTTTTTCGTTTCACGCGCAATTTTCATTGCATCGGCAATTTTAGACGGTTCGTCTGTCATTATCACAAAATCAGCTGCTTCAATTGCTGCATCGGACCCGATTCCGCCCATTGCTATGCCTATGTCTGCGCATGAAAGCGACGGCGCGTCGTTTATTCCGTCTCCCGCAAATGCAATTTTTTTGTTCTTCTTACAGTTTTCTTTCAGTTTTTCAAGTATTTCAACTTTTTCATGAGGTAAAAGTTCAGCTTTGTATTCGTCTATACCTGTTCTTTTTGCAATGTCTGCAGCGATTTTTTCGCTGTCTCCTGTAAGCATTACTGTTTTGACTATGCCGAGCTTTTTCAGCCTTTCTACCGCAGTCTTACTGTCCGGCTTTATTTCGTCTGAAATAATGATACATCCTGAATATTTTCCGTCAGCGGCTACATATATTTTACTTCCCGGATCGTCGCATACTGAAAAATCAATATTTCTGCTTTGCATCAGCTTTTCATTTCCTGCCAGCAAAACCTTTCCGTTCCAGTTTGCCATAACGCCGTATCCCGAAAATTCCTCATAGTCTGAAATGCTGTTTCGGTCGATATCCGTTGCATAATGATCGGCGATCGACTTGGCGATCGGATGGTTTGAAAACGCCTCTGCGTGTGCCGCTTCCCTTAAAGTTTCTTCTTCTGTTTTACCTTCTGCCGGAATTATTTTCGCTACCTTGAAAACGCCTTTTGTGATCGTTCCTGTTTTGTCGAAAACCATTGTGTCTGCGTTGTTCAGCGCCTCAAGATAATTTCCGCCTTTTACGAGTATACCGTGGCGCGATGCTGCGCCGATTCCGCCGAAATAGGCGAGGGGAATTGATATTACAAGTGCGCACGGGCACGATATTACAAGAAACGAGAAACCTCTGTAAAGCCAGTCTGCCCAGCGTTCTCCGAAGAAAAGGGGAGGCACGATAGCCAGAAGCAATGCGGCAAGAACTACCGCGGGCGTGTAGTATTTAGCAAAAGTTGTTATAAAGTTTTCGGCAGGCGCTTTGTTGGAAGATGCGTTCTCTACAAGTTCTATGATCTTTGAAGCGGTCGATTCACCAAAACTTTTCGTTGTCCTGATTTTCAGTACACCGCTCATATTGATACATCCCGAAAGAATTTCGTCTCCTTCGCATACATCTTTGGGCATCGACTCTCCGGTTACTGCTTTTGTGTCAATAGATGATACACCTTCTGTTACTGTTCCGTCTATCGGTATTCTTTCTCCGGGGCGTATTATTAAGGTTTCACCGGGTTCGATATTTTCGGGATCGAGCGTGATTTCACTACCGTTTCGTATAACCGTTGCTGTTTCCGGACGGATTTCAAGCAGCTTTTTTATCGATTTTCGTGAACGGCGGACCGCGAGTGACTGAAAAAATTCTCCTATCGTATAAAACAGCATAACGGCAACAGCTTCAGGGTATTCTCCGATCGCAAATGCGCCGACTGTAGACACTGTCATCAGAAAATTCTCATCAAAAATATGGCCGTTCGCAATGTTTTTCAGCGCATTCAGAATTATTTCGCCGCCGAGTATTATATATGATACAGCAAGCATTGCAATGTATGCCGGGAACGGAAGATCGGTTGCGGCATTAAGTATCAACGCGGCAGCATATATCACTCCGCCGGCTATTATTTTAATCAAATCCTTTCTGCTGTCATCTTCATCGTCATTTTCAGAATCCTGATGTGTTTCTTCATGACTGTGAGAACCCTTTTTTGCATCTCTTTCTTCAGTTACTTCCCTTGCTGACACTTCAACGTCGGGCTCGTAAGAAAATACGATGTTTTTAACATCTTTATCGAGATTTTTCTCGTCTGCGCAGTCAAATTCAACATATAAGTATTGCTTTACCAGGTTTACCCTGGCAGATTTAACATATGTCAGTTTATTTACATCATTTTCGATTTTTGCCGAACAGTTGGGACAGTCAAGCCCCTTCAGATAATACTCTCTATTCATATTAACCCCACAAATAGTTGCTCAATTATTCAACTTAAAATGATAAAAAGAAGATAAAGCTTTCTTTGCGATTTATTCGTTTATATGTTCAAGTCCCATATCGATTATCAGTTTTACATGATCATCAGCAAGAGAATAATAAACATTTTGTCCTTCTTTTCTGAATTTTACAAGATCGGAAAGCTTTAATGCTTTTAGCTGATGTGAGATTGCAGATTTTGTCATTCCGAGAAGCGCAGCCAGATCGCATACGCATAATTCACTCTTTTCAAGTGCGTGCAAAAGTTTTATCCTTGTCGGGTCGGCAAACATCTTGTAAAGAGTTGAAAGCGCAATATAATCATCATCTTTAAGCATTGTCTTTTTTGTATTGCTTACTTCTGTTTCGTGAATATGGTCACATTGACAAACCGATTCGTCAGTCATTTCTTTGTCCTCCAATCAAACAGTTGAACAATTATTCAACTATATTATATCAGAAATTTCCCGTTTGTCAATACCCTTGTGCAATAAAGCCGTAATTTTTTAAATTTAATAAATTTTTACAAACCGGCTTTTTGACATTTCGGAATGATTTTTTTTATTCTATTGATTTTTTTTTCGATATGTTGTATAATATACGGCGTGATGATCCATCTTTAAGGAGATATTTTTATGAAAAAAGATATTGTAATAATCGGTGCCGGTCCGGGCGGTATATTTTCTTCGTATGAGCTTATTAAGCTTCATCCTGAGCTTAGTATAACCGTTCTTGAAACCGGCAATCCGCTGAATAAACGAAAATGTCCTATAGACGGCAAAAATATTAAAAGCTGTATCAACTGCAAACCGTGTTCGATCATGAACGGCTTCGGCGGTGCAGGCGCTTTTTCCGACGGTAAATACAATATTACAAATCAGTTCGGCGGCACTCTTTACGAATATATAGGCAAGCAACAGGCCATTGATCTTATGCATTATGTTGACGGTATAAATCTGGCATACGGCGGCGCGGGAACAAAACTTTACAGCACTGCCAATACCGCAATAAAAACATTATGCCTTCAAAACAATCTTCACCTTCTTGACGCCTCTGTGCGTCATCTTGGTACCGACATCAATTATATAGTGCTTGATAATCTCTATAAAGAGCTGAAGGATAAAATTGACTTCAGATTCAATTCTCCCGCTGTAAAAGTAGAAAAAGCAGATGGCGTTTTCAGGATCACAACGGAAAAAGGAGAACAGTTTGAAGCAGATAAATGCATTATTTCCGCAGGCAGAAGCGGCAGTTCATGGATGGAGTCTGTTTGCCGTGATCTTGATATACCTACAAAAAGCAACAGAGTTGATATCGGTGTAAGAGTTGAATTGCCCGCAGTCCTTTTCTCTCATCTTACCGATGAACTTTACGAAAGCAAGATCGTATACAGAACAGAAAAATACGGAGACCTTGTAAGAACATTCTGCATGAATCCTCGCGGTGCAGTCGTAAGTGAAAATACGAACGGCATCGTTACCGTAAACGGACACAGTTACGAAGATCCCGCTCTGCAGACCGAAAACACTAATTTTGCCCTTCTCGTTGCAAAACACTTTTCTGAACCGTTCAAAGATTCCAACGGATACGGTGAAAGTATCGCTCGTCTTTCCAATATGCTGGGAGGCGGAATAATCATTCAGCGATTCGGCGACCTTGTTTCGGGGCACAGAAGCACTGCCGCAAGGATCAGCGAATCGTTTACTGTGCCTACGTTTGCCGCAACACCGGGTGATCTGAGCCTCGTAATGCCCAAAAGAATTCTTGACGGTATTATCGAAATGATTTATGCGCTTGACAAAATCGCTCCGGGTACAGCCTCAGGCGACACTTTGCTTTACGGTGTGGAAGTAAAATTCTATAATATGGAAGTCGCTCTCGACGAAAATCTCCAGACAAAACATAATGGTCTCTTCGTAATAGGGGATTGCAGCGGTATAACGCACTCGCTTTCTCATGCTTCCGCAAGCGGCGTTCACGTTGCAAGATACATCAGCGAAAATATAAGTAAATAATAATTCATACGGGGTATTATATGTCTGTTACAACGGTTCTTTTCGATCTTGACGGAACACTTCTTCCGATGGATCTTGAGGAATACCTTAATCTCTATCTTTCGAATCTGGCTAAAAAAGTCGAACCACTCGGCTACGATAAAAAAGAATTTATTTCAAATCTTCTCTCCGCTACGGAATTTATGGTTAGAAACGACGGGAAGAGGACAAACGAGGAGATATTCTGGCAGAAATTTGCTGAAATATACGGAAATAAAGTATACGAGCATAAATCTGTTTTCGACTCGTTTTATGAAAATGAATACAATTTATCCAAAACAGTCTGCGGATATGATCAAAGGGCCTCAGAAACCGTCTCTTATCTGAAAAACAGCGGTTTTGAACTTGTCTGCGCCACAAACCCGCTTTTCCCCGATATTGCCATGCGCTCAAGGCTTTCGTGGGCAGGGATAGATGAAAAAATGTTCAGCATTATCACATCATATGAAAACAGTCATTACAGTAAGCCTTTTCCGGGATATTATCTTGAAATTCTTGCAAAAATAAATAAAAAACCGGAAGAATGCGTTATGGTAGGCAACGATGTATCAGAAGATATGCCTGCAAGGAAAACAGGTATGAATGTATTTCTTCTCACAAACTGTCTGATTAACAAAAAAGGCGAAGATATATCTTTATATCCTCACGGAGACTATACAGATCTCATTAAATTTATTGAAAAACTTAAATAACATAAAAAGAGTGTCTTTGCGGGCACTCTTTTTCATCTTTTTTTTGAGACCTGCGATTGTCAGATCGATGAAAATTCTATTTTTCGTCGTTGTTTTATTTTTTTCTTCTAAAAAACTTGACATGTGACAGAAAAAAGTATATAATAAAAACAGCTATATTATGATTTTACACAAGGAAGTACTGTTATGAAAAAAATATTGTTCCGTTCTTTTCTTATTGCTGTTGCGGCTGTGATGTGTTTTACCATGTGCTCATGCGCAAAAGATGATGGCGGAAAACAGGAAGAAGGGAATTATTCTTTGGAGTTTGAAAAACTATTACAAAATCAAAAACCCGAGAAAGGGGATAAGATAGCCGTTATGGAAACAAGCATGGGAACAATAAAACTCATGTTCTTTCCTGAAATCGCACCCAAGGCTGTTGAGAATTTTATTACTCTTTCCGAAAACGGATATTATGACGGCATTACTTTCCATCGCGTAATGAACGAGTTTATGATCCAGGGCGGAGACCCGACTGCAAGCGGATCAGGCGGCGAAAGCTGCTGGGGCAAATCTTTTGAGGATGAGTTTTCGAAGTATCTTTTCAACTTCAGAGGCGCTCTTTCAATGGCTAATGCAGGAGCAAATACAAACGGAAGTCAGTTTTTCATTAATCAGAATAACGGCTATTCAGATGAAAACTGGGAAATAATAAAATCCAGATACGGTGTCAGCGAAGAAGTCGTGGAACTGTATAAAAAAATGGGCGGAGGAGCCCCCTGGCTTGACGGACATCATACAGTTTTCGGACAGGTCATCGAAGGTATGGACGTTGTGGATGCGATTGCAGCAGTTCCTGTCAACATTGCAAGCAAACCGCTTGAAGATGTAACGATCATCGGTATAACGATCGAAGAATACGAAGGCTGATTTTTAAAATATTAATAACGGAGGTTAACAGTAATGAAAAAGAACATTAATGTAGGACTTGTCGGCTACAAATTTATGGGTAAAGCTCATTCAAACGGACTTACCCAGCTGCCGATGTTTTTCGACACTTCCGCAAATGTTGTTAAAAAAGCTATCTGCGGCAGAGATCCCGAATGGGTGGAACAGAGCAGGGAAAAGTTCGGTTGGGAATCGTGTGAAACTTCCTGGGAAAAACTTGTTGCCCGTAATGACATAGATGTTATTGATATTACGGCGCCGTCAAATGTGCATAAGGAAATCGCGCTTGCAGCTGCGGCCGCCGGAAAGCATATTTTTTCCGAAAAACCGCTTGCTTTAAACACTTCCGATGCAAAACAGATGCTTGATGCGGCAAACAAAGCAGGCATAAAGCACCAGGTAGGATTCAATTACCGTTTTGCTCCCGCAGTTGTTCTTGCTAAAAAACTGATAGATTCCGGCAAGATAGGCAAAATATTCCACTTCAGAGGTTCTTTTCTTCAGGACTGGATCATAGACCCCGATTTCCCGCTTGTTTGGAGACTTGACAAATCCGTCTGCGGTTCAGGCTCTCACGGCGATCTCGGCGCTCACGTTATAGATGCGGCAAGATATCTTGTGGGCGAGTTTTCCAAAGTAATGGGAATGTCTAAAACATTTGTTACCGAAAGACCTCTTGTTGAAAAAATGACCGGTCTTTCCGGAAAAGCCGGGGCGGATGCTCCTCTCGGAAAAGTAACTGTTGACGACGCCACAATATTCATGGCTGAATTCGAAAACGGAGCGTTGGGCGTATTTGAAGCAACACGCTTTGCCGCAGGTCATAAAAACGATATGTCATTCGAAATAAACGGAGACAAGGGTTCGTTGAAGTTCTCGTTTGAGAGGATGAACGAGCTTTGGTATATGAGCCGCGAAGACGAAGAAGATCTTCAGGGATTTCGTCTCATTCAGGCGTCTGAAGGATGCCATAACTATGCGTCTCACTGGTGGCCGGCAGGTCATGTTCTTGGATATGAAAATACCTTCGCTCACGAATTTTATGAATTCTACGAAGCGATCGCCAACGATAAGGCTACATGTCCCGATTTCTATGACGGTTATAAATGCTGTCAGGTTCTTGACGCCGTTGATAAATCGATCGAAAACCGCTGCTGGATAAACGTAGCGGAAATACAGTAAGAAATCCGATACTTAAATCAGAAAATATTTTAATTACAGAGGTATATATGATGAAAAAAATAAACGTTGTTGTTTGGAATGAACATATGCAGGATGCAACGGATGATGCCGTAAAAGCTGTTTATCCGGACGGTATGAACGCCGCATTGAAAAAAGGAATAACGGCAGGCAATGACCTTTTTGATGTGACCGAAGCTACTCAGGATATGCCTGAACACGGCCTTACTGAAGAACTTCTTGCAAAAACCGATGTTTTGATTTGGTGGGCTCATTGCGGACATCATCTTGTTGACGATGAGATCGTTGCGCGTGTTATCCGCCACGTTCAGGCAGGCATGGGCTTTATCGCTCTTCACTCTGCACATTATTCAAAACCGTTTACACGTCTTCTCGGAACGACCGGCAGACTTATATGGCGTGAATCAGGCGATACTGAGGTTATCTGGAATGTAAATCCGTCTCACCCCATCACGCAGGGTATAGGGGATAAATTCATTATTCCCCACGAAGAAACATACGGTGAATTTTTCGATATTCCGAGACCGGACGACAATATCTTCATAGGCTGGTTCTCAGGCGGCGAAGTTTTCCGCTCAGGTGTCACATTCACAAGAGGACTCGGCAAAATATTCTACTTCCAGCCCGGTCATGAAACAAACCCGACATTCTATGACGAAAATTATCTCACTGTAGTAAGAAATGCGATCAAGTGGGCAAATCCAGGAAAAGAAAAAGTATTTCTTGATGCTCCGTGGGTTCCCGCAACAATACAGAATAATTGATTTTTAAAACATCAGAGGGGATTTGTAGAAGTGAAAATAAGAAGAATAGTTGCAGCGATTTTCTGTTCAGCAGTTTTGTTTACAGCTGTTTCATGCTCCGGTGCAGGCGAAGAGGTCTTTGATCTGGATCTGGCAACATATGAAACAAATGAAGCAGATTTTGACGGACAGAAACTCAAATATTTGTTCGATCCTGTTATGAACTGGGCAGTTTCCGCTTCAAACGACTCTTTCTTAGGCTATACATACAATACGGTTCTTGCTGATGCAGCTATAAAACGAGTTAAGGATCTTGAACAAAACCATAACTGCACACTGATAATCGAATCACGCACGGGCCTTCACGAATATGTCAAGGCTCCCGTATATTCTGGGGTATATGTTGCCGATATAGTTTCCGGTATTTCGGATATGATAGGTGATAACTGCCGTGCAGGTCTGTACGTCGGTATGAGCGAAGTGTCGGATATCATTGATATTACGGATTCTTCCAAATGGGGTGAGCTTCCGTTTCTGGAAACTATGTTTTTCAATAACGATCTCTACGGTCTTGTTCCTGCTGCCTGGCCGGAGCTTACTCAGATCAATTTCGGCTATCCGATCGTTTTCAACGGAGCAATATTTGCTGCAAACGGTTTAGGCGATCCGAGAGAATATGTTGAAACAAAATCATGGAACTGGAAAAACTTCAGCGAAGTAGTCGAGGCTGCTCACCTGCAGGAGGGCGGAACTGTCAAACATTACGGTTTTATGGCATCTTCTTCCGTTCTTACCGAAATGTTTCTTTTTTCCAACGGAGCAGCGCCTATCTCTATAGATGCAGACGGCAATCCGTATTTTTCAATGTATGATAAACAGGGAATGAGCGCAATAGAAGCGTCTATCAATTTCTATCAGACATTTAAAGATACTTGCCTTCATAAAAATGCCCTGCGCTATAATCACGATGAGATCGCTCAGGGGTTCTGTCGTGAAGAGGCGGCAATGGCTGCCGTATATACGGGATATATTTACGGTAGAGACGCAATCATTGCTCAGAAAATATATGATTTCGGAATCCTTCCGTTTCCACACGGACCCGATGTCCCCGATGATTATGTTTACGGTGTA
>JAEEGL014337624.1_pt1 | contig 16813 bp, 18 predicted proteins | sample 9134231 | NCBI WGS metagenome assembly JAEEGL01 (sample SAMN16246548, study PRJNA631951) | gut metagenome | biome: gut microbiome; feature: rumen; material: fiber-attached | host: Bos | place: Iran: Karaj | collected 2018-10
ATCTTGTCCAGGGCGTAGATCATCTCGATGATGCTGTCCAGGATGCGCTTGGGCAGCACCAGACTCAGGTCGCCGGGGGTGGCGTTGAGAGTGGGACGGACGGTGCTTTCCTCGATCCGCTTTTCGTTGCTGCGGCGGCCCCGCTCCAGATCCCCGAATCGCTGGACGATCACGCCGCCGCCCAGCATGTTGGAGAGCCGGGCGATGCTCTCGCCGTAGCCGTTGGAATCCTTGAAGGGCACGGAGAAGTGCTTGGACACCAGCAGGGCGAAGTTGGTGTTGGCGGTCTTGCGGGCCGGGTCCTCGAAGCTGTGCCCGTTGACGGTGACGATGCCGTTGGTGTTCTCGTTGACCACGATGCCGTGGGGGTTCATGCAGAAGGTGCGGACGTTGTCCTCGAATTTCTCCGTCCGGTAAACGATCTTGCTCTCGTACAGCTCGTCGGTGAGATGGGCGAAGATCTCCGCAGGGAGCTCCACCCGTACGCCAAGGTCCACCCGGTTGGAGTTGGTGGGGATCTCCAGCTCGGCGCAGACCCCTTCGATCCACTTGCTGCCGCTGCGGCCCACGGACACGATGCAGGTTCCGCACTCGGCCTCGCCGCCGTCGTATTCCACCCGGAAGCCGGCCTCCAGGGGCCGGATGTGCCGGACCGGGGTGTCGAAATAAAAGTCCATCCGGTCCTTCATTTTTTCATACAGGTTCCGGAGCACGATATAATTGATGTCCGTGCCCAGATGGCGGACGCTGGCGTCCAGAAGCTGGAGCTTGTTGCGCATGCACAGCGTCTTGAACTCGCTGCCGGCGGTGGAGTACATCCGGGTGCCCTCGGCGCCGTTGGCCAGGTTGATCCCGTCCACATAGCGCATGAGCTCCAGAGCCTTTTCCCGGCCGATGTACTCATGGAGAGTGCCGCCGAAGTCGTTGGTGATGTTGTATTTCCCGTCGGAAAAGGCCCCGGCGCCGCCGAAGCCGTTCATGATGGCGCAGGTTTTGCAGCCGATGCAGGTCTTGACCTTTTTCCCGTCGATGGGGCAGCGGCGCTTTTCCAGGGGGTGGCCCGCCTCGAACACCGCCAGGCGTTTTTCCGGGCTCCGGGTCATCAGCTCCCAGGCCGCGAAAATGCCGCCGGGCCCGGCGCCGACGATGATGATGTCGTATTTCATGGAGATCATTCCTTTTGCTGTTATCCGAGGTGCGGTCATTTCGCGGCGGGCGCCGCCGGGTCCATGATGACCGAGGCGCCGCCGAAGGCCCAGGTCATCTGGGGCACGAAGCGGATGGTGCTGTCGATCTTCCGGTCCAAAAAGGCGGACACGTCCTCGCTGTAGGAGCCGGTGGGGATCACGATCCGGTCAAAGACCTTCAGAAAATTGTCCAGATTCTGGCCGTTGGAGGCTCCGTCCGGGGTGAGCACGTCATGGTTCAGACTGGCGCACAGGTGAGCGCCGCTGCTTCTCAGATCCTTGTCCAGCCCCTGACGCACGGCGATGGCGAAGTTCATGGCGCAGGCGCTGCGGCCAAGGCTGGAGGCCACGTCCCGGGTATAGTGCACCTCGCCGTTGGGATGGGCCACCTGCCGGAGGATGATCTCGTCAAAGCCCATGCTCAGCAGATCCTGGCACAGCTCCACGGTATAGCTGCGGACCGTCCGGTTCCAGGGGTCCACCCACTTGCCCCAGGCGTCCTCGTATACACCGCCGTTGGCGTCTCGGAGGGCAACGTCCGGGTTTTTCTCCGCCAGCAGGGTGTCCACGGCGCAGCAGATCTCCGCCGCCAGATACCATCCGTTGGCTTTCAGCTCCGCCAGGGCGGCGGAGGGGTCCCAGGCGCTGTTGGCGGCGTTGCTGGAGGCCATGGCCACGCCGGACATCCAGGCCAGGGCGCCGCTTTCATCCTTCATCTGCAGGATGAGGCCCTTGAGCCCGTTCCGCTCGGCGTCCCGGACGGCGGTGTCCAGCCCCGTCTCGTTGATCTTGGAGAAGGAGACGTAGTACCCCCGCATATACCCCAGGCCCCGGACGCTGGAGAGATCCACCAGCGAATAGTCCGGCTCCGTCACCTGGAAACCGGCGACGGCGTTCCCGGCGTAGGGGCCGGGCATGGCCACGGCGGTGACGGTGTAGGGCTCGCCGGACTCCTCCAGCATGGGCACCACCATCTCCACGCTCTGCCGGTGGTACACCAGATACTGGGGCAGAAGGGAGAACACCGCCAGGGCGATGAGCAGAAAGGCCACCAGCACGAACAGCAGTATGGAGGGGAGCCGGGTGTTGGCCGAGCGGCTGCCCCGATAAACTCTGTGTCCCCGTACGATCATTTTTCCAGTTCCATTACCTTGGCGATGCGGCGCGCGTGCCGACCGCCGAGAAATTCCGTGGACAGGAAGATGTCCGTGATGCGCATGGCCAGCTCCGGTCCGACGACCCGGCCGCCCAGGGCGATCATATTGGCGTCGTTGTGGGCCCGGCACATCTCCGCGCTGAAGCAGTCGGAGCAGAGGGCGCAGCGGATGCCCGGCACCTTGTTGGCGGCCAGGGACATGCCGATGCCGGTGCCGCAGACCAGGATGCCCTTCTCCCACCGGCCCTCGGCCACGCCCCGGGCCGCAGGAACGGCGTAATCCGGATAGTCGCAGCTCTCGGTGGAATAGGTCCCGATGTCCTCAAATGCCACCCCCCTGCTTCGCAGGTGCTCCATCAGCTCCTGCTTGAGGGCGTATCCGCCGTGATCGGAAGCGATAACGATCATAGTTCCTCCCTGTGTCGTCAGACGATCCGGATAAACTCCGGCTTTCTCTTTTTATAGCAGGCGGCGTACCGGGCGCCGGCCTCGGCCAGCAGCTCGACGCCCTCCTTCACGCCGACGCCCGCGGCGTCGGGCGTGTGGGCGTCGCTGCCCACGGTGACGATCTCGCCCCCCAGCTCCCGGAACAGGACCAGCACGGGGAGCGTGGGATAGGAGGTGTGGCCCTCCCGGAGCCCGGAGACGTTCACCTCGATGCCCCGGCCGCTTTGAACGAGGGAGCGGAGGATGACCGAGAGCTCCTCCCGGTGCTCCTCCACGGTGATCCGAGACTGGAAGCCCCGGCGGTGCATATACCGGGAGGTGTAGCCGATGTGGGCCATCACGTCAAAGCAGGGCTGCTCCGCCAGCTCCGCCAGCTCGGCCAGGTATTTCCGGTTCCATTCGGCGCACTCGGCCTCGGAGGCGTAGGGGATGTAATAGAAATCCTGAACGCCCCGCAGATTGTGGAGCGAGCCCAGCACAAGATCCCATTCGGGCCGGGCGGCGGCCTGGGCGGCGGTCTCGGGGGCGTGGTGGATCTCTCCCAGCTCTATGCCCATCCGGACCTGGAGACCCGGCACGGGGTCGGAGAGGTAGTCCTCCCATTCCCGGCGGATCTTCGGCCGCACGGTCTCCCAGGTGGGGCGGAAGAGACCGGTCTTGTCGTCGTCCATATCCACATGATCGGTGAAACACACGAGTTCCATGCCGTGATCCCGGGCGGCCTCCGCCATGGCGCGCATGGGCGCGTCGCAGTCCGGCGAGCAGCGGCAGTGGGCGTGCTGATCGAAATACCGCAAAAAAACGTACCTCTATTCCACGGAAAATGACGACCCGGGCGGGAAAAAGGGGGAGAGCGATCCCGATCCTGCCTCTTGTTCTGCCCCGCCGGGATGTGGTATACTGAATGTAACCAATCAATTATACCCCAAAACCGAAAGGGTGGCAATACATGACCCAAATTTTCCTGGTCCGGCACGGGGAGGCGGAGGGCAACATCTACCGCCGCGCCCAGGGCCAGAACGATACCAACCTGACGCCCCGGGGCCGCCGGCAGGTGGAGGCCCTGGCGTCCCGGTTCGCCGGCATACCGCTCGCGGCCGCCTTCTCCAGCGACCTTCGCCGGGCGCGGGAGACGGCCCTGGCCGCCCTGGGCGGCCGGGACATGCCGGTGACGCCCGACCCCAGGCTCCGGGAAATGTGCTTCGGGGAGTGGGAGGACCGCCCCTGGGGGCGGATCGACTGGGAGGAGATGGACAACAAGATCGCCTTCCTCACCGATCCCGCCCGGTGGTACGTCCCCGGCGGGGAGCGGTACGACGCGGTGCAGGACCGGATGCTCTCCGCGCTGACGGACATCGCCCTCCGCCATGAGGGCGGAGCGGTGCTGGCCGCCTCCCACGGCATGGCCATCCGCCTGCTGCTGGCCCGGCTCCGGGGGATCCCCTCGGAACGGATATCCGAGGTGCGCCTGCCGGACAACGCCTCCGTCACCCTGCTGCGCTGGGAGGACGGGGGGTTCGGGATCGAATACGAAAACGACGTATCCCACCTGCCGGAAAAGCCCTTCACCCCCTACCGGCCCCTGGACCCGGCCCAGGCCGCCGGGAGCTGGGATCTCCGGTTCGTGCCCTTTGACACCTCGCCGGAGGGAAGGGAGCGGTTCCTCGCCTGCTACCGGGACGCCTGGCGCCTGGCCCACGGCTCCCTCCGGGGCTTTGACGCGAAGGCCTGCTGGCGGGCCGCCCTGGCCCGGGCCGCCGACGACTCCGACTCCCTGGCCGCCGCGCTGCGGGGGGACGACTTCGCCGGACTGCTGGCTCTGGACCCCCGCCGGGGGGCCGCCCACGGGTATGGGTGGATCGCCTTCTTCTATGTGGCGCCGGAAATGAGAGGACACGGCTGCGGATACCAGCTGCTGGGAGAGGCGGTGAGCCGCTGCCGGAAGCTGGGCCGGAGGGCTCTGCGGCTGACGGTGGCCCCCGGGAACCCGGCCCTGGCCTTTTACGAAAAGGCGGGCTTCGTCCGGGTGGACACGGAGCCCGGAGCGCTGGAGCCCCTGCTCGTCATGGAGATGACCATATGAACACCTTTTCCGTTTCCCATCCCCGGCTGGACGACAGCCGCCGGATCATCGTCATATCGGACATTCACGGAAACCTGCCGTATCTTCAGGGACTGCTCCGGAAGATCCACCTGCGGCCGGACGACCAGCTCATCCTGCTGGGCGATCTGGTGGAGAAGGGCCCCGCCAGCCTGGAGACGCTGCGGTACGTTCTCACCCTCCGGGACCGGTGCCGGCTCTACCCGGTGCTGGGCAACTGCGACTTCTGGCATCTGTGGGTGGACGGAGACGACCCCCGCTGGTTCCCCGCGGACTGGGACGAGCAGACGCTCTTCCACCTGGTGCGGCAGAAGGCCTCCGCCCGCCGGGGCCTGATCCTGGACATGTGCGACGAGCTGGGGATCTCCCTCCGGGCGGACACCGACCTGCCCGGACTCAAGCGGACGCTCCGGGACAGCTTCCGGGCGGAGTTCGACCTGCTGCGGGAGATGCCCTACGCCATCGAGACGGAAAAATACATCTTCGTCCACGGCGGCATCCCCAAAGGGGAGACGCTCGAGAGCGCCGGGCCCTGGAAATGCATGAAGATCGACAACTTCTACGCCTCCCGGCCCCATTTTGACAAATGGGTCGTCACCGGTCACACGCCGGTCTGTCTGTACGGCCGGAGCACCATTTCCGCCGTGCCCATCGTGGACCGGGAGTGCCGGCTGGTGAGCATCGACGGCGGCTGCGTGCTCAAGGACGACGGCCAGCTCAACGCCTTTCTTATCCGCCGGGGGAAATTCTCCTGGGACTGGTACGACGGCTTCCCCCTGGCCCGGGCCAAGACCCCCCAGAAAAAGGGCGAGCACAGCGCCTACATCCGCTGGGGAGACAACGAGGTCACCATGGAGGAGCTGGGCCGGCAGTGGTGCCGGGTCCGTCACCGGCGGACGGGGTACGTGATGGACGTGCCCACGGATTTCCTCTACGAGGCGGACGGCGCGCTCTACGTCAGCGATGTGACCGATCACCGTCCGGCCGTCGCTCCCGGAGACGTGCTCAGCGTGGTGAGAGAGACGGACCGGGGCTGGTGGATCAAAAAAGACGGCGTCACCGGCTGGTACGCCGGAGAGCTGGAGTACATAGGGGAAAAGGAATAGACGAACGATCAGACCCTGTCTCGCCCGGCGCAAAAGCGCTCCTTTTACGGCGCGGGACCGTTCTGCAAAGGGGTCCTTTCGTTCCGGCGAGACAGAAAACTCCGGGAATACCTTGCGTATTTCCGGAGTTTTCCATGAAGCGGGGGCGGGAAGGCCTTGCGGAGCCTGCGCTCCGCCGCTTTTCGATCACAGGTCGGTCTCGTCGTATTCCAGGCGCTGGCCCAGCACGGCCATCATTTCCCGGAGCGTCCGGCTCAGGGCTTTGGGGTCGTCCTTTACCAGCGGATAGCCGGAGGCGCCGCACTCCATCAGGCTGTAGATCACCGGCTGATAGGTCTTGTCTTCCAGGCACTGGAGGAGGAATTCCATGGCGTTGCCCGCCATCTCCAGGGGGAAGCCGAAAACCTCGTGGAGGATCTCCAGCATGCCGATCTTGCTCTGCCACTCCTGGACGCCGCCCTCGGCCATGGAAAAGGCCCGGTGAGCGCCGAAGACGAAGGCGCTCATCACCTGCTCCTCCAGGTCGTCGTAATCCCCGGGGTCCTTGCCGTAGGCGGCCACGATGGCGCGGGCCAACCTCTCCGAGGCGAGCTTATACTCCTTGCCTGTCATTTTGTTCCTCCTGATCCTGTACAGTTGTATCTTCTTCGCCGGGCTCCGCCGGCTCCCGGGCGCTCCGCCGGTCCCGCCGGGCCGAGACGATCCCCAGAACAAGGGCCAGCACGCAGAACGAGAGCAGGACGGCCCTGGAATACGGCGCGGCCAGAAAGCCCATCATGGGATTGTAAAGATCCAGCACCGCCAGAACGCCCGAGGCTCCCGCCAGCACGATGACGGCATGGCAGAGCAGGGCGTAGGCGCGGGAAGGCTTTTTCATGGCTGCGTCTCCTCCTCGGGCAGAACGTCGGTCACCAGCAGGATGTCGCTGAGCAGACGGGGCTCCCGGGTGTAATACTGTGAGATGATCTTTCCCTGAAAGGCCATCATGGACGAGCCGCCGCCGTCCAGATTGAAGGCGGCCCGGCACCCGAGATCGTAAAAGAACTGGGCCATCTCCTCCAGCCGTGCTCCCCGGGAATACCCGGGCTGCCGCCCGTCCACCACCAGAAAGCAGTAATGGCCGGGCTCATAATAGCCGATGGCCGTCCGGGGGTTGCGGCCGGTGATGTGGATGTTGGGGATCGAGCCCCACATGGCCTCCCGGGGGGTGCCGTCGGCGTTGAGAAGGGCCGGCCCGAAGCTCCAGCACTGCCAGGCGCCCCGGCGAACAGCCTCCGCCCGGTCGTATTCCCTGGGGGAAAGGCACTCCATGACCCCATCCCGGTACAGGATGCACATATCCACCGTGGAGGGGATGTCGTGCCAGATCGTCCCGTTGCGGATGGCCACGCCGCCATAGGCGCAGGCGATATAGTCGCCGTTCACCGCCAGCACCGCGTTTCCCATCTCGCTCAGCTCAAGGATGGATTTGCCCGTCCGATAGGTGGGGGGTTCTCTCTCCAGCTGGGTGCGGAAGCACTCGATGCGGCCAATGTAGATATCCGCCAGAAAGAAGGTCACCTTTTCGTCGCCCTCGCCGGTCTCGCGCCGGTTCACGGTGACGGACAGCTCCGGACTGGAATAGGAGTTTTCGGTGATCACGACCTCGTCGGTAAAATGGTCCGCGAAGCGGATCTGCCACTCGGTGCGGGGGTCCGGCGTGGGCGTGGGCGTGACCCGGGGGGGCGCCGGCGTGGGGACCGGCGTCGGAGAGGGAGAGGCCGTGGGAAGGATCACCGTTTCCGGCGGCGTCTCCGCCTGCCGGAAACGATCGGTCAGGATCCGCGCGCCGAACCAGCCGCCCACCAGCAGCAGGATGAGCGCCAGATCCGCCAGGATCAGCACCGCCGGGGGCAGAGGCCGCCGGGGACCGGTTGTTCCTCTCATAGACAGTTCCTTCCGGATCTCATAAAAATGCGGGTCAGTCACACTGCCCGCATTTTTCATGATCGGTTAAAAGCGCCCTTCAGCACCATTCCCGGCTCTGGGGCTTGTTTTTGGAGGGGGGAGTGTAGCCCTCGGGATAATCGGGAGGAAGGGCTTCCTCCGCCTTGCGGTCCTGTTCGGGCCTGGCCGGCTTCTCGTTTTGGGGAGCGGCGGCTTCCCGGGGCTTGCTGCTGCGTCCCGCGCCGCGCCGGTCTCCCCGGCCGCGCTCCCGACGGGGCTCCTCGCTCTCGCCGGCGGGACGCTCGTAGTTGACCACCACCCGGCGATTGGGCTCCGTGCCGGTGGAGCTGGTGGACACGCCCTCATAGTTCTGCAGCGCCGTGTGGATCACGTGCCGCTCATAGGAGTTCATGGGCTCAAGGGCCATGCTGCGCTTGTACTTGATGGCCTTGGCCGCCATCTTTTCCGCCAGGTGGACCAGGGATTCCTCCCGCTTGCTGCGGTAGTCCTCCGCGTCCACGTTGATGTGGGCGTGTTTGTCGCCGCCCCGGTTGACGGCGTAGTTCACCAGATGCTGGATGGCGTCCAGGGTCTCGCCCCGGCGGCCGATGACGGCGCCCATGTTGGGCCCGTCCAGCTTCACGTCCAGTCCGCCGCCCTCCCGGGGGGAGATGACGATGTCGGCCTCCACGCCCATCCGCTCCAGCAGACCGGACAGGAAGGCGCGGGTCCGCTCCTCCCGGGTGCCCTCGGGCAGACCGGCGGGGGCGCCGGCCTTCTTCTCGGAGGCGGGCTCTTTTTTCTCGGGCCGGGGCTTTTTGGCCTCGGGCTTCTTCTCGGCTTTGGGAGCCCTGGGCTCCGGCGCTTTCTCCGGAGCGCTCTCCCGGCGCTGGGCTTTGGGCTCGGGCTTCCCGTCGTCATAGGTGACCAGCACTTTGGCCGGGACCGCGCCGATCCCCAGGAAGCCGGATTTGGGCATCACCAGGATCTCCGTTGAAACGTCGTCCTCCGTCACGCCCAGCGCGCTCAGCCTGGGATCGGCCAGCGCGGCGCGGACGGCGGCCTCCCGGGTCTTGCCGGAGGCCTCGATTGATATGATCATGGCATTACTCCTTCTCTTCGTCCGCCGGGGTCTGGGGAAGGAGATCCTGCACGGAGATCTCTTCCGTCCCGCTGAAGCGGTCGGGATCATAAGCCCGGCCCCGGGCGTAGCGGCGGGTGCCGACCTGGGAGGGCGGGGTTTCCGTCTCCTGGCCCCGGGCGGCCCGCTCGGCGGCGCGGAGGGCGGCCTGACGCTGCTCCTCGGCGTTCCGCTCCTGGGCGGCCAGCCGCTTTTTGCTGGTGTTGGTGTTGACCTGGGTCTTGCCCTCGGCCTTGAGACGCTCGGTCTCGGCGCGCTTGCGCTCCAGCTCCTCCTCCCGTTTCCGCTCGGCCTCGTTGAACTCCGCCATCTCGGCGTCCAGCTTGCCCTTGTAATAACGGTTGAGGATAGCCTCCTGCACGATGCCCAGCACGCTCTGCTCGATCCAGTACAGGCCCATGGCGGCCGGCATAGAGAAGCAGATCCACACGCTCATGAGGGGCATCATCATGTTCATGGTCTTGGCGGTCTGGGCGGATTTCTCGTCCTGGGCCGGCTGCATCTTCTGGGTGATCTTGGTCTGCAGCACGGTGAGACCGGCGGAGATGAAGGGGATCAGGAACAGACCGATCACCGCCGCGGTGGCGGCGGCGCCCTGGCCGAAGCCGTCGGCCTTCCAGAACATGATCTGGGGGGTGGAGGACATGTTCAGACCCAGGAAGTTGAAGTTGATGTCCTTGAGCTTGTCGGCAAAGGACGCCACCGCGCTGTTGGACACGATCTCCTGGAAATGCTGGTGGAGCTGATCGGCGATGGGCATCTGAGCGAAGAAGGACGCCCGGCTGTTGGCGGGGGGCGTGTAGTAGCCCAGCGTGGTCAGAAGCTCGGTGAGGGTGGCGATCTCCTCCTGCGCCAGACCCAGCATGTGGGCCAGGGGCTGCTGCACCACCCGGTAGAGGATGATAAGGATGGGGAAGGGGATCAGCGTCCACAGGCAGCCGGACATGGGGTTGACCTTGGCGTCCTTGTAGAGCCGGGCCACTTCCTCCTGGTATTTCTGTTTGTTGGCGGCGTATTTCTTCTCCAGCTCCTTGACCTTGGGGGTGAGCATGGTGGTGCGCATCATGCTGTGCTTGCTCTTCATCTGGAAGGGCAGCATGATGAGCTTGACGATCAGGCCGAAGATCAGGATAGCCGCGCCGTAGTTGTTGAACAGGTTGTAAAAGAACAACAGAACGGAGCCAAGAAACTTGTAAATGGTAATCACTCCCGTCGTTTGTGTTGCCCGTCAGGGCACGGGGTCATAAAAATCATGCTCTCCCCGGTGAAAGGGATGGCAGCGCGAAAGACGCTTCAACGCCAGCCAGCCCCCCTTGGCCGCCCCGTATTTCTCAATGGCCTCCAGGGCGTATTGAGAGCAGGTGGGGATGAATCGGCAGCTGGGAGGCGTATAGGGAGAGATGTGTTTCCGGTAAAAACGGATCAGGAACAGCAGCACGCTTTTCATCGCACGGACTCCTCCCGCAGCAGATCCAGCTTGCGGCACCCGGCCAGGAAATCCCGTTCGAGCTCGGAGTATGCGGCGTCCGCGCTGCGGCCCCGGGCCACGATCACCATGTCCGCGCCGGGGCGCAGAAGATGCTCGTGGAGACGGTAGATCTCCCGCATGCGGCGGCGGATCCGGTTGCGCACCACGGCGTTGCCCCGGCGGGTGGACACGGTAAACCCCACCCGGTTCCCGCCGCCCTTCGTGCGGCGGGCATAGAGCACCAGAGTCGGCGTGGCCGCGCTGGCGCCTTTGGCGTACAGCCGGCGGAATTCGTAATTCTTTTTCAGGGTCTCGGAGTGCATGCGCTCACGACCTTTTTCACCGGAGGATGCGGCCCGGCGTCACGCGCCGGAAAGACTCTCTCAGGCGGACAGTTCCTTGCGGCCTTTGGCGCGGCGGCGGGAGAGGACCTTGCGGCCGTTGGCGGTGGCCATTCTCTTGCGGAAGCCGTGCTCCTTGGAGCGCTGGCGCTTCTTGGGCTGATAGGTACGGAACATTCTCTGGCACTTCCTTTCTTTGATTTTCCCATTATTCTCAACACCGGTCATGGACCGGAGCAGATGGCGGATACGCCCGGCAAACGAAAGTCAGGCAAATATGAATTATAACGTAAAGGCAGGAGCCGTGTCAAACCTTTTTTGTTTTCTTCCGCTTCGCCATTGACAAAAAACGGCGGGTATGCTATGGTTTTCCCGTAAATTGAATATGCCTTATCAAGAGAGGTGGAGGGAACGGCCCTGTGAAGCCCGGCAACCTGCGTATCGGCAAGGTGCCAAATCCGTCGGCGGAAGTCGAAAGATAAGATCTGTTGTCGCTCCGCTCCGCGGAGCGATTCTTTTGTCTGCGGGAATAAATTAAAAAAGATATACGGAGGAAGAAATGGCAAACTATCTGTTTACATCCGAGAGCGTCACGGAAGGACACCCCGACAAGATCTGCGACCAGATCTCCGACGCCGTCCTGGACGCGATCCTGGCCAACGACCCGGAGGGCCACGTGGCCTGCGAGTGCATGGTGACCACGGGCCTCTGCCTGGTGGCGGGCGAGATCACCACCGAATGCTACGTGGACATCCCGAAGATCGTCCGGGACGTGGTCCGTGACATCGGCTACGACCGGGCCAAGTTCGGCTTCGACTGCGACACCTGCGCGGTGCTCACCTGCATCGACGAGCAGTCCGGCGACATCGCCATGGGCGTGAACGAGTCCCTGGAGAAGAAGGCCGGCGGCCAGGACGAGGATCTGACCAACGGCGCGGGAGACCAGGGCATGATGTTCGGCTACGCCTGCACCGAGACGCCGGAGCTGATGCCCCTGCCCATCTCCCTGGCCCACCGGATGGCCCGGCGGCTGGCTGAGGTGCGGAAAACCGGCGTGCTGCCCTATCTGCGGCCGGACGGCAAGACCCAGATCACCGTGGAATACGACGGGGACAACAACCCCGTCCGCATCGACACGGTGGTCATCTCCTCCCAGCACGCCCCGGACGTGACGCTGGAGCAGATCCGGGCGGATCTGATCCGGGAGGTGGCCCTGCCGGTGATCCCCCCGGAGCTGAACAAAGGGGACATCCGCTTCTTCATCAACCCCACGGGCCGGTTCGTCATCGGCGGGCCCCAGGGGGACAGCGGCCTCACGGGCCGGAAGATCATCGTGGACACCTACGGCGGCAGCGCGCCCCACGGCGGCGGCGCCTTCTCCGGCAAGGACCCCACCAAGGTGGACCGCTCCGGCGCCTACGCCGCCCGCTGGGTGGCCAAGAACATCGTGGCCGCGGGCCTGGCCCGGCGCTGCCAGGTCCAGATCGCTTACGCCATCGGCGTGGCGGAGCCTGTGAGCGTCAACGTTACCACCTTCGGCACCGGCGCGGTGAGAGACAGCGCGCTGGAAAAAGCGGTGAAAAAGGTCTTCGATCTGCGCCCCACCGCCATCATCCGGGATCTGGGGCTCCGGAGGCCGATCTACCGGAGGCTGGCAGCCTACGGACACATGGGCCGGGAGGACCTGGGCGTGCTCTGGGAGAGCACCGACCGGGCCGAGGCGCTGAAAAAGGCCATTCAGGAACAGGAATAATCGTTTTGGAAAGGAAGGACACACTATGAAATCACAGGAAATGCTGGACGGTCTCTGCGCGCGGCGGAGCTGCCGCCGCTTCAGCGACAAGCAGATCACCGACGAGGAGCTGCAGGCCGTGCTGAAGGCCGGCACCTACGCCCCCACCGCCAAGGGGAGCCAGAGCCCCATCATCGTGGCGGTGCAGAACCCGGAGGACGTGAAGGCCCTCAACGAGCTCAACGCCCAGTTCATACCCGGCAAAAACCCCTATTACGGCGCTCCCACCATCCTGCTGGTGCTGGTGCCCGCCGGCGGGTATCTGGGCGATCTGGACGGCTCGGCGGTGCTGACCAACCTGGTCAACGGCGCCTACGCCGTGGGTCTGGGCTCCTGCTGGATCAACCGGCCCCAGTTCATGTTTGAGACCAACGAAGGCCGGGCCATGCTCAAGCGCTGGGGCATCGAGGGCAACTGGCGGGGCGTGGGCTCCGTTGCCCTGGGCTACGCCGTCACCAATCCCCCCAAGGCCCGCCCCCGGAAGGAAAACTACTGCTACATCATCAAGTGACGGAAAAAAGAAAAGGACCGCCTCCCCGTCCCGGGGAGGCGGTCCCGCTGTTTTATCCCTCTTTTTCCGCTGCCGCCGGGGGCTCTTCCCCGGCCGTCTTTTCCGTCTCCGCCGGGACGTCCTCCTCCTCGGGCGGGACCATGAAATCGGCCTTGGTGATGGTCATCAGATCGTCCTTGGTGGGAGACTCCATGGCCGCCAGCCGGTTGGCCTGCCGGGAAACCACATCCTCGAACCGGTTGCGGACGTCCCGGCCGTTGCCGAAGTTGTCGTCCCGGTTCACATAGAGATCGTTGAAGAAGGCGACGGCATATTCCTCCGCCTCGGCATCCATGGCATAGCCGTTCTTCTTGCAGTTGATGCGGAACATGTCCATGAGCTCGGCGCCGTTGTAGTCGGGGAAGTACATATACTTGTTGAAGCGGGACTGGAGGCCCGGGTTGGAGTTGATGAACTTCTCCATGGGTTCGTCGTATCCGGCCACGATCACCACCAGGTCGTCCCGGTGGTCCTCCATGGCCTTGAGGATGGTCTCGACGGCCTCCCGGCCGAAGTCGTTCTCACCGCCGTTGGCCAGAGAGTAGGCCTCGTCGATGAACAGCACCCCGCCCATGGCTGACTGGATGACCTCCTGGGTCTTGAGAGCCGTCTGGCCCACGTACCCCGCCACCAGACCGGACCGATCCACCTCCACCAGCTGGCCCTTTGAAAGCGCGCCGATGGCGGCGTACAGCCCCGCCATCAGCCGGGCCACGGTGGTCTTGCCCGTGCCGGGGTTGCCAAGGAACACCATGTGCAGGCTCATGGCCGTGTTGGGCAGGCCCGCCTCCTCCCGGAGCTTCCGGACCTTGATGAGGTTCATGAGGCTTTTGACCTCCCGCTTCACCGTTTTCAGGCCCACCAGCTCGTCCAGCTTTGCCATCAGTTCGTCCAGATCGGGCTTTTCCGCCTCAGCCTCGGCGGAGGCGGCCTTGTTCTCGGTCTCCTTTCCGTCGGAGGCCACCCCCGCCCGGGCGGTAAAGGCGGGCTCGACGCTGGTGACGTATTCGTTGGGGTTCAGCGGGGCCTTGGACTTCATGACCCCCGCCCCGTCACAGATGGCGGACAGCTTCTCGGAGCACTCGGTGATGTACTCCGCCTCCGCCATGGTGACCTCGTCGTCCGCCGCGGCGAGATACAGCAGGATGTTGGTCAGCATCCGGATGAACACCCGGGAATTGGAAGCGCCCCGGCGGGCGTCGCTCTCGGTCAGGTTCCAGAAGAACAGCGGCGGCAGGAAATCCCCGCTCTTGCACACCTGATCCGTGAGCTCCCACAGCAGCCAGTGGGGCTGGGGACGGCCCTTGGAATAGAGCTGGTTGATGAAATCCACGTTCTGCTGGCCGAGATTCCGGCTGTTTTTCCACAGCCCGATGGCGGTGGCGGCCATGAAGTCGTCCAGCTCCTGGCTGAGACCGCGGCCGGCGATCTTGTAAAACGCCTCGGTGTTGGCGATATATGTCCTGTGCAGCTCCTCGGGAGAACGCTTCCAGGGTGTAGGCATATCGTGAATACCCCCTTCTTTCTTTATCTGCGTCCCTTATTATACATGTTTTTTTCCGTTTGTGAACATTCATTTAATTCTTTTTCTTTGACTTGACAACCCAGGTCAAACGTGATAGATTAGCACTCGAGAGGCGAGAGTGCCAGCACCCCCAGCCCCGGGAGTGCTAAACGGAGGGGACGCCCTGTGGAGATCAGCCCGAGAAAAAAGAAGATCCTGGCCGCGGTGGTGGATGAATACATCCGCACCGCCGAGCCCGTGGGGTCCAAGACCATCGCCGCCAAGGCGGGCCTTGGCTGCAGCAGCGCCACCATCCGCAACGAGCTTTCGGAGCTGACGGCGCTGGGCTATCTGGAACAGCCCCACACCTCCGCCGGGAGGGTCCCGTCCCCCCAGGGGTACCGGTTCTACGTCAACGAGCTCATGGAACGGCAGAAGCTGTCCATCGAGGAGACGGAGGCCATCAACGCCCGGCTCAACGACAAGATGGAGCAGCTGGACCGGCTCATGAGCGACGCCGGGAAGCTGGCCGGCCAGCTCACGGGCTATCCGGCCCTGACGCTGGCCGCCCCCCGGCCCGCGGCGGTCCGGCGGTTCGATCTCATCTACATCGACGCCAACACGTTTATCATCGTGATGCTTCTGGAGAACAATACGGTCCGGAACAAGCTGATCCACCTGCCCTTCAGCGTGGAGCAGGGGATGATCCAGAAGCTGTGCGCCCTCTTCAACGCCGGGTTCACCGGCCTGACGGAGGACGGCATCACCCCGGTGCTGATCTCTGCCACGGAGCGGGCCGCCCGGGACACCATGGGGCTCACATCCATCATCGCCGCCTACACCATCGAGGTGCTCTCCGAGATGAAAACGGGCGAGGCCTACGTCACCGGGGAGAGCAGTCTGCTCCAGCACCCGGAGTTCCGGGACCCGGACAAAGCCCACCGGGTCATCAGTTATCTGTCCGATTCCCAGCATCTCATGTCGCTGCCGGGACAGACCGACCCGGGCGGCGTGCGGGTGATCATCGGACCGGAGAACGTGGCCGAGGAGCTGCGGGATTCCAGCGTGGTCATGGCCAGCTATGACGCCGGCGAAGGCCAGCGGGGACTGATCGGCGTGGTGGGACCTCTGCGGATGGACTACAGCGCCGTGGCCGCCAAGCTCCAGTATATCGCCGACGGGCTCAGCCGTCTGCTGGGCGCCGGGGAAGCCCCCGCGGGGTTTGGGAAAATGATTCTTAAAGGAGACGTAAAGAACGATGAGTGATACGGTGGAAGCCGCGTCCGCGGCGGAAGAGCCTATCGAGGATACAGCGGCGGAGACCGCCGCCGGGGAAGAAGCCCCGGAGATCGCCGAGACCGCGCCGGAGCCCACGGCAGAGGAAAAGCTCGCCGCCGAGCTGGAGAATGCGAAGGCGGAGCTGGCGGCGGAGAAGGACAAATACCTCCGGCTGCTGGCGGAGTACGACAACTTCCGCAAGCGCTCGGCCAGGGAGCGGGACAACATCTACGCCGACGTGAAGGCGGACACCCTGACGAAGCTGCTGCCGGTGTTCGACAACCTGGAGCGGGCGCTCCGGCAGGAGACCGCCGACGAGGCCTACCGCAAGGGCGTGGAGATGACCATGAACCAGTTTTTGACGGCTCTCCGGTCCCTGGGCGTCACTCCCATCGAGACCGAGGGAGCGGCCTTCGATCCCACGGTGCACAACGCGGTGATGCATGTGGAGGACCCGGAGAAGGGCGAACAGGAGATCGTGCAGGAGTTCCAGAAGGGCTTCAAGATGGGCGACCGGGTGATCCGGTTCAGCATGGTCCAGGTCGCCAACTGAAAAAGACTGTGAACAGCGAAGGCTGTGCAGATAAAAACGTAATAAAAAATAGTATTCGATAAACAGGAGGAATTCATTATGAGCAAGATCATCGGTATCGACCTGGGTACGACCAACAGCTGCGTCGCCGTCATGGAGGGCGGCGAGCCCGTCGTTATCCCCAACGCCGAGGGCGGACGGACCACTCCGTCCGTGGTGGCGTTCTCCAAGACCGGCGAGCGGATGGTGGGCCAGGTGGCCAAGCGCCAGGCCATCACCAACCC
>JAEEGL014864829.1_pt1 | contig 16812 bp, 8 predicted proteins | sample 9134231 | NCBI WGS metagenome assembly JAEEGL01 (sample SAMN16246548, study PRJNA631951) | gut metagenome | biome: gut microbiome; feature: rumen; material: fiber-attached | host: Bos | place: Iran: Karaj | collected 2018-10
CCGCCCGACACAAGGATGCTGTTCGGAGAGATTTCCTTAAAGAGATGGGATTTTCCTGTGCTTCTCGGCCCGAGCTCACATAGGTTGAAATTATTCTCAACGAGCGGAATCATTCTTGTCAGGATCAACCATTTTTCCCGCTCATTGAGCATATCAGGTTCCATACCGATTGAGCGAAGAAGAATATCCATCCATTCTTCTTTTGAAAATGACTTCCGTCCCTGCTTCAATTCATCCATATCCACATGGGGCATCTGGATCGGAGTCAGTTTTCGGATTTGAATTGGATTGCCATCCCGCTCCTCTTCGATATACTCATAGTCCATCTGAACAATGCACCAGATACCGCCACATAACAGACGGTCATATCTCTCCGGGTATTCTTCAGAAATTGGTATGGCTTTCAAACCAAGGTTTGAGAAAACAGCCTCATATTCGTCATGCTTGATATTCAGACTGACCGTTATCTTGTCTATTACGGTATAGCTTCCCCGCGAACGGAGCAACGACAAAATCTTTTGTGCTTCGTCCGGACGCACATAATTCTCCGCCAGTATCCGCTTTACTGTATTTACACCGGTTTCTATGATTTCTGGTTCGTCAGAAGAGCAATACTGACCAAGCAGAAATTCCAGTACATAGACCGGAACATTCGCTCCTTCTTTTATAGATTTGGTAAGGTCTTTCCGGACAATCCGTCCGTCAAAAGCCTTGCGGAGGCGACCGTATAGAGTTAATTCCGCGCCAACATATTCTTCGTCCATGTTACTCCTCCATCAAAAACCGAAATCGTCTGCAAAAGCCAAATCCATGATAAATTCCCGACGCAGAACTTCAATTCCGTTTGCGTCAAGAGCTATCAGGAAATACTTTTTATTCCTGTCGTACTTCCTGTTTTTGAAAGAAAACCTGTGATGGTAAACTCGTTTTGAAATATCCTTATCTTTCCGATCTGCCGTGAAGACGATTTCATTTGAGATTTGCTCACCCATGTCGGAGACAAAGCAGAGATGGTAAGTCGCTTCTTTTACTATGTCGCTGACGGGATCGGTTTGCACGAAATCCAGCGTCGTGATGAGGTTCGTGATCTTGTTGTACGCGCTGAGGAGATCAATGGACGCGGGCTTGACCTCGCGTTTTCCTTTTTCCGTTTTGACGTCGATCACCGGGATAATCATTTCCTGCGGGGAACATCCGCCATGAACATAATTCTTCCCAGAACCAGGCGCTTTGAAGAGGTCGCTGCCCATCGGAAGATTGACTACGCGCATATCCTTCGGAGAATCAAAGTTTTTCAAAGGAACAGAGCACACCGCGTTATGAAGGATTGGCTCTTCTGAGATCGCATACCTGTCTCCCGCGTCCTTGATCCCGCTGATTTTTTCGCTTTCCGTCAGCTTGTCTCGCTTATACAGGAAGCCGTGGTCGCTTGTTACGATGAAGTGGTAAGTGTTTGCGGATGACGTGAGCCTTCGGATCAGCTTCACGATCTCTTCTACCGCTTCTTCGCAGGCTACAAAGACTTCATTTTCCGTTTTGAGCTTATCTCCCCGCGCGTCAATCTGATCGTGGTAGATATAAACGACTTCCTGCCCGGTGAAGATATCGCGGAGATCGGCTTGATTCATATCTTTGATCTCATCGAAACGGACGGCACGGCTTTGAGCGTTTTCTTTTTTCAGAATCGTTTCTCTTTGGGAGAGATCGGTGGTCGGTAGTCCGTCTGTGTATGCGGCGTCCGCGTTCAGCACTTCAAGTGTCCTATGTGGGAGAAGTGCTGCCATTCCGAGCCGGGTCACGGAAGGGAGAATGCTCTGCATGGCGGAGAGGGAAGCCGTGCATTTTTCATCAGCTTCAAGCGCTTCAAAGAGGGAGACGCCAACCTCATATCTCATGGCGTCGGAAATGATGACGGCAACGCGGTCGTGATTGTAGCGAATGTGCTTGGAGTAGAACTCCCATTGCTTTTCAAGCGGCGTTTCACCGCCCGCTTCGGAAAGAGCGGATGCGAAATCGACTGCCAGAGGATTCAGATAATCGTTCGTGTAGACCCGTTCGATCAGATCGTGCAGGTTTTCATATTTGCCGTGATCCTCAAGCGCGTCGTAAGCGCGGTAAAAGAGCCGGTAATGCCGGTCGATCTGGTACAGCTTGTCCGTATAGAGCCTCGTGAGCGCGGTGAGGTCAGAGGAGTGCCAGTAAATCCCCGGTCGGAGCAACGGCAGGGCATTCTCGATGAGCGCATATTCGTCACGGTAAAGTCCGCCGAAATGGAGCTTTTTCCGCTCCTCGCACATTTGGAGGATTTCCTTCCCGCCGAGCTTTGCTCCGACGTCCTCGTTCAGAAGACGATTCGTCATCCATGAAAGGATGATCGGATCGACACAGCGGAACAGTCCGCAGTCGGTCAGCGGTTCTGCGCCGAGGTCAGAGAATACCTTCTCCGCGTTCAGATTCCGCGCTGCGTCCTCCGCCAACTGATCGAACCTCGCCTGAAGGTTGATGTTGTTCATCATTCCGTCGAGGAATGCAACAGCGTTGCCGGATTTGAAGGAGACAAACGGCCGCCATGCGGCGGGGAGATCCGCGTGGACAACTCTACCTGCATAGGTTACAAACAAGGCCAGTAGCAGTTTCGTCAGCGTCGGCTCTTCGTCAGCGTAGCCAAAGACGACGGAGCAATGCTTCCAAAAGGAATCCGTCAGCTGATACTTCGCAAATTCTTCAAGGAAAGCGTTGTCTTCGAGTGTTCCATCCGTCAGAACGATCCGCGCGACTTCTTCAAAGGAAGGGAACTTCGCTTTGCACAGCACGCTCATGATGCCGACTTCGATGTTCTGCGGCGTGAACGTACCAATGTCGAGATCATAAAACGCCTGTGTCCGCTGCTTGCTGCCGAAGAATTTGATGTATTTCTGGAGCGTTGGCTTGCACCGTTCGTCCGCGCCGAGGTCAAGCATGAGCAGGCTCACCCGGTCGGCGAAGAACTCCCTTGAATAGCGGATCGTGTCGGCAAGGTGGTTATCACGGATGTCCGGCTTCGGGAAAGGCGCGTAGATCAGGTAATTGGTCGTCGTGTCCTCCCGTTCGAGGAAGAGTTTCGTCTTGAACTGGTTCCCCAGCTCAAGGTGATACACCTTTGCGTTCGTCAGCTCCAGCACGTCAACGTCGTCGGCGAAGTCGCCGTTGTCGTCGTACCAGAAGATCAGGCGGCGGACGTCCCCGGCGAAGGCTTCGTTGAGCTTGTCCGTGATTTGTTTCAGGTTGAGTTCTGCCACCTTATTTCTCCTTCGCCATAATATTGGCGGAATCGGCCAACATTTCATAAAACTTCCCGTCGTTCGCGGTCTGCGCTTTCCGGTAGTTTACCTTCACGCCGTCGTCGAGGTCGATGACCGGACGGGACAGGGCGATATGGCCAAGCTTCGCGTCGTAGTCGCGGGTTTCCTTGAGCTGCTTCGTCAGCTTTTCCCGACGCTTGGCGGCTTTTGCGATTTCGCGGGCGTCCTTCCCGGATTCCTCGATTTCCTTCATCCGCGCGGATTCGTTCTCATACATGCGCTGCATCCGGTGGAGGTATTCCACGCGCAGGTTGCCCACGGTGTCGGCGTTCCAGCGGTGCATATAGACGAGAGCCTTGAATCCGTTCGCCTTGCCGGAATCGAACAGCCAGTAGATCGGGCGTTTCTGGTAAATCTTCAAGTGATCCTTATAGAAGTCGTTCAGGAAGTAGGAGCGGATCACGTCCCGCGCGCTCGTTCCCTTGTTCGGCAGGGAATCGGCAATGAAGGTCAGGTTTGCTTCGAGCGTGTCCACGCCCCAGACCGTGCGGACGAACTCCACGAACCGCCCGACAATATCGTCTTCAAAATACGCCTCATCCGTGATCGGGATGCAGTTGTCCGAGTCGGGGAGGAAGGTGCGGTATTTCGATGCGTCCCATTCTCCGCCCGCGTAGGCAAGCCCTTCCACATCGAGGGAATACCGCCCGAACATACAACCCACGGCGTAGGAGATCAAGGATTTGATGTCCCGCTCCCGATCTGCCAGCCGCACGGTCACATCCTTGTCTTCAACCTCGGGGGTCAGCTCGTCCTGTAAGCCGTAGATGTCGATGAAGATGCGGTTGAGGTCTTCCTCGTTTTTTTTCAGATTATTAAAACGTTTTTTACATTCGCCCTGCCAGAGCAGCCAACACAGTTCGAGTGGACAGGAGACTTTCGGACGATAACCATAGTAAGCGGTTATCGTTGCAGCGATATTTGTTATATCCCAAAGGCCTTTACTGTACCAGACAATAGGGTGGCGTTTGAAGTCCCAGGATGACTCAAAGGAATCCCAATCATCTTTTGATAGCTTAACATTTGTAATGGCAATTTGATCAACCAATGTTTGATTGTTTATCAAAATCGGCAACTTCGATATATCTCCGGTTTGAAATGTCATGGTTGGATTCAAGAACGAGAGAACATTCAAAGCAACCTTCGATGTTAAAAAACCAAGTAGATACATGAGCATTGGTGTCTCTGCGAAAATTGATGTGCCAGCCGTATCAAACACCGCGCCAACTGGAGAATATCTGATCCCAAAGTTGCTTAAACTAATTCGCGACCAAGTGAGTGATTCTTTGAAATAATAATCAGAATTCCAACATTGACTATTCTTTTTTTCAATTAAGCCAAGTCTTAGGTTTTCAGCTTTCTCAGCTTTTATATCAAAACCGTTGTTCTCGAAATTAACCACCCATTCATTATTCCCATACCATTTTCGGTATTCCCCTCCTTTATTGTGAGGAAACCATTTCCCGCCATTTCTTTTTGTTTCTTCACAAGATGTACAACCGAATCCTATTTTTCTGTATGAGACTTCATGCCACATTCGTATGAATCTTTCGTTATTACTTGTTTGTAACCCAACCCTTGGTTGAGCGATCTTCATCAATGACTGTGCAGACATGAAAGCATCTCGAATAGTCTCACTCACCCAATACGCAACAGGCGCACCGGGGATTGTGGCGAAGTTGTCCTGACGGGAGACAAACCGGAAATTACTAGAATGGAATAATTCTTCTTTACCCGCTTCCGACGTCGGTTTGATCAGGCGACAGTATGTACCAGAATAAGTAGGCGTATTGCTTGTCCGCATGACGAATGACGTCGTCTGTACCACCTCACCGCCGATCTCGTCAAACGCCCGCGCGCCGAGATGCGCCATATTGACCGTATCGCGCATTTGCAGTTTTGTCCGCAGTTTTTCATAACTAGACAGGAACATCCATGCGTGCTGCGTGATCATTGCTTGAAACCGGTTCTTCGCAAGCATTTCACCGCATCTCTCAATGAAAACGGCAAATAAATCCGACTTGGAATCCGGATAAGCCGCTTTCACATAATTCGCCAGCTTATCGTTCATCCCGCTCGAACCCATATACGGCGGATTCGTCACCACTACATCATATTTCTGCGCCATGACCTCTGCACGGTACACGAGGGGCATGAGTTCCTGCGCTGCCGCAGTGCATCCCATGTCGCCTGTGCTTTCGAGCACCTCCAGCCGGTGATAAATGGCGGGGAAGTCTGCCGCTGACACGTTGATGATGGAGCCGTATTCTTTTGCGTCAGTCAGTTCCCGGAGAAGGACGGTCATGTCTTCTTCGAGCTTGTAATCCTTACCCGCGAAAACCTCAACGACTGATCTTTTGACGGAATTGCTCTCATGGATGTCATACACCCGCGGCTCTATCCCGCGCTCAAAGAACCTCCGGTCGTACTGCCTCGCCTTCATCATGACGGCGAAATAGGCAAGCTGCGCCGCGCGCTCGTCGATATCCAGCCCGAAAAGGTTGTTTTTCACGATGCTCTGCGTCGCGTCTCGCTGCGTCCATCCCTGACTCACATAAATCTGCATGAGAACGTCGAAGAGATAGGCCAAAATATGTCCCGACCCCATACAGGGATCGATAACGCGGATTTCTTCTGGACGGATGGCAGCGTATTCTTTGCGGATCTCCCGCAGCTGCGCATCGACCGCGGGCTCCTGCTTCGCTTCTTCGAGATAATACCGCCAGTTTGCTTTCAGCCCCTCGTTCGGATGTCCTTCGACCCAAAGCCGGCCGAGGCTGTTCTCTACCATGTAGCGAACGATCCAGTCCGGGGTGAAAAGCTGGGTCGCGGCAGGGATGTTGTCCTTCGAGATTTTGACGTTCTTTTTCAAGTCGGCGAAAACCTTGTCCTTTGGTTCGGTGTTGTAATACTGGTACATCCAGCCGATGATCTCCACCTGACCGGCGGGTAGATCTTCTTCGGAAACCTCGCCGTTTTTCAGCCGTTCGTCGTCTTCGGCAGTACGGACGCGGAAATACTGCTCCGGCAGATCGTGAACCAGATGCCAGAGAACGCCGTCCTTGTCCGTGAAGGAAATCGTCAGGAGCATCTCGAAATAGTCCTCACCCGCACGGAACAACACGGGCAAGACGGAGGAGAGATTCCGGCACACGCGGACGAAAAGCCAGCGGAAAAGTTCTTCGAGCCGGTTTTCATCTTTCTGTTTCAGAATGTACGCGCGGTCAGTATCCAAAAGGGGAAGCTCGGAATCGAAGGGAGAGGTGACGATATCAGGCTCGGCTTTGTTCGGATTCTCGGAGGAAAGGACACGCATCCGACAGGGGAGGTAATCGTTGACCTCCATGAAACGGATTGCGATCAGCCGGTTGAACCATGTGTAGGCGATCTTGTCTACCGCGAGCCGGTACGCTTCCTTATATCCCACCTCGGCTTCTCTGGATTGAATCAGTTTGACAAAAGCATTTCGCTGAGAGAGTTCGGCTCCCTTCACCTCGACGAGCCGGTTCGTGCCGATGTTGAAATACTGGACGGCATTGGTGGAGTTTTTTTCGGGGGACGCGATACCGCTTTCCGTGATCCCGATCATCGAGGCTTTGTAGCGGATGTCTTCGATGAGCTTTCGTCTCGCCCAGACCGCGAAGTTTTTGACCGTGTTCTTATTCATCATAAAGCTCCCGTTCAGAACTGGATGTTAAAAATCGTGTTTTCTTTCAGCATCTTTTTCAGTCGCGCTTCCAAATCGGAGATGTACTTGTCCACGTCTTCTTCCGTCTCGACCTGCCATGTGCGCTGGGGGGTGATGGTCTTGAAGCTGATGTTTTCCGTTTTTTTCAAGGGCTTGATCGGAGGATGGGGCTTGACGGTATCAGGACCGGGAGCGGGATCAACTATCGGGGGCGGCGCGATGGAGAGGAGATAGGCGTCGATTTCGTTCATCTGCCGTATTTTCAGCGCATCGGCTTCGTCGCTGACGCCCCGGAGTTGTGAGATGTTGTTGCAGCGTCTCGCTTTTTCAAGTAAGCGGTCATACTGATCCGTAAATCTCAAGCGGAATTGATCCTGGCAATTAGTCGCGACCATCTTTGCGAATACCGCTTTTTTAGCCTCGGCAATTGCTTCTTCCACAGGTTCAAGCTGCTTATCGAGCAGAGCGTTATACCGTTCGGAGAACTTGTCGTTCAGGCTGGGGAGAAGGTGAATCTGACCGTAGGGTGAGGGCATCTTCAGGATCGCTTTGACCTGATCGACTGTCTTCTCCAGCTCTTCATCGACGATATAGGTCTTGCTGTCGTCATAAGTTGCCATCAGCTTGACGGCTTTTTCAAAGAATACATGCTGTTCGCCATCCCAGAAGAGGCGGACGTGTTCATAATCCTCAGCGAGGTCGAGAAAGTCGTCCTTCTTACGGTCGATTTCCCGGTAGAACTCGGATGCGACCTTGTAGTCGACCGCCTCATTCAAAAGGATCAAGCCTTTCTTTATGATACCTGAACCGGGGAAGTTGGGATGGACTCTATAATCCGCGTCTCTCGTATTGAAGGTCGTAATCCAAGATTGTGCCGTTTTTTGGAATTGGTTCATCAGTGCATCGTCCTCGTCGGACGGGATGACTGCGATCTTGAAGAGCTGCTTCATGATCTCCTTGACGCTCTTTTTCTGCTTCTCCGTGGCCTTTTCGCGCCGATCCATCATTAGCTTTTCAAGGTTATCCTTGCGTGTGACCAGTTTCAGGATTTCATCAGGGGTCTTGTTGAGAAGCGTCACGGGAACGCTGTTCACATAGAAGGCGATCTCTCCGGTTCTGAACAGTTTTGTTACGAGCCATTCCACATCCACTTCGACAAAACCGTATGGCGGATTCATGAAGCGGTCCATGACCGATTTCAAGGACAGCTTTGTGTGATGAGCGGAAACCGCTCCGATGTATTCAGAAACATCGCTCAAAGCAAGGGCATTGCACGTCGCGTCGCTGCCGGTCACATCAATCTGCGAGGATTTTGAAGTAAGCAGGTCTTTGATGTCGCTGTCAGTAACGGGCGTGTCAATATAGGTCAACTTGTGGTAGACAAGGGAAACGAGTCGCCCCATACCATCGGAAATCTTTGCCTTGTAATCGCGCTGATTTCCCTGCACGGGAGAGCCGTGGACGTAAACAGTCGCGTTTTTCAGGGCTTCTTCGAGGTAGAGCTTGGCGTTAGCCTTGTGATCGCTCATCTCTTTTTTCTTTGCCGATACTATATCCGCGTAACGGGAGACGGTGTTCTTCGCATCGTCTGTGATGAAACTCTCAATGCTGATTGCCATACGGATTTCATCAAGAAACGCGGTATCGTTTGGAAGGGCGATAAGGACAACTTTGTCTTGACCGGATACGGCGCGGAGATGTTCGTCCGGACCCATCTCGTCGCTGTAAGGCGTGAGTATTTTCAGCGTGAGCGTGTTGTTCTGATTGGTTTTATAGGGGCGATTATCAACGACTTGGTTAAACGCAAACTGATACCTTCCGTTCATAGACGGGTGACGGTAACGCTTCTCGTCGTAGAGGCCGTCGAAGATAATCTCTGAGACCTCGTTGATAATCTGGCTCTGTTCGATATTTTGCCCGAACCGCTCGATTTGGCGGTTGACCTCCTGCTCCTCGTTCGTCAGGAAAATATAGGCATTCCCGACTTTCTCCACGAGGGTCTGCCGGATGAGCTGATTCAAAGCGTCCTCGACACGTTTTTTCAGTTCCAGCCGGTCGTCGTCTATGTTTGACACCATCAAGCTCGTGATGTTGTCCAGCGTCTTCTCGATCTCTTTGACGTATTTGATGAGGAAGAGCGTTTTGAGGACGTTGACCGTGAAGCAGTCGTCGGAGTGATCGGGATTCAGCTTTTCGTTGTCCCGCGCTCTGCTGATCACACCGCTGTGGGAATGGTCGAGGAATTTTTCCAGCGCGTCGTAAAACAGATTAAACGGGACAAGGGCGCCGGGTTCTTCGTCTTTGATTTTTTCTGCCGATTCCTTGAAAACTGCGAGCATGGAGCGTTCGCCTTCCGAAAGGTGCTTGCCTGACGCACCGTGCAGCCGGACGGAAGTCAATACATCGCCGAGAAGGTTGAACTGATAGGGGACAAAGGGATATACATCGGCAAAGTTCAGACGGTTGGAATACAGCTTCTTTTCGGCTGCATCGCTGAACTGGATAAGGTTTTTGATGAAGGTATCTTTCGTATCGTACAGCAGGGCGAGGGTTTCTGCTCCGGACTCCTTCTTCTCCAGAATACGCTTGCGGATAACCTCGTCCACATTAGCGGAGGAAAGAGAGAGGCGTGTGTCGAAACGTCCCTGAATCTTGGAAAAATCGTTGCTGTTGACTTTGGTGACCGCATCAATATCCTGCTGGCTTGTTACCATGATCCAGACTTTGCCCAGGCAGAACGTGCCGAGATCTTCGGTCACCGTCTGAAGGTTCAGCATAAGATCAGAGTTGTCGCCGATATACTGTCCGATCTCGTCTACGAGGAATACGACGTGGTGGTTGTTTCCCTGGCTGTCGATGTAACGCTTGACAAGCCGCGCAAAATCCTCAATGGAGATGTTATAAGCTCCGGTAGCCTTTTCGCACCAATTCCGAGCCGCCTCTTCGCTCATGAAATCCATGCCGGACAACACTTCAACGATGTCGTCCTGAATGAAGTCAAAATCGTTGCGGGCGTCCGTCCACGCTTTTCCGGTCTCGTCCTCGAAAGCTGATTTGAACTCTTCGTACCGACCTTCATCGGAGAGTTTACGCTCAAGGTCGGCAAGGTGAGGGATGGCTCCGCAGAAACCGAGCATTTCGTTGAAGACGCGGAGAAAAACTGTAACGATGGCGTCCTTCGACTGCTTACCGGTCATTTCGCTCTTCGAGTCTATATTAAACAGGATTACATCGGTAGGAGTTGAACCGGCGAGGCGCATATCGCCCAGAACCATAGGATCGGAGATTTTGTTGTCTTCAATAAAGTAATCTATGGCTCGCTTTCCGGCAACCTCTTTGCCAGATAGAAGATAGGACAGGATTTTCAGAAAGTGAGATTTACCGCTTCCAAAGAAGCCTGAAATCCAAACCCCCATTTTGTCTGTTGTTCCGACGATCCCCTCTTTGTAGGCGGAGAAGAAGGTTCTGAAATGCTTTTCAAGTTCTCTGGTTACAACGTACTCTTCCAGCTCCTGCTTGACATTACCATCATCCCCCTGACCGACCTTGATTACACCCTTTATGGGCCGGTCAATTTCTTTCAGAAACAAATCCTTTATAAACATATCCTTCTCCTTAATCCACGAGCCGGAAAGCCCGGTAGTAGTTGTCATCTTTTATTTCGTTGAAGAGAACCAGTTCCTGTCCGTCATATTTTCCGGGATAAAACATAACGACTGGTACGTTGTCAATAACCTGATGGAGGTTATTCAGGACTGTATGTGATCTGAGCAAGGGGTAGCACTTACCGATCCCGGTTAAGAACAGAACGGAGTGTTCCGGGGTACGCTCTCGGATGTAGTTCAAAATCAGACTGTCTTCCGAAGTGATTCGGAGAGTGTTGCCTACTGCTTTGGTGATGCGATCAAGCCCTTTTTTTTGTTCAAACTCAAAGCATTTCTCAATGAACCCTTTTCCTGCCAAAATGTCAATCATGATGTCGTAAAGGTCAAAAACAACAATTTGGAAGTTCTCTGATCCGGCGCGATACTTATCTTGCATGGAACCTATCCATGAGCGAATTGTGAGTTCATCCTCTGCTGGATAGGTAAAGATATAGTACCCAACCTCGTTCCCTAAACCTTTATTCTTCAAAAAGGAAGGTTCGTTTATAATCCTTTCCGCCTCATTTAAGCGGTCATGAAGGTTTTCCATTATTACATTTCTCCTGTGATAGCTTTCTGAAGAGGCAAATCGTCGGATTTCTTCAACAGATAGAGCAATCTGTCATCGAGGAAAACTCGTTTTATGAGATAAGAACGGTTTTTCCTTCGCAACAGTCCCGCGTCTGTTAGAAAGTTATAATATATCCCCCTCAATTTCTTTTTAGTTGTATCGTTCCATTTTTCTACGACATCAGATTGTTGACCTTTTCTGGTGAAGAAAGAATTGACATCAAGCATCTCCAGTTCCGGTAGGTTGAGGTATGCTTTCTCACGGTAAACCTCGTAGACAAACTCAAAGAATAGCCTGTCCCCTCGGAGGATTGCGATGAGGTTGATCACTTTCTGCATCTCTACATCAGAGTTCCAGAAGAGCTGCAACAGAGGATTGTCTATCGCTTTTGAACGATTCAAGAGATAGCCGCATATCCTTCGTGTACGGTATGCGTTTGGTGCGCCAAAAAGGTTTTCGTTGAGGCTGATTCGTTTGATCTCATCATCAGTTTTTCCATCAGAAATCAAGCGCAGAATTACTTTGAACTCTACAAACCAAAACGATTGTGACATCAGCCCTGCACTATAAGGAAGCTCCGAGAAATTCGTCATTTGTATTAAAACCTTCCAAAAAGGTATAAAAATCCTCTTACATTATACCCTAAAACCCTCGTGGTGTCAACGTTTTTTTGATGATGAAACGGGCACTACACCCCGGAGCGGTGACTGAACATTCACGAGATCGACGGATGTCGTTTTGCGTGGTATTCTGCCAAAAACATGAGAGCAACGCGACAACTGCATTGCTCTCTCTTGGCCTTGTGGATGTATGAATTTATGTATTTCTGATGTCTTCTGTATCGCTGGGGATAATACTCATAAGTTCTTTAAGTTCTTCATCTGAAAGGTTTTTGGCTCGCGTGATGATTTCCTTCACTCTTTCATAAATTTCTTCGGGAGAAAACTCTGTTTTTACTCCGGTGATTTCACTGTATGTTTTCCAGCACTCATCAATCAGATCGTTATCCCGTTCTTCTAATGGTTTTTCGTATTCGCGGTCAAGGATAGCGTTAATTTTTTCAAGAATTGCCTGATCTTCCAATTCGCAAATTTCTTCCTCCGTAAGGGTATCAACTTTTGTTCGGGGATTGGAGAGGGTCGGCAAGATCCTCATCCAGCCCTCCGGGCGAAGTGAATACGGAGCCAGACGGTAAAAGATTGTATTCGGTAGCGGGGTTCCCTCGAAGAAAGGTGCGTTCTCCGGAACAATATCATCGAATACAACATCACCGTGCGTATTATCCCGCGAGTAAGAATTGATGAAATCAACAAGCCCTTCGTGGGCATCCGTCGCTCCGTGGAGAATGTAATCCCCTTCATCAGCAAGGATATGGAGTTCAAGGTGCTCTCCGTTTGTAATGGCAACGCCGGAATCGCCAGGGAGGATATAGTATCGCATGATCTGCTCCATTTCATGTTTGATGTCTGCATCTTTAAGATATAGTATAACACGAAACGAGCCGGTTTGCAAGAAGAAAAACGAGGATCGTGTCGAAACGGTCCTCATTTTTTCTCGGATTCTTGCTTGATCAGGAGTTCCATAACCTCAAGGATTCGTGATAGAGATTCTGGAGGGAGAGAGGAGAGTTTTTCAGAAATCTCGTTTACTCTGTAGCTAACAGAAAAAGGAACGACATCGCAGAATACAGAATCCGCGGACACCTCAAGGGTATTCAGGAGTAGTATGAGGTTTTCAAAGCGTGGGAAAGACGCCCCGCGTTCTACGGAAGAGATATATCCAACAGACATTCCTGTCTTTTCAGCGAGCTGTTCTTGTGTAAATCCTTTCTTTTCTCGGCATTCTTTGAGTCGCTTTCCGACACGTCCATCTTTCATGAGATTCAGCCCTCCTATATCGTTCCGATATATTATAAATCGAAACGAGAGGGAGGAACAGACGACGAGCGGAGCACACCACATCGTAACGGTGCAGTTTTCGACGTGTCGGAAAGAAAAATTTAAGGTAGTGCGAAATAGATTTACCACCATCGAGTGGGCGGTTCAGTTTTTTCGGAAGATTATTCAATCTTCTCTGAACCGGGAAGTGCAAAGTTAGTTGCTGAGCGGAGCGTGTTCGGGGAGCGCAGTGTCCCTCAATCTTTGTTCCAGCAATATTTTCTGTTGAAGATGTGCTTACTGATCCAGCGCAGCCCTGTACTCTCTCAGCAGTCTCATATACTTGTTGGCAGTATTATTCCCGAAGGCTTTCCGCAGCTCATTGTATACGATCCGACCGTTTGAACTTGTCCTCACAATGAAGAGGATCCGGGATAGTGCGTCCAAGGGGACATCATGCTCGGCAAGGTAACGGAAGAGGTTACTCTCCTCGTCACTTGCCTTAAGTTCGGAAACTGCCGTTGGGTCGGGTGGTGTGACCGGCTCGCCAGCTGATTGTCGTTCAGGCTGTGTGGCTGGTGTGGAGGCGCTATACCTCTCCTTCAACTCCGCATGAAGCTGGAGGATCTTTTCTTTCCTCTGCGCAGGGACACCGCTGAATTGACCGATCGCCTCTTCTGTGAGATTCAGAAGATCTCCGAGGGTTTTCACTCCATATTTCCGTAGTGTCATAGCGGCCCTGTGAGGAACACCGCCCTTTTCAAGGAGAGTGTCAAGGGGAGGAAGGCGAGAAAGGGAGAGTTCCCGAACGGAAATTTCCACCGGCCCATCCGCAGCATCCAAGGCCCCATCCTCCATCGTCTGCTCCGAGAGCAGTTCACTTTCTGTAGGGGACGCCACGGACAGCTCAGCCGGCTCCGCCTCTTCTACGGTGGGATCTGAAACGGTCTCTGCGGCAGATACGAGCTTATGGTTCATCTCGGACTGCATCCGCATCAGCCTCTTCCGCTTCTTTCCGGTGAGGTTTTTGATTTTGGAGAAGTCACTCTCCGTTGCGTTCAGAAATTCTTCAATGGTTCTGAAGCCAAGCTCGCGTAAGGTTTTTGCCGTAGTGTACGGCAGACCGGCCTTGGAAATGGGGGTGGAGGACACTACCGGCACACCCTCCGTGGCTTCCTCAGAAGGAGCATCTATAGCAACTACAGCTGCAGCAGCATCTTCCACAGACGGAGTAACCATATCGCTGTTGAGGACAGACGGCTGCTCAGTCGGCAGGTCGAAATCTGCTTCAGGCGGCGTGTCAAGCTCATCATTAGTGGGGACGGTTGGAAGCTGCTCATCGCTTATTGGAGCAGCGGTTGGTTCAAATGAGGGGGCGGGAGTGGGAGGCGTGGGGGCCTCACTATGCCAAACCCTGACCGGGGCTAACGGATCATACCGGGAAATCCAATAACCGCCCTTCCCATCGTTTTCAATATCAAACCAAGAGCTGTAAAACGCCTTGAGATAATCAATCGGCTTCCGGCCGGATCCCCTTTGGTCGTATCGGTAATCCGCATCGAAAGACAGGTCTTTGAAGAGTTCAGCAGCGATTATTTTGCCGCCGTGAGAATCAATATCAGCACAGATGAAACGCCGTATATTATCCACACGCGCTTGGTGAGATAGTGCGGCTGTGGTGGAGACTTGAGGACGTACAACCACGGGGGCAGCAGGAGGCGCGGACTCTTCCTCCTCATCGGATACTATTTCCAACTGAACAACGGTGGTGGGCGGTTCAGGAGCGGGGTCATATCTTTGCCTCATCAAAGGCCCCTGCGCTTCCAGCGCCACAAACTCTGTACAGGCTTTAGGCCAAATAGGATTGACACTTCCGGATGCACCCATGCCGATTACTTTCAGGCCTTCACGGCGCAAACGGGCGGCAAGAGGCGAGAAATCACAGTCAGAGGAGACGATGATCACAGTGTCACAAGCGCTTTCTGGGTGCTGTACATTGTTCAGCAGAACATCTGCAGCACCAAGGACAAGAGAAATATCCGAGGAGTTCTTGTATTTGTTGGGTTTCAGCGTAATATGCGGAATAATATCGTACTCCATGATTGGCTCCACCCACTCGTTGAGGGCAATTCCGGCGCCGAAGATTTCTCTGACAGTGGGGGTACCGAGGCTGGTGGCGTATGAAAAGACTTGGCCTGCATAGGTCGGATCGATGTTTTCAGCATCGATGAGGATTGCGATTCGGTTTTCTGTCATTTTTGAATGTCCCTGCTTCGTTCTTGCATGAATATGAGTTTTGAATATATTCGGGGGACGCGATGTTGTCGAGTCCTGTCTCCAATTATACAGGAAAAAAGCAGGGAAGTCAAGCACAGAAGTAGTGACGCCTCTGGCCATAGCAGTTTCCCTTTTGCCCTCTTTTCCATAGTTACCGGGAAACTCGGGAACTTTCCTACCACCTCCGGCGTCTAATGAACAGAATCATTCAGAACGCGAGGTGATCATGATGAAACTTTCCAAGCTGACAGCTTTTATCCTTCTGGGGGCGATCGGTTTAAGCCTTTTCGGTTGTGCAGATCCTTCTTCCTCCGACCTGTCCGACCTGATGGAAGGGATCAAACCTTCCGCGCAGGCTGCGGGGATCGCGGATGCCGCCGAACTCCATTCGTCTGCCGAAAAAGGAGCTGATTTTGCTGTCCGGCTGTTCCAAAACAGTTTGACAGAGGGGGAGAACACCCTTGTTTCCCCGCTTTCCGTGATGTGCGCGCTTGCCATGACCGCAAACGGAGCAAATGGGGACACGCTTGGGGAAATGGAGACCGTACTCGGGCTTTCCGCCGACGAGCTCAACGCGCTGTTCAGGACGATGATGAACCGGCTGAACATGGAGGAGGAGGGACTCCGTTTCCATTTGGCCAATTCGATCTGGTTCACCGACGACGAACGGTTTACAGTCAACCGCGACTTTCTCCAGACAAACGCCGACTATTACGGCGCGGGCGTTTACCGGGCTCCCTTCAACGATTCGACGCTGAAGGATATCAACGACTGGGTAAACGACAACACCGACGGCATGATCCCGTCGATCTTAGATGAAATCCCGGACGAGGCAGTCATGTACCTCATCAACGCTCTGGCGTTCGACGGGGAATGGGCGGTACCGTATGAGGAGTATCAGGTATCTCCCGGCGATTTCACGCTGGAGGACGGAACGAAGAAAACCGTCGATTTCATGCGCTCCCAGGAGGATGTATATCTGGAAAACGGCGATACCACAGGATTCATCAAGTACTACAAGGGCGGGAAGTATGCCTTTGCCGCTCTCCTTCCGAAGGAGGGTACGACCGTTTCCGATTACGCTGCCTCCCTTGACGGAGACAGGCTTGTCCGCATTCTGAACTCGGCGAGAAATACGGCGGTGGAAACAGCCCTGCCGAAGTTTGAAACGAGCTATGATACCGAGCTATCCGATGTCCTGAAAGCAATGGGAATGCCGACCGCTTTTGATGGGAAAACTGCGGATTTCACGGGACTCGGTACTTCAACAGCTGGCAATATCTTCATCAGCCGTGTTCTGCATAAAACCTATATTTCGGTCAGCGAGCAGGGGACGAAAGCAGGCGCGGCGACAGCGGTGGAGATGGTGGATGAATGCGCGATGGAATATGTCGAGCCGAAACGGGTGATCCTC
>JAEEGL016380973.1_pt1 | contig 16812 bp, 11 predicted proteins | sample 9134231 | NCBI WGS metagenome assembly JAEEGL01 (sample SAMN16246548, study PRJNA631951) | gut metagenome | biome: gut microbiome; feature: rumen; material: fiber-attached | host: Bos | place: Iran: Karaj | collected 2018-10
CGAATCCCTCACTCTCCGCCAATCTCGCGTAAGGGGATGAGAACGAAATCGCGTTGTTTATACAGCGGATGGGGTATAGTGAGTAACGGATCGTTGCTCACTATTTCTTTTTGTTGATCATCGAACGCACGAATAATATCAATATCTATCGGGCGATCGGAATAGATCGATTTTCGATTCTCGATTTTCGATTTTCGGATTCTGCCTAATTCTCGCTCTATGGCCTGTGTGGTGGTTAGCACGTCCATGGGTGCCATCGAGGTCTCTACGCAGCAGCAGAGGTTACAGAACGGGTGCTCGCTCTCGAAGCCCCAGGGTTCAGAATAGAAAAAAGAAGAACAGCGGGTCACTGTTCCTATCTGCTGCCCGATGCGTTGAACCGCCTCTTGCAGCGTCTGCTCTCTGTTGCCGAGGTTACTTCCCAGCGAAAGATAATAACGCATGCGTTCCTTTGACCATTTGCGGGTACACCACCGAAGTCTTCACCACAGGTGATTCATCTAACCAATGAAAAGCCTCGTTGGTCTTGTCCATTATGAAAACGACCAGCAGCACGATAATGCCGAACTTGAGTACCCCGAAAGCGCCTCCTAACAGTCTGTTTGCCCATCCAAGATGGATCGCGCGCAAGAACTTGCTCAGCATCTTCGCCAGGAAGGACAGCACAATGGCAACGCCCAAGAAGAGCAGGGTATAGGCCACTACATCGCACACACCTTTCGGCCAGGCGAACTGTGCGAGCAGCCACGTGGAGAAAGACGGCGCTCCGAAGCGTGCGCAGAGCACTCCGAGGATCACCACCACAATGGCGATGACCTCGGAGATAAACCCGCGCATCAGGCCTCTAACGAGGCCGACGATAAGCGGTAGGACTAATAGAACGTCCAACCAATTCATTCTTTATCGTTCGGATCGTACTCAATCGGTTGCCAAACGATTGATGCATCGTTCTTGTCATGCATCTTGATATCCGGCAAACCGAAACTCGGGTTGTCTTGCGGACCGCGAATACCACGCGGTGTGATGGACCACTCCAGACCTGTCTGTTTGCTGGTGCTGATCTCAGCCGCTTTGTCCTCGTACCAACCTAAGATACCCGTCACAGATCCCTCGTAATCTCTACATTTCGAGATACCGGTCTTGTCTGCGCCCGGCAGATAGAAGTACGCGAACTTAGCATACTCGGAGTTGGAGCACATGATGGTAGTAGCAGACGACTTCGGATTCGCATCGCTCTTATCGCACAGCAGTCGTCCCTGCGGATAACCGATATTCTGGGTAGAAGGAGCGAATACGTTCGCGCTACCTACGGAGTCCGGGTGACCAACGGTGCATTCTTTGAGTGTTCCATTATCGTCGTATAAACCGGCGAAGTTAACATCTTTGAGCACAATCAGACGACCATCATTTTTGCGCAGTGCTGCGATGCCGGCAGAGTCCGTCGGTTTACGCTTAATTTCCGAGAAGAGTTGCGCCAGCGTGAGCGAGTCATATTGCAGCAAGTCCGGACGCGGACCATCGATCATGTGGGTCACACTGCGGAAGACAGAACCCGGGATGCGACCCGGAGCCCAACCTACCTTCTCTGTTGCGTTCATAGCATAGATATTATTGTTATAGGACGGAACGCACAACTGCGGTTGGTTCGCATAACGTCCAACGCTCAATCCGTTGCAACGAACAACGATCTCTTGACCTAACTGGTACATACCTGCACTTGAACCCAGATCAACCGATATACGGAGGTTCTGTTGCTTACCGCTAACGATCTGCTGAATCACTATCGATTTGTAGAAGTTGCCTCCGTAGTCATCGGTTGCAATACGTCCGCGGATATAGATACCTCTACCGCCGGTAGGGATAGTATCCACCGTGAACATATATACATGCAATTTATCATTGTACGAGCGCGTGCGGTACGGCGTAGTGTCGCTCCAGAACGAACCTTGCTCTGTCATGAACGAGTCCTTGAAGACGTTCAAGTCATAGAAGTCATATCCTTCCGGGTTCTCTTCGTCCAAGATCTTTTCCAATCCGTCCGCAGCAGAGCTGACAAATACGTCTTCCGGAGTCAGACCTTTGGGTTCGCAGGAAGTCATGAGCGCAACGATGGCTGCCGCCATAAACATTGCATATGTATTAATTGACTTTCTCATAGTTGTTAGAATTTATAAGTTACTGTTAAGAAGAAGTTTACACCCCATGCATAGTAGTACTTAGACGGGAACTTCCATGCGTTGGCGGTAATAACCGAGTTGTGGTAGTCTAACTGACCCTGACGTACGGCACGCGGCAAACGAGCTTGTTGGTAACCGCCCGTCTTGAAGTGCGTGTTGTTCGTTACGTTGCTTACGCTCAGGTTGATAGACAGCGACTGACGTTTCGGCAGGTAAATCAGTTTACCTACGGATACATCTACCAGGAAGCGGTTCAGCGGGTTCTTAGCTGCCAACGACTCCTGCTCTACCATCATGTTAAACGGATATTTCAATACCGGCATACCGTTGTTATCCAAAGCGGCGTTGGTATAAGTAGCCTGTCCGTAAGTCGGACTGTTCGGATCGGTATCTACTGTCGGTTTCTCGAGCGCCATACCATCGGTGGTAGCGATCGCATTCGTGTTGTCGTCACCGAACCATCCGTTCACAGCCGTTCCGTCCAGACGTGTACCGGTGTACAGACCTTGCATACGACGGCTCGGGGCAACAGACAGGTAGTTCCAGTCATGATAACTTACCGTTACGTCAGCAAACCACATCTTCGGGTGGAAGAATGAGAGCTTCAAACTAGCGTTTACTTGCGGACCCGTCGAGAGGCGAACACCCTTCAACAGCACTTTGTCCACTGTCTCAAATACCAGACTCTGATCGACGATATCCTGCGTCATCGGCATACCGTTTTCAGCCGAAGTCACTGCTAAAGCATCGCTCGTGTAGCGGTAGTCGCCAACCGAAGCAACACCGGTCAAAGTGAAGTAGTTACCCAACTTAACCGAAGCAGCAGCCTCAACACCCAAGTAACGTTTACCGATACCGGTCATGGCTTGGTTCACGAAGGTACGGGCATCGTCATCATAGTAGCCGTTCAACTCCGTTCCGTCCCAACTCTGGGTGAAGAATCCGGTAACACGACCGCGAACGATCGGGTAGTTGAACTCATAGCTCAGGTCAGCCGAAACGACTTTCTCGCTGGCTGCGTAGAAGTCCTTCAAGTTCTTCGCATTATCATGCGTGTAGATGCTCTCTACTACGTGATCGTGTACACGCTGCGAGATATAAGCATCGCGTGCGTACGGGGAACGAGTCTCTGCCAAAGCATTGACTTTCAAGCGGTTACGACCGTTGATCTTATACGTTGCACCTGCCTTGAAAGCGGGATCGAAGAAATGGTGTGCATCACCAACCAAGGTAGCACCCGGGTTCAGCAACGAAGCATCATTAGCAGCAATGCGATCAAACGCGTTCTTGCCCCAGTATTTCCAATAATCATCAGAACTGTGCTTCAGTGCCAGATTTGTCAGATACCATGCACGACCGTTGAGCATGTTGGTCGTACGTTGCATCATGCTGTACTCCAATGCCAAAGCATAGTAAACATCTACCTCATTGAACGTCCATTCATTCTGGAACCACACTTTCATGTTACCCATGTTGATGCGGTAGTCATAACCGAACTTACGACCGTTAGCGGTGACGATGCTGTCATACCCCTCACGAATCTCGTTCTTACGAACGTTCTCGATATCTTTCTGCGTGAAACCGCTGTTGGAAGCCAACTCCTTGATATCACGGTCTGCGAAAGCATCTACGTCGATCCATTGGTTACCACCCAGCAGATCATCGATGGTCTTGTAGTGGATACCTTGTGCGAACTTACCTTCTGCACCCAGGGTCATCTTCAAATGCTTGAACTGCGTGTTGACATACAAGAACGATGCATTTGCCTCTTGGATGTCGTTGTGACGACGCTCTACGATGTAACGAGCAGATGAGATCGTACCGTTGATATCGTCCTGGAAGTTATTTGCGTAGTTCGCAGCGTAGATGTTGTTCCAGTCGATCTGCGTGGTCTTGTTGTCACGTGTCTGCCATGCATGAACCAGGTCATTGTATGCTTTCTGGTTTATTGACGGACCAATGAGGTTACCATCGTCAGCAACAAAACCGGATCCCAGGTAGTTAGCGTTCATGTCCTCGCCGATGAACAAGCCCCAACCGTAAGGTTTACCTTTCTCGTCATAGAGCTGATCGGCATTGGTCTCGTTCCACGGGTTAGCAATCTGACCATCCCATAAAGCGGACGGCAGGTTACGATAGTAGTCCGGACGCGGATCCGGTGCGTTGTAGTAGTTCAGCGCCGAGTTCGAATACAGCGAGTAGTGATAGCCGACAGCGGCTTTGATGTGCTGCTGCTCATCGATCTTGTACTCATAAGCGGCAATGACTGTCGGGTCATAGGATTTCACGATACGGCTGTTACGAACCTTGCCGTTCTGATAGCCCCAGTACGGGTTGTAGTTGTTGGTACCCGTCAGGTCATACACTTCCTGTGTAACTGCAGCATTCTGGCCGCGCTCTGTCGGCGCACCGAAGGTGATCAGTTTCAGGCGGGCATTATCCCATACGCGCTCTGCGGTAAAGAAATAACCCAACGAATAGTACTTGATACCTTCACCGATGATACCTTTGTTGTCTACGTACGGTGAGAAGCGGTATGCCAACTGACCCGTGAATGCCCAACCGTTATTGAGCAGACCGCTGGAGTAGGTCGCGTTCACACGCGCTTTGTAGTTACGGTTTGTACCCGCAACACCTACTTTCCAACCCTGTGCATAACGCGTAGCACCCATCAGGTAGTTGGTCGATTGGCCGATACCACCGAAGGTGAAGTTCGATGCCTCCATCGGGTTCAGTACCTCTTTGTAACGACTCGCGTCATTCAAACCACCCATAGCCGAGTAGTTAAAGTTACCGCGTTCCTGCGAATTGAAATGCAGACCCTCAATGTAGTACTCCTCTACATTCGATTGGTAACCACGGTTACGATAACGTGCGGTAGACCAAGCAAAGGAGGTGTTGGCATTGAACACATCCGTCGATGCAGAAGAAGACGAAGCTTGCGCTTGAGAACGACCTTCATCGTCACTCATCTCCTCTTCCGTCAAGTTCAACAAGATCTCATCCTGCGCTTGTGTCACGATGTCTTGTTGCAACCCAACCGCATTCATTTCGTTTGCCTGATTGTCTTTCAGGTTAATTAACTCGAGAGCAGCCACATAACCGTCTGCCTCAATAACCACCTCTTCATCCATCGCTTCCAGGTAGAGTAACGAGAACTCACCGTCTGCGTTGGTCGTAGTTGAGATGTTCTGGTTCGCGAGCGTCACTTTAGCCCCCACAACCGGAGTCTGGGTAGCCTCGTCGATCACGCGACCCTTGAGTGATGTCTGTGCAAAGGCTGTTACACCCATCGCAAGCACAAACATCAACGAAAAGAGTTTGTTTCTCATACGATTGTTTGTTAGTGTTTTTATGGTTAATATTAATTTTAATTAAAATTCTGCTGTTTTCGGTGTACGCGGGAACGGAATCACGTCACGTATGTTCTGCATTCCCGTCACAAAGAGCATCAAGCGCTCGAAGCCCAGACCGAAGCCTGCGTGCGGTGCACTACCGAAACGACGTGTGTCGAGGTACCACCACATGTCCTTCATCGGAATATGACGACGCTCGATCTCTTCGTTCAGCAAGTCGAGGCTCTCCTCACGTACCGAACCGCCGATGATCTCACCGATCTGCGGGAAGAGTACATCGGTGCCTTGCACCGTCTTGCCGTCCTCGTTGATCTTCATATAGAACGCTTTGATGTCCTTCGGATAGTCGGTCATAATAACGGGTTTGCCAAAATGTTCCTCTACGAGGAAACGCTCATGCTCCGAACTCAGATCATCGCCCCACTCACACGGGAACTCGAATTTCTTACCATTCTTGATTGCCTCTTGGAGAATGCGAATGCCCTCTGTGTATGGCAAACGAACAAATTCGGTATCCACAACACTCTTCAGACGCTCGATCAAGCCCTTGTCCACGAACTGGTTGAGGAACTCGAGATCGTCCATACAATGGTCGAGTGCCCAGCGCACACAATACTTAATGAAATCCTCTTCGAGGTCCATCAACTCGTCTTTTTGGATGAACGCCACTTCCGGCTCGATCATCCAGAACTCAGCCAGGTGACGCGGGGTGTTACTGTTCTCTGCGCGGAAAGTGGGACCGAAGGTATAAATCTTACCGAGTGCCATCGCACCGAGCTCACCTTCGAGCTGTCCGCTGACGGTCAAGGCTGCCTGTTTGCCGAAGAAATCATCGCTATAGTCGATCTGGCCGTTGTCGTCGAACTTGAGATTGTAGAGGTTCTTCGTCGTTACCTGGAACATCTGGCCGGCGCCCTCGCAGTCACTGGCCGTGATGAGCGGGGTATGGAAATAGAAGTACCCGTGCTCATGGAAATAGGTATGAATAGCCATGGCCATGTTGTGACGGATGCGGAAGACTGCGCCAAACGTGTTCGTGCGCGGACGCAGATGCGCGATCGTGCGCAGATATTCCATACTCAGACCTTTCTTCTGCAACGGATATTTCTCCGGATCGGCGGTGCCGTACACCTCCAAATCGGTCAGTTGGATCTCTACGGCCTGACCTGCGCCCTGGCTCTCCACCAGGATACCCGTTGCCGAGATACACGAACCGGTCGTTACGGGTTTGAGACGCTCCTCATCGAACTTCGCCAAATCAACGACAATCTGGATGTTCTTTATGGTTGAACCGTCATTGAGGGCGATAAACGATATCTGCTTATTGCCTCGACGGCTGCGAACCCATCCGCGGACGTTGATCTGAGCACCAAAATCGGTGCGCTTCAATGCGTCTATGATTACTGTTCTTTGCATATATTATAAATTGAATTGACTTAAATCTTCTCCCATCGTGTTCATGCTCGATTGGAAGGTTACACTATTATTATCATCTGCCATCGGCATGACGCTGTTCTGCTCATCCGGATCAACGGCTTCATCTTCGTTCTGGAACTTGGCATACTTGCCCCGGAAGCGCAACCAGATACTGTCGGTTGCACCGTTACGGTGCTTGGCTACGATGATCTGTGCCAGTCCGCGCAAGTCCTTACCGGTCTTATCGTCGTTGTACAGATGGTAATACTCCGGACGGTGAATGAAACAAACCATATCGGCATCCTGCTCGATTGCACCGGACTCACGCAAGTCGCTCAACTGCGGCGTCTTGCCTTCCACACCCTGACGTGCTTCCACACCACGGTTTAACTGTGACAATGCGATAATTGGTATATCCAACTCCTTGGCCAAGCCCTTCAAACCACGTGAGATGATACTTACCTCTTGTTCGCGGCTTCCGAAAGACGTGCCCTGTGCGTTCATGAGCTGCAGGTAGTCGATGATGATGATCTTCACCCCATGCTCACGCACCAGTTTGCGGGCTTTGGAGCGTAACTCGAAGATCGACAACGAAGGCGTGTCATCCAAATAGAGTGGTTTGCCCTTCATGATATTGATCTTCGTGTTCAGACGCTTGGCGTCCTCTTTGCTCATCTTACCGGTCTTGATCTTATCGCCTTCGAGTTCGCATACGTTCATGATCAGACGGTTGACGAGCTGCACGTTACTCATCTCCAGCGAGAAGATAGCCGTCGGGATCTCGCGATCCACCGCCATATGCTTCGCCATCGATAGTACGAAAGCCGTCTTACCCATCGCCGGACGTGCAGCGATGATCACCAGATCCGGGGTTTGCCAGCCGGAAGTGATCTTATCCAATGCATGGAAACCGGAAGGAATACCGGATATCGAACCCGTGTTCTTCGCCGCTTTCTCCATACGCATGAACGCCTCCTCAATGACGGGGTCTATCTGCGTGACATCGCGCTTCTGACTGCGCTGGCTGATCTCGAAGATACCCGCCTCGGCGGTTTGCATCAACTCATCTACATCCTGCGTCTCATCGTAACCCATCTCCTCGATCTGTGCCGCCAATGCAATCACATCGCGTGCCGTCGCTTTCTTGGAGATGATCTCCGCGTGGTAACGCAAGTGCGCAGTCGAAGACACGCGTCGTGTCAAATCGGCCAGATACACCACACCACCGGCTTTCTCCAACGTACCCTGACTCTTGAGCTTCTCACCCACGGTCATCAGGTCGATCGGCTGATCTTTGGCGGCCAACTCACGAATAGCCTCATAAACCACGCGGTTCTGGTCTTTATAGAAAACCTCGGGACGCAGCAAATCTGCCACCGTTCCGTAGGCATCTTTCTCTATCATCAACGCACCCAAAACGGAGTCTTCCAACTCTTGTGCCTGAGGGGGTAATTTACCCGACTCGTTGGCGCCGACCTTGATGATCGTCGTCTGCGTGCGTTTGCTGTTTTTACTTGTTCCTGCCATATGCAGTTAATAAATTATGTGCAGCAATAAAACTGCTTATCTCGTTATTGAGCACCTGCCGTTCTGCCACCTCTATCTGGTGCTCCATCTGTTCGCTTTTGTAGAATCCGTCCAACAGCGCCTGGTTGATCGTCTCGTACATCCAGTACTTGGCCTGTTCCGTACGGTGGGCATCGAAATAACCGTTCTTCTTGGTGAAAGCGATGTAGTCTTCGATATTCTTCCACACGTCCATCACACCCGAATGATCGATGGACGAGCAGCAGATCGCTTCCGGTGTCCAGCCGCTCTCTGAGGGCGGGAAGAGCATCAGCGCGTTCTTAAAGCTCACGCGCGCGGCGTGTGCGCGTTCTATATTATTACCGTCGCATTTATTGATGGCTATACCGTCCGCCATCTCCATGATGCCGCGTTTGATACCCTGTAACTCGTCACCGGTTCCGGTTACTTGCAGTAACAGGAAATAGTCCACCATCGAATGCGCCGCTGTCTCGGACTGACCCACACCAACCGTCTCCAGTAGGATCGTGTCAAATCCCGCTGCTTCGCAGAGCACGATCGTCTCGCGCGTCTTACGCGCTACGCCGCCTAACGAACCCGCACTTGGGCTGGGACGGATGAAGGCGTTCGACTTGACGGACAACTCGTTCATACGGGTCTTGTCACCCAAGATCGAACCCTTACTCCGTTCGCTTGACGGGTCGATCGCCAGTACGGCGAGTTTCTTGCCATGGTCGCATAACTCGCTTCCCAAGGCCTCGATGAACGTCGATTTGCCGGCTCCTGGAACACCCGTTATACCCACGCGTATCGAATTTCCCGCGTAGGGTAGGCATAACTCGATCACCTTTTGCGCAATCTCCTGATCCGCCAGCAGATTACTCTCCACCAGCGTCACAGCCTGACTCAGAATCGTCATATCTCCACGGCGAATGCCCTCGAAATACTCTTCGGGACTCAACACCGTTTTCTTACGGCGAAACGTAGCATACGGGTTGACGGACGGCAAGTTCTCTACACCTGCGTTCACCGTCAAACCCTTATACTCTGCGCTATTTTCAGGATGATCTATCATTCAACAACGAAGTTGAGCTTTACTTTCTTGATCGGATTAACGTAGTCGTTCGTGATCACTACGATCTCGCGGCTGTAATTACCCGGCTTCATACCATTGGTACGGATCTCTACCGTTACAGCGCCTTTCTTACCGGACTTAACGGCTTTCGGAGCTTTCACAGAGAGCGCTTTGTCAGCGGTGTATGCACGGCGGATCTCCAGCGGGTTAACGCCGATATTCTTGATCGGGAAGCTGAACTTAAGCGTCTTGCCGGCTACCACCTTACCTGCGTTCTGCTCAGCAGCTGTCTCGATGATCGGAGCTTGTTGTTTCTGCTCCACGGTCATCTGGCTGAAATCCTCCTCTACATTGGCCGTGATGGTCAAACGGAAGGTCTCGCTGAGCTCTTTCTTGCCGTCGATCACTACGTAAGCATACGCCTCGATCGGACCATACAGTTTCGGACTCTTGGTGTCGATAGCGAACATAAACTTACCGATCTCATTCGGTTTCGGATCTGCCAGTGTCACTTGACTGATCAGGAAAGCGTCAGCGGCATTAGTAGCCAGCTCTACATGGTGCTCTGCTTGCGTGAGGTTGGCGTACTCCAACTCGCCGTTCTTCATCTCGCCTTTCTTAATCGTACCCAGATTCAGCGTTTTGTCCTTCATGCTCAACTCGCCGACAGCTATTGTGTATTTGTTCACCGGCTTAGCGCTCTTTGGGATCACCTCACCCTTGATGTACACTTTCTTCGTCGGCTCGGTGGCGTTCGACGTGATGGTCACGGTCTTCTGGAAACGTCCCGGACGGCCATTAGGGTTATAGGTCACGGTGATGCTACCTGTCTGACCCGGCTCTACCGGCTCTTTCGTCCATGTCGGAGTTGTACAACCGCAACTTGCGCGTACATTGCTCAGAATCAACGGAGCCATACCTTCGTTCTTAAACTCAAACACTACCGACACACGGCCATCACCTTCGTTGATCTTACCGAAATCATGCTCGGTCTTTACAAACGTGATCACAGGATCTTGTGCCATCATGGCTACTGATACAAGAGCCATGCAGAGAGTACTCAAAATCTTTTTCATAACTTATTCACTAATTACTCGTTTAACTTCTTTTATATTTTCGATTTTACGAATTGCTTTCAATAGGTCTTCCAACTCGGAGCGATCGTATACGTACAGTTCCATCGTGCCTTTGAAGATACCGTCTTCGCTGGACACATTGATCGCGCGCATGTTGATGTGAAACTCCGTCGTGATGGCTTGCAGCACTTGGATAAATACACCAAAACGGTCTATACCTTTCAACTCGATTGTCTCCACGAACGATTGTACGCGATGCGTGTTCCAGCTGGCCGAATACAAACGCTTGCCGTAACTCGTCTTCAACAGCGCCGCTTCCGGACAATCCACTTTGTGGATATACATCTGCCCTTTCTCATCCTTGTAGCCCAGCACTTCATCGCCCGGGATCGGATGACAACAGCTGCTCAGCAGATACTCTTTCCCTAAGTTCTCATCCGTCAGTATGATCGCGTGCGCCTCTTTCTTCTTTTCCTTCGGCGCGTCTTTCGACTCTTGACTCTTGGCTTTTGACTCTTGACTGTCAATCGGCTTAGCCGCGCTCGTTTTGTCATTCCCCAAGAACGGTATGAACGATTTCCAACCGCGCTTCGGGAACACGATATCGTGGATATTATCCAGACGAATAGCTCCTTGTCCCACTTCCAGATACAAGTCCGCAGGTTGCGTCATGCCGTAGTAGTTCAATAACCGTGCCAAAGCCTCTTCACGGTTGGCGGCTAAGTCCTTATCCATGCTGATCGCGTCGTCCACCAGCCGTTCTCCGTGCTTCGTATATTTGCGCTCCTCACGCATGAAATACTGATTCAGTCCCTTGCGTGCTTTGGCAGTCGTCACGATCTTCAACCATTCTTTCTGCGGATGCTGACTGTTAGACGTCAACACCTCTACCTGATCGCCGCCCTTGAGCTGATACGACAGCGGCACAAGAGCATGGTTCACTTTCGCACCGATACAATGTTCGCCTAATTCGGAGTGGAGTAGGAATGCGAAGTCCAAAGCTGTCGAACCCTGCGGCATCGTCTTGATCTCACCTTTCGGCGTGAAGACAAACACCTCTTGGGCGAACAGGTTGAGTTTGAACGTTCCCAAAAATTCCATCGCATCCTTATCCGGGTGCGCGAGGATATCCTTGATCTCCTGCAACCATTTATCCAACTCACTGTCGTCCGACTCGCCCGTCTTGTATTTCCAATGCGCTGCATAACCGTGCTCCGCAATCTCATGCATTCGGTCGGTACGAATCTGCACCTCGATCCACTCGCCGTTCTTACCCATCACCGTCACATGCAGCGCCTCGTATCCGTTTGCCTTCGGCGTCGAAATCCAATCGCGTATACGCTCCGGGTGAGGACGGTAGATCTCCGTAATGGCCGAGTAGATCATCCAACATTGGTCTTTCTCACTCATTGTCTCGTGCGGCGTGAAGATGATTCGGACGGCCATGATGTCATACACGTCCTCAAAAGCGCATTGCTTGCTCATCATCTTCTTCCAGATCGAGTAAACCGACTTGATGCGCGCTTTGATCGTAAAGGTATAACCCATGCTCTCCAAGCGCTCACGGATAGGTTGAGCAAAAACTTCGTAGTTCTCCAACTTGTCCGCTTTGATCTTCTCTAACTTGTCGTGAATCTCTTGCCATGTTTCCGGATGCTGGTACTTGAAGCTCAAGTCCTCCAACTCCGTCTTGATCGGGAACAAACCCAGCCTGTGAGCCAGCGGCGCATAGATATACTGCGTCTCTCCGGCTATCTTGTATTGCTTGTCTTTGCGCTGCGAACCCAAGGTGCGCATGTTGTGCAATCGGTCGGCGATCTTGATCAACACCACGCGGATATCGTCGCTAATCGTCAGCAGCAACTTACGGAAGTTCTCCGCTTGCTCACTCGCTTGCTCACCGAACACACCACCGCTGATCTTCGTCAAACCACCCACGATCTGCGCAATCTTATCGCCGAACAGACCGGCGATGTCTTGCTCCGTGTAATCCGTGTCTTCTACCACATCATGTAGCAGTGCCGAACAGATACTCGTGCTGCCCAAACCAATCTCACGCACACAAATGCGCGCGACAGCAAGCGGGTGCATGATATAAGGCTCACCGCTCAAACGACGTACACCATAATGCGCCTTGTGTGCAAAATTGAACGCATGCGTAATCAACTCCACTTTCTGTCGGTGCGGAGTGTGCGCATAGTCGTCCAACAACGCCTCAAACTCGCGTTGGATCATCAATTCTTCTTCCGGTGTAAACTCACTTTTTTGCATAGTGTGCCCAAAATACCGCGCAAAGGTACGAAATTATTTTCATATACGCAAGCCCGCGCGCATAAAAAACGAAAAAAAACGTACTTTTGGCATAAAAATTGCTAAAAGCAAAATGGAGAATTGGCTATTTGTGAAAAAAATAGTAATTTTGCAATCGATTAAATTGGCTTATAATGCGAAAAATTCTATTCATAGCGCTTGCATTAATTCTTGCTCTGCCTTTGGCAGCGCAGAAGCCTTATACCGTTGTGCTCGATGCCGGACACGGTGGTAAAGATCCGGGTGCCGTGGGAAAATTCTCACAAGAGAAAAACCTCAACCTCGCGCTCGTCCTCAAGATGGGTGAACTCATCAACGAGCAATACCCTGACGTCAACGTCGTTTATACGCGTAATACGGACGTGTTCATTCCTCTCCAGACGCGCGCGGACATAGCGAACAAAAACAACGCCGATCTCTTTATCTCCATTCACGCCAATGCCTCGGAAAACAAGGCTTCCAAAGGCGTTGAGACCTTCATCCTCGGAACGGAAAAAATGGAGAAAAACCTCGACGTCGCTATGCGAGAGAACGCCGTGATGAAACTCGAGGCGGACTACAAAACGACCTATCAGGGCTTTGACCCGAACTCGATCGACTCCTACATCATGTTCGAACTCATGCAGAACAGTTTCATGGATCAGTCACTCCAGTTCGCCGAGCAGGTGCAGCAACGTTTCGTCGGACATCTCAACCGCTCCGATCGTGGCGTTCAACAGGCCTCTTTCTGGGTGCTCCTCAAGACGGCATGCCCCGCAATCCTCTTTGAGATGGGATTTATCTCCAATCCCGAAGAAGAACGCTTCCTCAACGAGAAAGCGTCTGTGGCACAGATGGCGAACGCACTCGTTAACGCCTTCGGCGCTTATACCCATAGGCAAGCCGTCCGCAAAGAGACACTCGCTATCGATACTACCGCACACGCCGTCTCTTCCCCCGCACAACCCGTCGATACGACAAATCACGGTAACGACACGGTAACGACACGGAATCGGGATGAAGTTACAACCACCCCTACAACAACCCCTACAACCTATTACGCACTCCAAATCTGTGCGTCCCGTACACTCCTTGATCCGTCCGGTCCCAAACTCAAAGGCATTCCATGCGAATACCGCAAAGTGGGCGATTGGTACAAATACTACGCCATCATTGACACCGATCGTGCCAACGTGGCGGCCAAACAACAGGAAATAAAATCCCTCTTCCCGGATTGTTGGATAACCAAATTTGAAAAATAACAACTGCCAAAACAACAAATATGAAATACGCGCGCGAAATCAAGGTCGGCATCCTGGCCGCCGTCTGTCTGTTCCTCCTCTTTTTCGGATTAAACTTCCTCAAAGGCGTCAATATATTCTCGCCTACCAACAGCTACCACGGTACGTTCTATAACCTCCATAACCTCGAGGAACAAGCCGCTGTCTATATCCGCGGACATAAAGTGGGACAAGTGGATGCCATCAAATATGACTTCACACGTGATAGCGCCTTCACTATCGATATATCCATCAATAAAGATATCGCTCTTCCGCAAGGCACCCAAATGGCACTCGTCTCCGACGGACTGCTCGGTGGTATGGCGATTGAACTGCAATTCCCATCATTAGGCACCGAAGGTGCATCATTAAGCGAAGCGAATCATTCCACCATTGCGCATGGCTCTTTCCTGCCAACAACCTATGTGCCCGGACTCATGGAATCTCTCCAGACCGAACTTCTCGCCCACGTAGATGGCGCCATTCAAGATGTAGACAAAGCCGTTACAAATGTCGATTCACTCATCGCGCAGATCCGTACGCAGGTTGATGGCAATCATATACAACACTCCCTGACCAATATAGACCGTATTTCAGGGGATCTCACTTCCGTCTCTGCCGACCTCAAAAGCATGATGAATAACCAAGTGCCGCGTATCATCAATAATGCCGATACCGCTATCGCCAACCTCAATAATATCGTGTCAGATGTCAAAGCGGCGGATATCAAAGCAACTATCGCTCGCGTGGACACCGCGGTGGATAACGTTAATGCCGTCGTAGCACAAGTTAAATCGCCGATTTTACAGCATATTGACGCTACTATCATTTCGGCCGATTCGCTCCTCCAAGACCTCAAAGCACACCCCAAACGCTACGTCCATTTCTCCATCTTCGGACGCAAGGATAAATGACCCGAAAAATAGGTATAAAAATGTTGAAAACTTTCGCGGAACACCTGTTCCACAATTTGGAGATTTTATAAATTGAAATAATTTTCAACAACATGTAACATGCTGAAATTTCAGTAGATTATAAAAAATATTAACAAAAAAATCATTCTACTATTGCATATATCGGAAGTACCGAAAAATAAGGGCTTTTGACGTTGATAACTTACGTAAATCATTGAAAATAAGCATATTTATGCGTAATTGTCTTAATTTCAGGCAGTTACGCATATTTGTTTTTTGATATCCCAATTGACGATTTGCTCATGTCAAAAAATTGTAGTACCTTTGCACTCGCTTTCGAAAAATCGGGGGTATAAAAACGAACAAAAATGACAACGGAATTGCAACAAAAATGGGCTCAATGTCAGACCATCTTGGCCGACAATCTGACCAGCAGTGCGTACCAGACTTGGTTCGCACCCATTATTCCGTTGCAGTTCGAGAACGGCGTACTCGTACTCCAAGTCAAATCGCAGTTCGTGGCCGAATATATTGAAGAGAATTATATACAACTCCTCTCGGCTTCTATCATCCGCGTGTTTGGGCAAGGTACGCATCTGGAGTACCGTGTACTCATTGACTCGGTTTCCGGTGCAGCAACCATGCTTCCGTCCGCAGGTGCGCAAGCGCACGCGAATCCTATTAATAATGCGCCTAAGCAGCCCGACACCTTCGATTCTCAACTCAACGCGTTCTATACCTTCGATTCCTTCGTTGCGGGAGAACCGAACAAACTGGCGCGTACGGCCGGTGTCGCCATTGCCAAACAACCCGGATACACCGCGTTCAATCCCCTCTTCATTTACGGAGGTAGCGGAGTAGGGAAGACCCACTTGGCAAATGCCATCGGAAATCAGGTTCAGGCGCTCAATCCCCACGCTCGCGTGCTCTACGTCAGCGCCAATACCTTCAAACTGCAGTATCAGGATGCGGCGAAGACCAACCGAATTCCGGATTTCCTCAATTTCTATCAGTCGGTGGACGTACTCATCGTCGATGATATCCAGTATTTTGCCGGACTCAAAGGAACACAGGATACGTTCTTCCACATCTTCAACTACCTGCAGCAGAGCCGAAAGCAACTCATTCTTACTTCGGATCGTCCTCCCATTGAACTCAAAGAGATCGAGGAACGACTCCTCACCCGTTTCAAATGGGGACTCTCCGCCGAGATCAAGCACCCGGACTATCCCTTGCGTAAGAATATCTTGCTCTCCAAAATGCGCCGTGACGGCATTACACTCACGGACGACGTAGTGGATTTTATTGCTTCGAATGTACGGAACTCCGTGCGCGACCTCGAAGGAATCTTAGCTTCCCTTCTGGCACACTCGACCCTCACCGATCGGGAGATAGATGTCAAACTGGCAGAACAGGTAGTAAGTCATATCGTCGCTATCCAGCCGCGTAAGATCACCGCCGGAGATGTCTTGGGCGCAGTTGCTGAGCACTACTGCGTACCGGAGAAAGCAATCCTCTCTGCCAACCGCTCCCGCGAGGTTAGCAACGCACGCCATCTGGCCATCTACTTGACCAAAGAGCTTACAGATAGTTCGCTCACGGAGATAGGCTTTAAGATGGGTAAACGTACGCACGCCACCGTGCTTCATTCAATCGCACTCGTCAAAGAGAAACTCGAGTTCGACCCGGTTCTCCGGCAGAC
>JAEEGL017332036.1_pt1 | contig 16812 bp, 16 predicted proteins | sample 9134231 | NCBI WGS metagenome assembly JAEEGL01 (sample SAMN16246548, study PRJNA631951) | gut metagenome | biome: gut microbiome; feature: rumen; material: fiber-attached | host: Bos | place: Iran: Karaj | collected 2018-10
CTCTATTCCGATACTATAGACGGCAATATAGCATACGGCGACGACCATCTTCCCAAAAACGAAGTCGTTAAATTTGCACGTTATTCCGCTGCGTCAGATTTCATCGCAAAGATGCCCGAAGGCTATGACACTATCATAGGTGAAAGAGGCGTCGGGCTTTCCGGAGGTCAGAAGCAGAGGATATCGCTTGCGAGAGCGCTTGCGATCCGTCCTTCCATACTGATACTCGACGACACGACATCCGCTGTAGATATGGAGACCGAAAAGGAGATACAGGAAGGCCTTAAACACCTTGACTTCCCCTGCACAAAGATCATCATTGCACAGAGGATATCCACCACCAAGAACGCTGACAAGATCATGGTGCTCCGCGACGGCCATATAACCGAGATGGGTACACACGATGAGCTCGTTCAAAAGCGCGGATATTACTGGAATCTCGTAAATCTCCAGACAGGAGAAGGAGAACTTATCGGAAAAGGAGGTGAGGCATAATGGCAAGAAACACCTACAAAGAAGACGAACAGCTTGAAAGCCCGTTTCAATTGAAGCATTTGCTTCGCTCCTGGGTATATATAAAGAAGTATTATAAAAAGATGCTCTTTGCCCTTTGCCTCAGTGCGCTCGGTGCCGTTGCGGGCCTCTTCTCCCCTCTTTTCCAGCAGAAAGCCCTTGATGAAGCAATCCCCGCAGGGGACAAGTCCATGCTTCTTATGCTTGCCGGCGCCCTTGTCGTATGCACGGCTGTCAGCGTCCTTTTCACCACCTTCAGATCACGGATAATGATAAAGGTCGGCCAAAACATCATATATGACATAAGAAAGGATCTGTTTGCACATCTGCAAAAGCTGTCATTCAAGTATTACGACAACCGCCCTCACGGAAAGATACTTGTTAGAGTCGTAAACTATGTGAACTCTGTTTCCGATATGCTGTCAAACAGCTTGATAAACCTGATCCTGGAGACCTTCAACCTTATCTTCATTATCATATTTATGTTTATCGTGGATGTTAAGCTGTCGCTCGTTGTCCTCGCCGGAGTGCCGCTCCTCGCAGCCTTCCTCCTTTGGATCAAGAACAAGCAGCGTAAAGCATGGCAACAGGTTTCAAACAAGAATTCAAACCTTAACGCCTACCTTCAGGAGAATATAGTAGGCGCAAGAGTAACTCAGATCTTTTCAAGAGAGGACGAAAACGCAGAGATCTTCGCAGATCTTTCGGGCCGTTGCAAGAAAACATGGATGAAAGCGGTTTCCTACTCCAACCTGATCTGGCCGGGCATCGACAATATCTCCGTACTGATCCGCGCCTGCATATACATTTTCGGCCTCATAGTTTTCGTAAACGGAAACTACACCGCCGGCACGATCATAGCGATCTCTTCATATGCGGCAAGGTTCTGGCAGCCCATTATGAACCTCGGCAACATATTCAACAACTTCCTTAACAACATCGCATATCTCGAGCGTATATTCGAGACCCTCGATGAGCCCGTAGAAATATGCGATGCGGAGAATGCCGAGACACTTCCTCCGATCACCGGAAAAGTGGAATTCAAGGATGTAACCTTCTCATATGAAGAAGGTCACGATATATTAAAGAATTTCTCGTTCACGGTAAATCCCGGTGAGAGCATAGCGCTTGTCGGCCCCACCGGCGCAGGTAAGAGCACGATAGTAAACCTGATCTCCCGCTTCTATGATGTAAACAAGGGTCAAGTGCTTATCGACGGTCACGATATCTCCAAAGTGACGCTCGAATCACTCCGCTCGCAGATGGGCATAATGCTTCAGGACAGTTTTATCTTCTCGGGCACGATCGAGGACAACATCCGCTACGGTAAACTCGATGCGACACTTGATGAGATCAAGGAAGCAAGCCGTATCGTATGCGCCGATCCCTTTATAGAGAAGATGGCCGACGGTTACGGCACCGAGGTCAAGGAAAGAGGCTCCGTTCTCTCGCAGGGACAGAAGCAGCTCGTTTCCTTTGCAAGAACACTTGTTTCCGATCCCGCCATACTGATACTGGACGAAGCGACCTCATCCATAGACGTGCAGACAGAACGCGCACTGCAGCAGGGTCTTAACAATATGCTGAAAGGCCGTACCTCCTTCATCATCGCCCACCGTCTGTCGACCATAAAAAACTGCGACAAGATCCTTTATATCAATGACGGCGGCATTCAGGAATGCGGCACTCACGAGGAACTGCTCGCACAGAAGGGCGCATATTACAAGCTTTATACCTCTCAGATGGAGGATATTGCATAGAATTCTCTTACAAGATTAAATACAAATAAAATGAAATCCCCGCCTGTTAATAGTTATTGACGACACGCGGCGATTTCGTTTAAAATAAAGCGTAATATCTGCTTTTTTCGGCAGATCGATCCTTACTTCACAAGCAAAGGAGAATTCTATGACGCTTGCAAAAACTCACAAAACGAACTTTATCATCATATGGGTTGCCATTGTTGCCCTGATCGGGCTGGCTTTCGGAAACTTCGGGCCGTCAAGGACGACCATAATCGAAACGATCGTAATGCTGACCTGCGGAGTAATATCCACGGTCGCCTACTTTCTAAAGATGTCGGATGTAAAGAAAGGGCTTCTGCTGGTAATGCCGGCGGCAGTCGGAACTCTGATCTTCTCCTGGCTGTCGGGTGGAAACGGAGTCGCCTACTACGCGGATTTCGTTCTGCTGGCCATGATATCCACCTACTTCCTCAGGAAGCTGCTGTTGTACTTCTCAATTCCGTTCACCGCTCTGTCTGCCATAGCACTGGTGATAGACCCGAGGATAGTCGACGGAAGCACCGGAAGCTTCGGGGGAGGAATGACAAAGGTAGCGCTCTTCGTAATAACGGCAGTACTCACATACAGCTGCGTGAAACGAGGTTCCTTGATAGTTGAGGAAACAACGGAAACTCTGGAGATCGTCAAAAACAATGCGACTCTTGCCGAGGACATAGCGCAGCAGCTTAATTCAGCGATAGTAAAGTCGCAGGATGTTGTACAGGTCCTTGTGGATGCGAGCAAAAACGTGGAAGCCTCCACGGGACGGATGGGAAAGCTTATGGAGACCACCTCCACAGCAGCCTCGGATGTTGTAACTTCCGTGGATAACGCAAACAAAGACATCGACGACAACCAAAACCTTGCAAAACAGATGGACGAAGGCTTCTCAAATGTGCTGCAGGCCGTGAACAGCGGAACGGACACCGTAGTCATAGCAAAGGAATTCATAGGAGGAATGGAAGCCACGGTTTCCGGAGCAAAGACCTCCACGGAATCGCTTCTTGACGAAATGAGCAAGATCACTTCCATTCTGGATCAGATAAACTCGATCGCATCAAAGACCAATCTCCTCTCATTGAATGCATCCATTGAGGCCGCACGGGCCGGAGAACACGGACGGGGATTTGCGGTAGTCGCGGATGAGATCAGACAGCTTTCGGAACAGAGCGCAAAGGCTTCAAACAATATCGGAAGCATACTGGAACAGCTCAGAGAAAGGATCACCGATGTGGCCAAGGAGATCACCGCAGGAGCGGAGGCCGCAGGTAACAGCGTAGAGAAGGTCGAAGACATACTTAAGGTATTCGAAACGATCACAGATACGACCGGAGCAGCAAAGGAAAAGGTCGATCAGGAATACACGATAATCGAGCATATCAGAAAACAGTTCGAACAGATCAGAGCAAACATAGACGCAATGATAACGGTGACCGGAGACGGCACGAATGCCATATCCGAGATCTCCGATACCGTATCGGATCAGAATGAAGCGATCAGAAACATCACTTCGGAAATGAACAAGATCGTAGAGCTTTCCACAGAGCTCAACAAAATGTCGGTTTAACACACATGCCATCTGCCTGCAAACAAGCAGATGGCTTTTTTATCGCAAAAAAATCCGGGACATCATCGTCCCGGATATATTATTTATTTAATTACTTCTTCTTTGCAGCCTTTACAACCTTAACGGGCTTCTTCTTGTTTCCAAGAGCGAATACAACTGCGATAGCTGCTACTGCGATAAGCGAGATTGCGATAACAACGGGGATATTAACGCCCTTTGTTGCGGGATCAAGCTTTGCTACTTCAGGAGTAAGCTTTGTGATAACGATAGGAGAGAAGCTTGTGAATACAGCTGTAACTTTGCCGTCCTTAACGGATGTGGGATCGATGATCTCCCATGCTCCGTTTATATAGTGAAGAACCTTGATGTGATCGCCGGCCTTAACATAGTCAACGTCGAATGTAACTTCTGCTTTACCCTTTTTGCTGAGCTCTTCCTTAACCGATGCACTGGGTGTGAACTCGAATGCTGCGAGAAGCTCGGGCTCTGCGGATGTACCGAGAGGAGTTCCGTCCTCGGAAAGTACGAGGTTTCCGTCAGAATCCACGGTGCTCGAAACATTTGACTGAGCAGATTTGATGATTTCCGAAACAAGCTTTCTTGCCTCATTGTTTGCTGACGTAAGAGTAGCAAGATCAAGCGCCTGTACTGTTCCGACAGAATTATCAACTTCTACCGCAGCAACAAGGATCGTTGTGTCGGCTGCCGTAGGGCTGGGCGCTGCATAAGCTGTTTTGGTTCCGAGGCACATTACAAACGCAAGTGCCAATGCAACTATTGCTTTTTTCTTCATGATTATTACCTCCCTAGAAATATAAACTATCCCTCGTGATTTTTGTACATTATTGAAATAATTATATCGTATAAAGCAGATTTGTCAATATAAAATTCTTCATAATTCTTTCCTTGCACCAATTCACCGGGAATATTATATACATTATGCGAGTCAAACCCGTATTGCATAAGGTCTTCGGCGATATCCGCAAAAACTATGTTTGTACAGAGATAAGGTTCAACCTCATCATACATATCCAATGCTTTTTGTTTGTTTCCGCCCGCAACTTCTTTCAGGTTTTCATATAAACCCAAAGCATACTGCTCTTCTCTTTCAAGACGCTTTGTTGCGGTTCCGAAAACATCGGTATCTCTGTCCCTTAAGTAAACATATGCCTCGTCGTCGTTAAGCTTTACGGTCTCACCCTGTTTCAAGTGAACATTCAGTTCGGGATATTCGAGGTCCTCAAGTACTTCGACGGTAACTCCTCCCGCAAGATGATTGAGTATCCTCATAGCATCCATATTCATCGCCACATAGCCGGTAATGGGTATGTCGTAGAACAGTTTGGAAACCGCTTCAACGGATTTACGGCAGCTTCCTTTGAGTCCGTCGCCGTAACCGTGCTGAAGACATATCTGCGCTTTGAACCTTCCGTAATAATGTCCTTCCGTGTCGCAAAGGTGGATCTCGGCCATAGTGTTACGGTTGATCGGAATAACGGATATGGTCTGGGAACTCTTGTCGGTCACAAGGAGGAACATCGCGTCCGACTGACCGCCGCTGACATAATCCTCACCCGCTGCCGCAGGGCCTTCCTTGTCGACACCCATGATCAGATAAGTACGTATACTGCTGTTGTATATGTACTTCTGCCCGTTGTATTCTATGACGCCTTCATTCCATTTTTCGGAGGCAAGGCTTTTATCACTGGCGATATAGCTACCGCTCTTTATCTCATTACCCAGATGGAGTTTCCCGTTTCCGAGACCGATTACCACATAGATGGCGAAGCCCGCTGCCGCTATGATCAGAGCGGAAATAAATACAAGGATCGGTAACTTGTTTCTATACATATGATCTCTCCGCTAATATATAGGCCGGGGTTAATTTGTTTTAATGACCGTCTGTTTGGTCGGCTTTACGGGTTTCTCTTTCTTTACTTTCGGGGGTTTTTCCTTCTTCGGCTTTTCCTTTTTGGGCTTGTCTTTTCCCTTTAAGACACTGTTAAGGCCCGACTTTTTCTTGGCCTTTTCCTCGTTGTAGTACTTGCCGTAGTATTTACCGTAGTACTTGCCGTAGTAACCGCCGTAATACTTTCCGAGGCCCATCTTGCCGACGTTGACCTTATTGAGTACAACGCCGAGGATCTTTCCGCCTGCGGATTCTATCTGATGCTTTGCGGCAACGATGCTCTTAATGGGTTCCGAATTCTGCGCAACCACGAGAACGGTGGTATCGCAGTAACGCGAAACGATAGCCGCGTCAATGGCCGCTCCGAGAGGAGCCGTATCCACAAGAACATAGTCAAAGCAATCCCTTGCATTCTTGATGAGCTTTGAGAAATACTTTTTCTCGAGAAGCTCGGTAGGATTGGGAACAGCCGGACCGGCAAACATAACGTAAAGATCATCTATGTCTGTCTTATAAGTGGTCTCATCGATGGATTTCTGACCCGAGAGATAATGGGAAAGCCCCATGATCTCGCTTCCGTCCTCGTTCTTTACCTGAAGACGGCTGACAAGGACCGATTTACGCATATCCGTATCGATCAGGAGAACGTTCTTTCCGGATTCGGTAAGGGATTTTGCAAGATTGAACGTAACCGAGCTTTTTCCTTCATAGGGAGCGGTGCTGGTAAACATAATGACCTTTATATCGTCACCGCTGAACTTTATATTTGTTTTGAGCGTACGCAATGCTTCGCGCAATGAGTAGCTGAATTTTCCCGGATTACCTATTAAAACTGTATTCACTTCTTAGCCCTCCGTGCTTTCTTTTCCTTCTTTCTCATCTTCTTTTCATGCTTCTCGTCGTAGTACTCGATAGCATCACGCTCCAGAGGGATCTGGGCTATAAGCTTAAGTCCGAGTTTGGTCTCAACGTCCTCGGGCGACTCGATGGTGTTATTGAAGAAGTAGAAGAGAACAACCATAGCTACTGATATAGCCGCGCCGACAAAACCGCCGATGACTGTGTTCTTAGGTATGCTCGGAGAAACAGGTCCTTCATCCGAATAACCGTACTGGATGACCGAAGGCGGATCCTGATCCATTTTCTCGGCAATGAATCTTGCGGAAACATCCGCAATATCGTCCGCTATGGCCTTCGCCCTTTCGGGATTCGAATCCGTAACGGTGATATCCAGATATCTTGTATTTGAGGGGTTGCTTACCTTAACCTTAGCGTTTAGGCTCTTGTAATTCTCATCAAGATTGAGATCGAGGATGACCCTGTCCAGAACGGGACGACAGGATGCAACGATCAGATAGTCGTTTGTAAGGCTGGAACCCATCTGTATGTCCGCAAGGCTTGTGATCGAAGTGCTTTTTGAAAACACATATAGTCTCGCCATTGATGAATACATGGGAGTGATCATATATCTGGAGTAAGCGAAGCTGCCCATCGCAAGCACCAGCGTTGCAAAGACTATGATCTTCCAATGGCGGAGTACTTCCACCAGTAATGCAAGGAGATCGATCTCGGTCTCCACATTTTCTTTTATATTTTCATTCATCGGATGATATCCTTTCCGCTTTCTTTATTTTTTCCGCAATTTCTTTCGGAAGTTTCCGGTATAATTTATCGGCATACCATTCAGTATATTTTTTTACCACAAAATCATAGGATTTAGCAAGAGAACTTTTTCTGTATTTTTCTCCGTGGGCATCACTGGCAACCGCATCTGCAAGATCATATTTCAGCAGAGTCCTTGCTGTTTTGCGGATATGCCGCCCTTCTTCGCCCAATATGCTTCCCGAATTCACCTGGATATATGCCCCTCTTTTTTTCAGTTCCCCGCAGAAGCCCGGATCATCCTGAATGACCCCGTATCTTTCCGCATGGGCGATGATCGGGATATAGCCGTTTGCCACCAGACTGTAGACGGAATTCAGCATTTCCTCCGCCTCCGTGGCATATGAAAACTCACACAGTACATATTTGCTGTCCCCCAGCGTATGCACCCGCCCGCTCTTGATATCGTCTATCATATCGCTGCAGGCATGATATTCGCATCCCAGATACAAAGCGATCCCCAGTTCGTCTGCCGTTTTTTTGAGTTTTTCGAAGTTCTGCTCCACCGTCCCGATGTCATATTCAAACATCCCGTATCTCTTATGCGGCGTGGCGATCACGGTCTTTATCCCGTCGTTTGCCGCCGAGCGGAGCATGGCCTCGGATTCCTCAATGTCCGACGGCCCGTCATCCACCCCGAAGACCAGATGGATGTGTATGTCGTAGAGTTCCTCCATTGCCTTTGTTTCCCCCGTTTTATGATTTATATTAGGTCTCCTTTGACGCACTTTTTCACATCAATAGAAGTACAAAATATCCGAATAATACTCGTCGCTCTTATACATCGAGTATCTGTACCCGTCCTGATACATCTGGATATCATAGGTCAGGTCCATCGTCCTCCACTCTTTCCTCGGAATGCGGTACACGCTGTTCCATGCGTGATAGCTCACCGTATTCGAGGAATAACCCGTTACGACCTTTGCGGGCACAGACACGCTTCTCAGCATGGCCGCCGTGAGCGAAGAGATATCATAGCATATGCCCATCTTTGCGGCATATGTTGTATCCGTGTCGGGAACATATGCCTTGTCGACGGTCCCGTCATTCACGCCTTCCATTTTATCATAATCATATGAGAAATTCTTCACCATATAATCATAGATCGCGATGATCTTTTCTTCCTCGTCCGTTATGCCGTCCGTGAGTTCATATGCCTTCTTTATGGCCTCGTTTTCCGTGTTCCAGTTGATGATGTAGTTCGAGCACAGGAAAACGCTCTCGGCATCGTCAATATCAAGGTCTATGCTCATAGATTCGATGACGGAATATTTGTTTCCGCTCGTATTTATACACAGATAGACGTGATATGTGCCGTTTCCCTGCGAAAGCGGAAAGACAAGGTCGCACTGTCCCGACGGTAAACCGTACTGGTACATACGTCCGCCTTCAAGCTGTGTTACCACCTTGCATGTCTTTTTGTTCGTATTGTTATATGAAAAAGAAATCGTACCGTTTTTATTGTCCGTAAAGGATCCGACTGTTACTTTATCGGCTGTTTGTGGTGTATTGTCGTTCTGCCCGGGCATAAATACACATCCTGCCGTAAACAGGAGTGCGAGTGCCAGGCATATCAGCCCCGTAATATGTTTAATTGTGGATGATCCACGTTGCCGCAAAGCTTACCTCCAAGAAATCAAGCAGCCCCTCCCAAAGCTGTTATTATAAACCCAATAATCTCCGCATCGTGTCCGGTTCCGAAGCGTGATCCAGCGCCACCTCGGCAGTGATGCGTCCTGCTCTGTATAATTCGATAAGACTCATATCCATGGTCTTCATCTCCTGTTTTGCGGAAGATTGCATGGCAGATCCGATCTGGTGCCCCTTACCTTCACGGATCAGAGTGCGTATCGCATTGTTGGCCTTGAGTATCTCAAAGGCCGGAGTCTGCCGTCCGTCAACTCCCGGCACAAGCTGCTGGGAAACGATGGCCTGCAGTACCATAGACATCTGAAACCTCATCTGTTGCTGCTGTGCTGCGGGGAATACATCGATTATCCTGTCTATGGCGTTTGACGCACCCACCGTGTGCAGGGTGGAAAGAACAAGGTGTCCCGTTTCCGCTGCCGTCATTGCGATCTCTATGGTTTCGAGATCTCTCATCTCACCCACGAGGATGACATCGGGAGACTGTCTCATTCCGGCTCTCAGAGCCTTTGCATAGCTTTCGCTGTCGAGATTTATCTCACGCTGACTCACTATGCTCTTTTTATGCTTGTGCAGGAATTCGATGGGATCCTCGAGCGTCAGTATATGACAGTTTCTGGTCTCATTGATCCTGTCGATTATGTATGATATGGTGGTGCTCTTTCCGCTGCCTGCGGCTCCCGTCACAAGGACAAGGCCTTTTTTCAGCGTCGAAAGATTCATGACCGTGTCGGGTATGCCCATATGCGCATAGTCGGGAAGCGAGAAATTTACGACTCTTAAGACCGCGCTGCATGAGCCTCTCTGACGGAAAACATTTACGCGGAAGCGCCCGATCTGCGGAACGGAAGCCGAGAAATCATCGTCGCCGGTGGTTAAGAACCTCTTGTCATCACGTTTGGCCAATTCATACAGACCTTCGGTGATCCTTTTGGTATCATCCACCCAGAGTTTGTTATCATCCTGCTTTACAAGGGTATTCTCCACCTTATATGTTATGGGCTGTCCCACCACAAAGAATATGTCGGATGCCTTTTTGTCCACTGCCGTTTTTAAGATATCAACAAGTTCCATAGCATTTCTCCATTATCCTGAAACGTGACTGTTTGCTCTAATCCGGAAGCATAAGCTCATATCCGCCCTCGGGTTCTTCCTTTATGTATCTCCATTCCTTAATGTCAAAATCCCCGCCGTTCTCGGTAAAATCGACCTTTGCGGATATGCCCATATCACTGTCCTTCGAGGTCTTTACATACATTGAGACCGCGTAGATACGGGCGTTCCCGTCTTTTCTTACCTCCGCCCCGGTCACTGCTTCAAGTGCCTCTATCTTCTGAAGCTTGGCGCTTTCGCTGCCGCCTTCGGCAAGTGCCTCGTCTATCTCCGCTATGAGTTCCTCCGCGGTGCTCTCGAGTTCATAATAGTCTCTGACGGATTTCGCGGTCTTATCCGCAAGCCTCATTTCGGCTCTTGCCGAGCGGAATGCAAGAAGAGCAAAAACCACCATTGCAAGAACTATGACTATTAATATGACGGACGGCGTGCCGATGCCGACGTTTGTGTCTTTTTCGCTGACTTTCATCGGTTGCCACCTCCGTTCAGATATTTTTTTGTGGAAAGGGTGATCAGATCCACCGAATTTCCTGTATTATCCGTCTTCAACACATGAACGATATAGTTCACAAGCGTACCGTTTCCGCGTTCAGCACTGTTCACATAGACCTTCATCGTATATCTTTCGGGCCGATCGGTCTCCTGCCAGTCCTTATCGAAATATTTCACCAGATAGGTTCCGGTGTCATCCTTTGTTTCCGTAAATCCAAGCGCGTCCAGATCTTCTTCCGCGTTTCCGGTCGCGAGCACATATTCCATGACGGATTCGGCGCGGATCACGCTTTTACTCATCTCTTCGGCGCCGCTTCGCAGTTTCTCGGTGGAAGCAAACATTCTCAGCAGAAAGACGCTGATCACGGCAAAAAATGTGATCACTATGACCGGTTCCACCATCACCGCGCCATGATGTGATGTAAACTTTTTACTCATCTCTTCCTACCTTTCATAAGAATTCACGCTGATATACATGCTTTCCCGTCTTCCGTCCACGTCTGTTGCGGTGATCCTCAACATTCCTTCTTCTTTCTGTTCGAAATCAAAAGCCGAAACAGCCACAACTTCAAATCCGTTCTGCAGGGAAAATGCCGTTCCCTTCTCGTGATAGTACTCTCTTAATGCGCCGTCATACCAGTATATGGCGGTCTCATATATATCGCCGTCCGCTTCCTCATACAGGAGCAGCATTTCCGTTCCGTTGACATCCTTAAGGATCACGCTGTCCTCACAGTCGCTCTGCCTTACCTTGGTCGCCACATATGAAAGAGAGGTCCTGAGCTTGTATGTTTCCACGTTTGTGACCGCTATGTTCTTGTATTCCATGATGCCCACGGCAACAAGCGCCATGCCGCATACAGCGAAAACGGCCGTAACGATGTTCATGCAGAGATTGTATATTCTTTTGGATCTTTTCTCTTCAAAGTTCATTTTATTTTCGCTCGTATACTTCAACATTGGGCATCACGTTTGATGCAAAGCTGTCATAAAAAATGAAATACTTTTCGCTGTTATAGGTGAAAGAATAATTATCCACAAGATATTCTATGTTCGGCGGATATATGCCCTCTACCGAGTAACATTCCACCGCGGCCCTTTGTGCGCTCTGTTTGATGATCATTAGGTTCTGCTTGCGATAGAATCTGCTTACCGAAGAAACGGCAAATATCATCAGGATCAGCGCCAGCGCAAACAATACGGTCTGTCTGATCAGTTCGGCGCGTCTGGACCTTGTGACTTCGTTTTGCTCCATATACTCCATAATCTCCCCCGTTTCCGGTCACATCATATGGATGCGATCACGCTGATGAGAGGCATCATTACCATTAAGAGGATCGCGCCCACAAGGACCGAAAGCAGTACCACAAGGGCGACCTCTATCTTCGCCGACAGGCCGTCGAGCCTTGTGCTGATCTCTTCGTCGTGACGCTCGCTCAGTTTCTGAAGCACCTTATCTGCGGAACCGGATCTGATACCTACTCCGAGCATCCTGCTGTCAAGCACGGAAAGTATGCCGCTCTTAAGAAGCACTTCATCAAGGGGCTCGCCTGCATTTACGAGTTCACAGGCCTTTGCTCCGTTAAGCGCAGAACGCTCGTCATCGGGAAGCTTTGCGGCTCTTTCAACCGCTTCGCCGGTCTCAAGACCGCTGCTCATCATAAGGGACAGAGCGGCAAGGAATCTGTCTTTGCCCAGGCGCTCCGCAAGTTTTTTCGTAAAAGGTATCTTATTTATGATATTTCCGAGTTCGTCCGCTCCGTTCCTGACTCTGTATATGAGAAGCAGGACAAGCAAAACAACAACGATCAGCAATACGATGATCGCAGCAACACGGCTCAGCGTCATGCTTGTATTCATCATTGAGGAAGTGCCGGATGTCTTATTGTCCAGTTCATCGAACACCGCCTGAAACATCGGAAGTATCTTCGTGACCAGCGCAACCAGTATAACCGCCATCATCGAAAACAGCATAATGGGATACATAATGACGTTCTTTACGCCGCTGTTGACTGCATTTTCACGCTCATAATAGGCAGCAAGGCCGTTCATTACTTCTTCCAGTTTTCCGGTGCGTTCTCCGACTTCGACCATCTGCACCATATATGTGGGGAATGCCCCGGTCGACCTGAGTGATTCGCTTAACGTGCAGCCTTCTTCAAGCTTGTCGTCAACAGCCTTCAAAGTCGCTCTCGTCGGTGATTCCTCGAGTTCCTCGTAGAACAGGTTCATTCCTTCGTAGAGGGCGATGCCTCCGTTCAAAAGCATGGCGATCTGTGTGCAAAATGCAGCCGTCTCGTCTGCCGTAAACCTCTTTATCCCTTTCTTCACAGTATTCCTCCCCGATCCCAAAAGAAGAGATCTTGATCACAATAGTAAAAAAGAATATTTACCCAACTTTAGATGTTAACATAATTACTCGTATTCTGCAACTTTAAAGGAGGCAGTAAAAAAGGAGCCATGTAAACATGACTCCCTATCTCACACCATATTAAATCTGCTTGATCTTTTCCAATGCCAGATTAGTGGCCTTGATATCGTCAAGGATGGTTTCGCTCATCTTCTTGACCTCGTTACTCATGGTCGCCGCGCTTTCGGCGCTTGCAGTGATCTCCTCAGTGACTGCGGATATATTATTTGTCTGTTCGGTTATGCTGTTGTTTGCGTCTGCAACTGCCACGATCTCGGAATTGATGGATCCGATCTCATCGGAAATGTGCCTCATGGCAGCAGCTTCTTCTCTGATAGCGGTATCGATCTGTGTTATGCTGTCTGTCTGTGCATTGATGGCCACAACACTTTCGTCCATGCTCGAGGAAGCAATATCACAGGATTCGTTGAGCTTTGCAATACTCTCCTCGATCTCAACCACCGACTTATTGGTATTCTCCGCAAGTGCACGGATCTCTTCAGCAACCACAGCAAAGCCCTTGCCCGCTTCTCCGGCTCTTGCCGCTTCGATGGACGCATTGAGGGCGAGCAGATTGGTTTTTCCTGATATCTGACGGATAACTCCCACAACCTCTGTTACCTTGGTGGCAAGTTCACGCACATCATCCACCTTCTGCTTCGTAATGGCCGACTTTTCCAAAAGTTCCCCTGCCTGATCGTTGATATGGGAAACCTTTTGCGCATTTTCATCATTGCTTTCCTGAACTACAAGAATGGTTTTTGCAAGCTCTTCGGTGTTGGTCTTGATGACATTCATCTTCTTATTTGCAACAGCCATGGCATTTGCTTCATCCTGAACGTTGTCCGCAATATTTCCAATGGCGCTGCTTATATCATTTATGGTCTGAGCCATGCTCTTCATGCTGTTGGAGTTTTCGCCCGATGCCTTTTCAATTCCCTGCATTCTCTCCTCGGCAGCCTCGCTTGCCGAAAGGATCAGACGGCTCTTCTCCTCAGCCTCTGCGGAAAGCTTTCGGACCATCTCAAGTTTTGCCGTGTTGCCATCCCTGATGACCCTGATACCTACTATGATAGCACTGGTTGCGAGCACAAGGCAGGCAATTATGATTTCATATTCGGTTATATATTTTGCCGTATCCGCTCCCGGACCTCTGAGTTTCAGGATCAGAACGATTATTCCGCCCAGAAGATCCAGACCCGCGGTCATCACAAGCACACGTTCGTCAAGGTAGAGTATAAGAAGAACGAATACCGGATAAAGGTAGAGTGCCGCAACGCTCGTTGTTGCATAATACTGGCAATATACACAGAACAAAGGATATCCCACGGCGATCAGATACTTAAATATCTTACTTTCACCCCTTGTCCTGGCGAATTCCAACATACCCGGCAAAAAAGTGATCGCCATTACAACAACAAATCGCAGGTACCATCTCATATCGTGGTTATGCTTCACCACTTCAAAGAAAAATCCTCCCATCAGGAGTATGACTTCGATGGTCCATACAATAAACACTGCCTTATTATTTTTTAATTCTTCGCTCCTTGGCTTCATATTTTCTCCTCTTCTCATTATTTATTGGTTCAAAAAGGCGCAACATTTTAAATGCTTGCGCCGAACTACCGATATAGTGTAAACATATGCCTATCAATTGTCAAGTTTTTCAGAATATTTAATACAATTTTTCCACAATTTTTCTCCGCTGCCGGAAATGCAGAAAAAGCCCTGCCATCGTGTGGCAGAGCTTTTCTTAAAGGACCGTTAACCCCGTCCCCGGTGGTTCATATTCTCAGCACGGAAGCGTATCGCAGAACATGATCAGATTTGCGGTTGCCCTTTCACTATCGGTAAGCGGCCTGAAGGTTCCGTCGGAGTACAGCTTATCCATCACCATCATCGGAACTTCCGAGGATACAAATGCCTCAAAATCTTCTATAACCATATCCTGCATATGCGCAGGCACATTCTTTATGCATTGCATTGCAAGGTCGAGCGCAACCTTTGAAAAGCTTTCTTTGAGTTTTTCATCGAGTTCCGGGATCCGATCCGTGAAATCCGCTTCTTTTCCCTTGAAGATCATGATCGCAGCATGCCCGTTCTCATCTATGAAGCCTCTCTCCTTTAAGCGGCTGAATTTTTCCCTGTTTTCGAGGCCGTCATTCAGTCTGCCCGTGATCAATTCATATACATATTCGTAGTCGCAGTTAAGGTTGTTCTGCCAGTAGCCTGTACGGCTGTCCAGACGCGAATCCACAGACCATGCACGGATCGGATACTTTGAGGATTCTCTCCACATTGAACCGCAGGTGATATAGTCACCCTGATTTCTCATTTTATATTCGGGATCCGTGCATTCGCTTTCAAGGCCTACCGTTACCGTATAGCAGCCGCCGTCGGTCGTTTTTATGCAATACTTGCCGTAATCGTGCGGATGCTTAAGCGTGAGAGTGCATTTATGCCTGATTGCGAACATTATGGCCGCCGCTTCAAAGAGTTCGCGGTTTCCGCCCGGAATATATATGTTTTTAATGTCCGCAACGCTTTTCCTTACAGCGGGAACATACTCTTCGATCAGTTTTTCGGCCATCTTCAGCTTTGCATCACGGACAAGATCTATGGTTTCCAGCGAATAGGTGCGCGGGCTGAAGTAAACATATGTCATATATTTTCCGCCCTTTTTCTTTACAAGGAAGCCGTTGTCCTCGAGTTTTGCGACCCTGTCCTCTATAAACACGGGGGTCATTCCGAGTTCTTCGGCGATCTCGTTTAGCGTTCTCGGCTTTTCATATGTGCTGTAAACTATATTTAAGTCTATCTTATCCTTAAGATAATAATCCGGTCCTCCGTTGCAGCCCGGAGTTCCGTTATGACTGAAATCAACTGCTTTTACGGGGTGCAGACCCAGCTCACCGATTTTTCTTTCCATGCTCATTCCTTCCTTAAGATCCTTTCTGATCTTATTCAAATGCCACTTCACGGTCCCCTCCGAGAGGGCATACCGCGAAGCGATGGTTTTGATGGTTTCGTTTTTGTAATAGAAAGAAAAAACAATATCACGACGCAGTTCCGAAAGGAAGGATATTTCCCGGCGGATCTTAAACTTCTCCTCATCCGTAACACCCGAGTCCATACGCATCGCCGCCATCGCGGTCATATAGTTTTCGCGCAGTCCTTCCTGTTTTTTGATCCTTGACACATACCTCGAATATACGTTTTCGCATATGCGCCAGATATATCCGCCCATGTTATGGACTTCGTCCGTGCTCAGCAGCGAGGAGTACACCTCCGCGGTCATTTCAGCCGCCAGCTCCTCCGCCTCATCGTAGGAATACGCCTTTTTGAATGCGAAACCGTAGATCTTTTCAAGATATGTTGTGATCATTTCATCTGCTTTTTGTTTTTCCATCTGTTACACCTGCCTTGAGATCTCATATATACAGTGTCGCATTTTCAAAAAAGGTTGGGGGAATTGAGAAAAATTTTTGTCATAATGATAATAGCACTTATATGCGATGGCAACAACCAATCGTGACTTACATCACCGGTATGCCCGATATATCAGTGTCTTCCGCGCATTTGTGGATCGAGTAGGCTGTCTCCTACTCGATTCGACGGGTCATCTCGCGTACGAAGTCCGCTCAATGACCGTTCACTCAGCCCTCGTCCAGCAAGCGAGCTTGCTGCCGAGGGCATTCGCTTATCGCACAAAAAA
>JAEEGL014986335.1_pt1 | contig 16811 bp, 11 predicted proteins | sample 9134231 | NCBI WGS metagenome assembly JAEEGL01 (sample SAMN16246548, study PRJNA631951) | gut metagenome | biome: gut microbiome; feature: rumen; material: fiber-attached | host: Bos | place: Iran: Karaj | collected 2018-10
ACAGCGAGACGCCCATGGCTTCACCGGCGCGGCCTTTTTTCAGCAGCGGATAACCGTCAAAAGCGGTCACGGTTGCGGAAGGCGTACCGGGCGTATTGATGGCAACGGCAGTGATGGAACCGCCGTAATTGGCGCCGATATAGATGCCCATCAGCATGATCAGCGCGATCGTGGGGCTCAGGGCATAGGTCATGGGCAGCAGCAGTGCAACGGCCATGGATGGGGAGATGCCGGGAATGGCACCGCCCAGGATACCGACGCATACGCCAATCAGGATCCACAGCAGCGACTGGATATTCGCAACGGTGGAGAAACCCATACCAAGGTTTTTAAAGATTTCTAGCATGCCTTCACCCCCTTACAGAATGCCCTTGAACAGGGAGCCGACGGGCAGGGAGATGAAGAGCAGCTTATTGAATACAAAGTAGGTGAAGACGCACCAGATGATAGGTGTCAGGGTCAGCTGGATCCAGTTGCGTTCGCCCATGGCGATCATGACGATCACGATGAACAGGGCGCTGCTCAGGTAATAACCGATCCACTGGAACAGCATGACGCTGACGATGGAGCCCAGACCAACCAGCAGGGCGAATACCCAGCGGTCGAATTTCTTATCCGGTTTATTGCTCTTCTTGAGGATCGCGACATATGCACCTATGGATGCCAGCAACATCAGGAAAGCCCAGAGTCGCGGCAATGTACGTGGAGTCGCACCAGCGGAAGCCGCCATCTTACTGACGCGCAGCGAGAAGGTCAGCAGGTAGAACAGCAGGGTGATCAGATCCATGCCGACCACGCACAGCAGCTGTGCTTTGACGGGCTTTGTGCGCGGAATGGCATTGAAAAGGAAATAGAATCCGATCAGCAGCACTGCGATCCCGCCGAGCACCCAGCCGTAATGAAGTGCGCTCAGCCATTTAGAAAGTGCTGTCATAATTGCATCTTTCCTTCCATGTTAAAAGGGTAAGCCGGCGGACGCATCAAAACGCCCGCCGGCGCCGGGTCAGCTGATATTGATCAGCGCTCGTAGTCTTCAGAGATCTGTTCTACGCTCTTGAGTACTTCGATGGTGCTGACGACTTCGTCCTCCACGATCTGGGTGAAGGCTTCGGTGCGGTCATTGCGGACAGCCAGCAGCTGCTCGCCCATGTACTCGATCCATTCGGGATCTTCAGAGATCTTGTCGCACAGATCCTGGAACCAGGCGATCATCTCTTCGGGGGTGCCAGCCTTAACGGCGTAACCACGCCACATCCAGATGCCGTCCAGCTTGGCATCATAACCCAGCTCGGCATAGGTGGGAACATCAGGCAGTGCAGCCAGACGCTCGGTGGAGCCGACTACCAGGGCCTTGACGGCATACTTGGCGGTGTCACCGGGGTTGCCGACGGAGGCGATGGCCTGGCCGCCCAGCAGAGCGGTGAAGTTTTTCTTGGCGCCGCCGTAGGAGATGGCGGAGAAGTCAACGCCGACTTCCTGGAAGACCTGCACGGCATCAATGTATTTGGCACCGTAGTTTGGCTCGGACAGGGTCAGCTTGTTGGCGGGATCCTTGGCCCAGGCAACCAGCTCTTCAAAGGTATCGAAGGTGGGATTGCCGGCTTCGGGAGCGGTGGGAACCAGGACGCAGTACGGGTCGGCCATCAGGTTATAAATATAGGTGAAGCCATCCACATATTCCTTACAGTCCAGTTCGTTCTGGATAACGGCATCGATGTAGGTGGGAGCCAGGGCAAACACGGTATAGCCGTCAGCATCCTGTCCCAGCACCCATTCACCTGCGGTCAGGCCGGAGGCGCCGTCGTTATTGTCAACTACAAAGGTCGCATCGGTGTACTTGGCAGCCAGCTGCACCCACTTGCGGGAATACAGGTCCATGGCGCCGCCGACGGCAACGTGGTTCATGATGGTGATGGGCTGGCTGGGAGTCCAATCGGCCAGCGCGGTGCCGGCAAACAGGCTGACGATCAGCACGAGTACCAGAGCCAAAGAAAGCTTTTTCATGGTTGTTCCTCCTTAAGATATACGTATGCGCGTTGATTACTTGTTCAGAAGATCAAATGCCAGGCCGTGACGGAGACCGCGGTCGCTGATGGTCAGCTGCGGGGCGTTCAGACGCTCGAGAATGACCTTGAGGATGCAGGCACCGGACAGGATGACGTCGGCACGCTTGGGCTGCAGACCGGGGATAGTACGGCGCTCTTCAATGGTGCGCTTTGCATACGCTGCCAGCTGCTCTTCTACATCCAGCTTGGTCAATGCGGAGCCCTGGATGATCTCGGGTTTATACTTGTCCATCATGTGGCGGACAGCGCCCATGCTGGTGACCGTGCCGCCCATGCCGACCAGCTGAGCGGGCTTGCCGCAAACGCCGGCTTCGGCGAATTCCTTGTCGATCTGGGCAACGGCGGCTTCGACACTGCCTTCTGCGACAGGATCATCGGCAAAGAAAGTCTCGGTGATGCGGTTGGAGCCCAGGTTCACACTGAAACGGTTCTTAAGCTCAGTGCCCTGGCCAAAGATGAACTCGGTGCTGCCGCCGCCGGTATCGAAGATGACCAGTTCGCCATCCTGCAGGGGCAGTCCGGACAGTACGGCCAGGTAGCTCAGACGGGCTTCTTCCTCACCGGGGATAATCTGCACTTCAACGCCGCACAGTTCCTTGGTGCGGGCAACGAAGTCAGCACTGTTCTCGGCACTGCGCAGAGCCATGGTGCCGACTGCTACGATCTTGTCTGCGCCCAGCTCGCGGGCTTTCTCGGCAAAGTTCTTCACAGACTGGGCATTGCGCTCCAGTGCTTCATCGCTGATGCGGCCGGTCTTGCTCAGACCTTCGCCCAGCGCAGCGATATCATTGGTGTCAAGCAGAGTCTTGATAGTGCCGTCTTCCTGCTTTTCACCCACGAAGAATTTGATCGACTTGGAGCCGATATCAATAATTGCTACTTTTTTCATAGGTCTTCCTCCAATCAGAGGCCGACAGCCTGCTTCATGGCATTGATGTAGTTAATGTTGGGCAGGCCCTCAACACCCAGCTTGCGGACAACACTCATAACGAGAGCGGGATCGATGTGCTCTACGCACACGGTGCGGTTCGGAACGCCGTTGAACTTGGTTTCGGCAACCTCAACGATAGTCTCGTCGATGCTGGTGATATAGCGGACCTTTTCGACGTTGACAACGCACAGATCCTTCTGCTGGCCGCACAGTTCCACGAAAGCAGCATAGTCATAGGACTCTGCCAACTCGGGCACGGCTACTTTGAAATAATTGGTGAACAGGTCAACAATCTGCTCTTTGCTGAGCGGGAAAGCCAGCTTCATGGTGGGATACCACTGCTCGAGCTTGTCTTCGTTCACATTGACAGGGGACTTGATGTCCATCAGGTCATCGCGAATCTTGCAGTTTTCGTTGCTGTTGCGGGAAAGGATGTACTTTTCGCTGCTCTTCTTGACAGAAGGATTGAGCGCCATGATCTTTTCATCAGCACCTTTGAAGTCATTGCCAAAAGTGCGCCATTCCCAACGCGGAATAATCGTTCCCATAATAGTTCCTCCTTATTTATTTGCTCTTTCAACGGCAAAACTTACCGCTGCTTATCAGAAGAATTATAGCGCTGAGAAATGCAGATGTCAAATAAAAATATCATTTCTGAGCTTGTTTTGCTCCAAAAAACACAAAAAAGCCCATATTTAGTGCTTTTTTGGATAACTGCCAATCCAATACCCGCTGGTCATTTTCATCGTATAATTATAGTATACGAGAAACTGTTTCAGCCATATACGCTGAATGCAGAATCCGTTAAACGTCGGTTCGGTGCAATTGTGGTTATATTTCAGATAACCAAGAATTCAACGCAACGTTGAATAATTAATTGACAAATTACACCAATCGGGTGTTCAATGTGATTCAGGGATTGCATATAATGACCGTGGAACAGGCGATCAGCCTGCACATCCGCTAAGGAGGTGACACGGATGGATTTAGCAATCCCGATGGATACAACAAACGCCAACGAAACAAGTAAAACCAGAACAGGACGAAAGACCGCGGGGGGAGACAAATGGAAAACAACTTGGCTGAGAATATCCGTAAATTTCGGAAGAGCCTGGGATTCACTCAGGAACAGCTTGCGGAGAGGCTCGGCATCACGCTGGCAGCGGTTTCCAAATGGGAGCGTGGATACTCTGAGCCGGACCTTGCTTACATCATGGACCTCGCCGAGGTCTTCCATGTATCTGTGGATGCGCTGATCGGCTTTTCCATGCATAGTACTGATGCGGATGCGGAGGCGGAACGTATTGAAGGACTGCCTGAATCAGAGCCAGTCGAAAGGATCATCGAAGAATATGAAACCGCGCTGAAAAAGTTCCCAAACCATTTCCGAATCGTTCTCGGAGCTGCGGAGAGCTACATGCGGGTAGGTATTATGAACAGGCAGGAGGCGACAATAAAAAGAGCACTGGAACTCTTAAGGCGATCCATTGATCTGATTTCGCAGAATCGGGACGAGAATATCAGTGAGATGGATATCCGCAATAATATTGCTCAGTGCTACTCGAATTTAAAGAATTATAAAAAGGCCATTGAAGAGTATAAACGGAACAATATCGCAGGCAGTAACAATGCAAGGATAGGTCTGCTTTATACCGTGAAAGAAGGAAAGCCTGAGGAAGGAATCCTGTATACGGAAAAGGCTTTTTTAGGCGACATCGGCGACATGATCACTGCAACCGGCGGATATTTGACTTACTTTGGGCGTACAGCACGGTATGAAGAAGGGCTAAAGACGGCTGACTGGGCTATTCGATTCCTGGAAAGCATGAAAAAAGACCCAAGCCGAGGCGGTTTTCTCGACAAGATTTTGTGTCTGTATTACCTGGATCTGGCAATGATGCAGGACGGCATGAAAATGATCGAAGCATCGGAAGAAAGCCTGCAAAGGGCAGTGGAAATGGCCGCGGAGTTCGACAGGGATCCCGACTATTCGCTCGACAACATGATTCTTCTGGATCATTTGGAAAAGCTGATCGTCTATGACGACGCCGGGCCGACTGCCCTGGACGGGATGATCAATACCCTGGAGGAATGCGGCAGCTCGATTTCTGATGAATTCAGGAAGAAGGCAATTAATATAATTGAAGCGGCCAAACGGTGAGTACAACACTTTTTACGGAAAACAAGAAACGAAACATATAGAAGGAGACGACATACGATGATCCAATTCAGAAGCGGCTTTTATGCCGACATCCGGGTAGAAGACCGGTACAGGACCGTAATTTCTTACAAGGCGGGAGCGCTCGAGGAGATGCGGAACCGCAGGGAAAAACAGGCTTTCTTGCGTGTTTATGACGGAAATCTGTGGTATTACGCATCTACGACGGATACCGGCCATCTGCAGGAGACTCTGGACGGTCTGTATGCAGCTGCGAAAGCGAATCCCAAAATTCTGGAGGACCCTGTAGTCAAACGTTTTGAAAAGAACAAGGACAAGCTGTTTACGTTCACAGACTGCTCGGTGCGGGATATTCCGCTGGCCGAAAAACAGAAACGGCTGCTCAGCTTCCTGCCAATTCTTACGGAGGATTCCTGTGTGGTTCTGCCGGTGGGGTCGTATTTCGACCGCAGCAGCATCTTCCATTTCATGTCGAGCCTTGGCGCAGATATCGAATATGATTACCAGACCTGCGGGATTGCCTTCGGCTTCAGCATGGCAGAGGGCGAAAAGCAGTTTCAGGGCTCCTGGCAGAAAGGCGGAACGCGCTTTGACGAGATGACCGGCATCGGGGAAGAACTTCGTGAGGCAGTCCGGGAGCAGGCGGCGTTCCTGCGCAATTCAGTGCCGGTCGAAGCCGGAAAGTATCCAGTAGTGCTTTCACCCCAGGCTGCGGGCGTGTTCGCACATGAATCCTTCGGCCACAAGTCCGAATCGGATCTCATGCTTTCCGATGAGTCCATGAAAAATGAATGGCAGTTGGGCAAGATGGTAGGCTCGTCGATTCTGTCCATTGCTGAGTGCGGAAGCATCGCAGGCTGCGGATATGTTCCGTATGACGATGAAGGCACAAAAGCACGGAAGAATTACCTGATCAAGAACGGTGTACTGGCAGGCCGTCTGCACAGCGCCATGACCGCCGCTGCACTGGATGAGGGACTGACCGGCAACGCGAGGGCAATCGACTGCAATTATGAGCCGATCGTCCGCATGACTACCACTTATATCGAGGGCGGAGATCAGAACTTCGATGAGCTGATCGCCCCGATTGAAAAGGGCTATTTTATCAAGTCAATCAACCATGGCAGCGGTATGAGCACCTTTACTATCGCTCCGAGCGTATCATACGAGATTGTGAACGGGAAGCTCGGCCGCCCGGTGCAGATCAGTGTGATCACGGGTTCTGTGTTCGAAACTCTCGGCCTGATCGACGGGCTGACGAAAGATGTGGAGCTGCTGTCCTTTGTGACCGGCGGCTGTGGCAAGATGGAGCAGGCAGGGCTTCCGGTCGGCTTTGGCGGTCCGTATGTGCGGGTCTCATCCATGAATGTGCAGTGAGGGCGGAAAGATGGAAAAAGAATTCATTAAAGAAACACAGCATAGCATTACGCTGAACGTGACTGCGGGGCAGATTGACAGCTACCGTGAGCTGGAAAAGACTACAGGCACTGTCCGTGTCTATGAGAATGGATGTATCGGTGTGGCCGGGTGCCTGGGAGAACCTGATGAGGAAGTACTGACTGAGCAGGCAAAGGAAGCTCTGTCTTTCGGTATCCCATATCCGTGCAATCTGGAAGGTGCGGCGGAAATCACTGAACTGCATGATGGAGAAATCATTCCGATTCCGGAATTCATCCCTTTCATGAAGAATTTTCTTGAGCGTCTGGGCGCTCTATGCCCGAAAATGGCATTCTCCAATAAGATCCGCCTGGTACATGGAAAAACGGAATACCGGAACAGCCAGGGACGGCATTTGCTGAGTTCCGGCGGTCATCTTTCCATTGAGCTGCTTGGGCAGAACCGCGGATCCGGCAACTTGCTTGATATGGTATTTGCATGGCAGGGAGAGGATTTTGACCCGGAGACGGTTCTGGCTGAATTCAAACGGCAGTATGACATGTTTTATACCCCTGCTGATATCGAACCCGGTTGCTGGCCTGTTGTGGCGATGCCCCAGGACCTGCTCGGGACGGGTCTTCAGCACTTTATCGGCGACCTGTACGCGGCCGGCGCATCACTGCTGAGTGGCAAGCTGGGGGAAAAGGTCTTCAGCGAGAAGCTGACCTTCTGCGATGACATGAATCCAGGCACCTCCTTTGAAACCTGTTTCTTCGATGCCGAGGGCTGCACAGCAAAGGATTATCGACCGGTATTGGTCGAAAACGGTGTGCTGAAGGGCCTGCTGACCACGAAGAAGACTGCAGGACAGTACGGACTCCAGAACCTTGGAACCGCAAATGCACCGTATGACGGCGTTCCGGATCTTGGATTCCATGGCTGCTACCTGGCAAAAACCGCGGAGACTCTGAAGGAATTGGTGCCGGGAAAAGCTGTGTTTATGATGATTGCATCCGGCGGTGACATGACACCGGACGGGCATTTTGCGACGCCTGTGCAGCTGGCTTTCCTGCTGGAAGACGGAAAGCTGGCCGGCCGCCTGCCGGAGATCAGTATCAGCGGGAACTTCTTCGATATGCTGGGAAAAGACTATATCGGCACGACATATGACTGGCCTTTCAAAAAGGTTCAGCTGGCCGCGGTCACGATGGATGTAAAAAAGAACTGACGGCGATAAGGAATATACTAGGCACCTGCATAGACAGATGCCTTCAGAACGCACGATGAAATCCGAGGCTGAGGCCTCGGATTTCGTTGTGTTATAACCGACAGTATGAAGGATAAGATGAAGACAGTGCTTGAGAAATTGCTTTTTTCATACAAAAAGTGCAATCAAATGTCAAAAGTTCCTATGAAAAACGCAATTCTCATAAAATCGTAATAAAAAACTGGATCTATTTTGATCCAGTGCTCTTTGAGTTTCTTTTTCTTAATGACAATAACCTTCAGTAGAGTTCTTGAACTAAATCAAAGAACCCTTTCAGCTCGGGCAGTGGATATGCGGAAAGCGCTGCTTCCGGCATGCGTTGGAAAAGAGTCAATGTTCCTGAATAGAAGCAACGTGGCAGGAAAATACTGATGCGTCCGGCTTCGGTCAGAATGACGGCATTCTTTTCATGCTTCAGATCGAAAGCAGCCAGAATATCGAGAAGGCTTTCATCAGGAACGGCGGCCTTATCAGCCAGCATAAGATATCCGCGATCCCCAGTATCTGCCTGGACTTTATCTGCCCAGTGGCTGAGGGGGATGCCGCCATAGGGACGTCCATATATGACCATCAGTCCCGGTACCTTGCACGGTTTTTCAAGCGTCATGAGCGTTCCGGAAAGGAACTGGCGCTGAGTACTTTCTGCATGGAAACCGACAGTCATTTCTGTAAGTGTGGTGGGAGTACTATTCCATTTGCCTCGGAACGAATAGACAAACATAGGCCGATCGGCGCTCACGTCAGACGGGAGCAGTTTAGCCCATGGCTGGGTATTCTTCATGTCATCGGATTCCGCTGCCTTCAGATCCTCAAACTCCAGGCCATATCGAATGCGCATGCGCGCGCAGCCGGCTGTATATCTGCGCTGGCCGATAAACCGGGCAGTATACCACGCGATCAGGCCGATGATGGCAACGGCAAAACCGACTCCTCGTCTGCCTGTAAAGATCAGAATCGCGCCGCACAGCTCTGCAGCCAGTCCCAGGATGACTGCGGCCATCCACTGAATACGGAGGCGTTCCAGCGCTTTATACTCTGTTTTCACTGATCGGATATCCTCCCGAATGTTACTTCGTGCCGAACAGCGCTGCGGCTTCTTCACGCATCTTATACTTGAGGATCTTGCCGGCAGCGTTCATGGGGAACGCATCAGCGAACTGCACATAGCGCGGTACTTTATGGCGCGCCATATGGCTTCGTACATAATCCTTGAGCTCGTCCTCAGTGAGTGATTCACCCTCCTTAAGGATGACAACTGCGCAGATCTCTTCACCGTACTGCTTGTCAGGTACGCCGATCACCTGCACGTCACGGACCGCAGGATGTGTATAGATGAATTCCTCGATCTCGCGCGGGTAAATGTTTTCACCGCCGCGGATGATCATATCCTTCAGACGTCCGGTGATTTTATAGGTGCCGTTAGGCAGGCGGCAGGCAAGGTCGCCCGTGTGCAGCCAGCCGTCCGGATCGATCGCGGCAGCGGTCGCTTCGGGCATCTTGTAGTAACCCTTCATGATGTTATATCCGCGCGCCACAAACTCACCGTTCACGCCATCGGGACAATCGGCACCTGTTTCAGGATCGATGATCTTGCATTCGACATGCGGGAATGCGCGTCCTACTGTCTCACAGCGCTCATCGAGCGGATCATCCAGTTCGCTCATGGTATCGCCCGGCGCGGACTCTGTCTCGCCGTATACCGAGACAATGCCGCGCATGTTCATCTCATCCGGGCGCGCGGCACGGCGCATGAGTTCGGGAGGGCAGCCGCTGCCTGCCATAATGCCTGTGCGCATATGACTGAAATCGGTACGCCTGTAGTCGGGATGGTTGAACATCGCGATGAACATGGTCGGGACACCATGGAACGCGGTGATATGTTCCTGATGGATGCACGCCAGAGCATTGCGCGCGCTGAAATAGGGCAGAGGGCACAGGGTCGTGCCGTGGGTCATGCTCGCAGTCATAGCCAGCACCATGCCGAAGCAATGGAACATCGGGACCTGGATCATCATGCGATCCGCTGTGGACAGGTCCATGCGGTCGCCGATGCACTTCCCGTTGTTAACGACAGCATGATGCGTCAGCATGACGCCCTTGGGGAAGCCGGTCGTACCGCTGGTATACTGCATGTTGCATACGTCATGGATATCCACTTTTGCAGCCATCCGGTGCACCTGCTCAAGCGGGACGGAACCGGCGCGGGCAATGGCCTGTTCCCAGGTCAGACAGCCTTTCATGCGGAAGCCGACAGTGATGACATTGCGCAGGAACGGCAGGCGCCTGGCATGCAGCGGTGTGCCGGGAACGCAGTCCTCAAGTTCGGGGCACAGTTCCCGGATACTCGCTGCATAATCCGAATCCTGACTGCGCTCGATCATGACCAGCGTATGCGTATCCGACTGGCGAAGCAGGTATTCGATCTCATGGATCTTATAGGCGGTGTTCACGGTGACGAGCACAGCACCGATCTTGGTCGTCGCCCAGAAGGTGATGTACCAGGCGGGGATATTGGTGGCCCAGATAGCAACCTTGCTGCCTGCTCGGACACCGAGGGAAATCAATGCGCGTGCGCATTCGTCTACATCATCGCGGAACTGCGAATAGGTGCGTGTATAATCCAGAGTGGTGTACTTGAAAGCATACTGGTCGGGGAATTCTTCGACCATGCGGTCGAGGACCTGAGAGAAGGTATAGTCGATCAGGACTTCCTTGGGCCAGACCGCCCAGCCTGTATGCAGCTTGTTGGGATACAGGGATTTCTTTTCCTCCGTCTGACCAAAGCGCGACATATATCCGGCAAAGTGCGCGAATATGACAGTCATGTCATCTACTTCGGGCAGCCAGCGCGGATCCCATTCAATTGTGACAAAGCCGCTGTAGTCGACCGAATCGAGGGCTTCCATCAGACGTTCGACGGGAAGGTCACCTTCACCGATCAGCTGATAAACGGGGTTTCCCTGTTCATCAGTCACGGAATCACGGATATGCACGTGACGGATGTAGGCGCCCAGGTTGGTGACCGAAGTCTGCGCGCTCTCCCCACGTACACGGCAGGGATCGTGCAGGTTCCAGAGTGCCGCGAGCGTATCACTGGCATAACTATCCAGCAGATCGCGCAGGACAGCGGTATCCGCAAACTCTCCCATCGTTTCGATCAGCAGTACCAGCCCGCTCTGTTCCGCCAGCGGCATGGCGAACGCGAGTGCGTCACGGACAGCGCTCTCGCTGTATTTTTCTCCGCTAAATACCGTGTGCAGGCGCACGAACGGCGCACGCAGGCGGCGCGCAGCATCAATGCAGGCACGGATCTCTTCGAACAGCGCGTCCTTCTTCGCCGGATCACACAGATCGACAGTCGTGTCGATGCAGGGGATGGAAAGATTACGGTCATACAGTGCGCGGTATGACGCTGCAGCGGCCTGCTCATCGCCGGGCGCACCTTTTTTCTGAATGGCAGGGGCATAGAGGTTATGGATCTCGATCCCGGAAAAACCCAGATCGGCCGCGGTGCTCAGAAAATCGTTCCAGTCCGCGTTATGCCAGCCTTTGGTAGAAAAGCAGAGGTTCATTGTTCTTTCTCCTCATAAACGATCTTGTTCAGTGCGCCCAGATATGCGCGGATCGCGGCACCGACGATATCGGTGGAAATACCGCTTCCGGAATACAGCTTCCCTTCATTACGCAGCCTTACGATCGCGCGGCCGATAGCTTCCTTACCCTCGGTCACGGCGTCAATACGAAAGTCTTCAAGTTCAAAATGCCTTCCGGTGACACCTTCCATTGCCTTGAAAGCGGCATCGATCGGGCCGTCGCCGCTGGAGATGCCTTCGCAGCGCTGGTCGTCATGCGTCAGCTGCAGGCATGCGGTCGTCGTGATGATATTGCCGCTATTGATCACATAGCTTTCAAGAATATAGGTTGCCGGGACCTGCATAGCGGTCGCCGCAACGATCGCGTCCAGTTCCTTGCGCCCGACAGGTTTCTTCTCGGCCAGCTGTTTGAATTCTTCATAGACCTTTGCCAGGTCTTCCTCGGTCAGTTCATAACCCAGTGCGCGCACGCCTTCTGCAACGGACGTGATAGAATCCGCGCTGTCATAGGTAATGGTATCTTCCTGCGAGGGCAGGGAGGAAGCATCGCGTGTCTCCATGCCGGTCAGACGGCGGATGCGCTGCAGCGTGCGTTCGAGCTCGGTCGTGCGCACGGCGGTAAAGAGGCCCAGCGCGTCGCCCTTGTGACTGACGATGCCGCAGATGGTGCGCAGCTGCGGTGCTGTAGTCCCGACCAGGCTGGTCTTGGCACCGTTTGCGCCCTCGCACAGTGCGCGCACGACGCTGGCTGCTGCCAGTTCAAGCTGATCATCGCAGAGGACTTTTAGGAAAACATCTTTCAGGGCGGGCAGCTGCTCATACAGACCGCTCAGGAATTTCGCAAATTCTTCGGGCAGCATTACTCCGGCAGTATCGCAGAGCGTTACGCTGCTGGCGCCTGCCTGAATGGCGGTATCAATGGCTTTGACCAGGAAATCAGGATCCGCACGGCTGGCGTCAGCTGCACAGAACTCGACGTCGGGGCATATGGAGACGCAGGCACGGGTCTGCTTATCGATAAAGGCCAGCATGGCTTCCGGCTTTTTGCGGGCGATGTATTCCATCTGCACGCTGGATACAGGCACATCCACGACAAGGCGCGGACGCACTGCGGTGTGCAGCGCCTCCCAGGCATGCTCGGGCCCGTCATCTGCAAGCCCGACTGGCAACGCGAGTGCTGTATTTCTGATCACAGATGCAAGGGTCTTGATAAAAATGCTTTCGGCCTTGTTTTCCCCGATCGGGGCAAGCTCGATTGCGCTGACGTTCAGACGGTCCAGGGACTTGGCGATCTCCAGACGTTCCTTGAAGCTCATCGCACCGCTTTCTGTGACGCGGCGCAGCGTCATGTCCGTAATACTGATCTTCTTCATAAACGAATCCCCTTCAAAATGAATAAAGCCCTGAGGCATCTGCCTCAGGGACGGGAAAACCGCGGTACCACCCTGTTTGCCGTGCGGGGCACGGCCACTCAGCCGGTCCTATCAGACCGTTCACCATGATAACGGGGTGCTCCGGAGCCTTTTACTGGTCTTTCAAAGACTCTGCTCGGAAGGGAGACCGTCGCCGTCGCCTGCTGTCGGCTTGCACCAGCCGCCGACTCTCTGAAAGCGGTTAGACGGGACGTAGCTTCGTCGCTGCATTTGCTGAATAATTTATCACTGAGCGTGGCTGCTGTCAAGCGCCTTTCCGCTTTATATATTATAAAAACAAGAAAAAAACGGAATTATAAGCAGCGGACTCTATGCATTGTTTGCCATTTATGCGTAAAATTATTACTTGACGGACGGGAATGTTCGTGATATGATGTGTTCAACTGAATAGAAAGGCGATGACGAAGACGGCATCGGCGGTCCTTTTCCAGAGAGCCTGCGGCTGGTGAGAGCAGGTAAAAGCAGCTGAATGCACATCACTTCCGAGCCGAACGGATGAAAACAATGTTCAGTAGTCCGTTCCGTGACTGCCGCGTCAGGGCATAACGCTTGTTGGAGCGTGAGTGGCACGAAAGTGCAAATTGAGTGGTACCGCGGGTTCTGCCCGTCTCAATGAAAGTCATTTGAGACGGTTTTTTATTTGTGGAAAGGCAGGATTTATGTATGAACACTATGGAAAAACACCTGTCCGAGGTAGCTGAGCGTATACGGGAACTGCGAATGGTCCTGGGCATGAGCCCGGAGGAAGCGGCAGAGCGCACAGGCTTTTCGCTGAACGACTACCTGGCCTATGAGCAGGGCGGGCAGGATCTTCCGTTCTCCTTTATTCATAACTGCGCACTTGCGTTCGATGTGGATATGGGAGAACTGCTGGAAGGCCGCGCTCCCATGCTGCGCCATTATCAGGTCACGCGCGGCGGTGCCGGCCAGACGGCAGTCGACGATGACGGCATCCTGATCCGGGATCTGGCGCCGCGTTTCAGCGGCAAGCTTGCTGAACCGTATATCGTACGTTACGAATATGATGAAGAACAGCAGCATAAACCCATCCACACCGATGTGCACAGCGGTCAGGAGTTTGATTATATTCTTTCCGGCAGCCTGCGCGTGCAGATCGGCAGCCATACAGAAGTCCTGAATGCGGGCGATTCCATCCTGTACGATTCAGGTACGCCGCACGGCATGATCGCGGTCAACGGTGAAGCTTGTACCTTCCTTGCGCTGGTACTGGCTGGTGAAAAGACCGAGAATGAAGCTCTGAGCAGTACGATCGTACGTGCACGCACCAGCGAGAAGCTGCTGTGCGAAAAGTTCGTACAGTGTCAGGAGGACGAGCACGGAACGCCTGTCAATATCAGCTTTACGGATGCTGATCATTATAACTTCGCTTTCGATACGGTCGACGCGATCGGGCGTGCATATCCCGATAAGCTGGCACTGCTGCATGTGGCGGCAGACGGCACGGAGCGCCGTTTCACCTTTGCCGAGATCAAGCGCGCTTCTTCCCAGACAGCGAACTATTTCAAATCCCTGGGCATCCGCCGCGGGGACCGCGTGATGGTCGTACTGCGCAGACATTACCAGTTCTGGTTCTGCATGCTGGCGTTGCATAAGCTCGGCGCGATTGCGATCCCCGCGACCGACCAGCTGCAGGTACATGATTATGAATACCGTTTCAGTAAAGCCGGCGTTTCCGCAGTACTCTGCACAAGTTACGGGCATGCGGCCGAATGCGTGGAAGAAGCCGCGAAAGTCTGCGGCGGGATCGGGACAAAAGTGCTCATCGGCGGGAAACGTGACGGGTGGCATGACTTCGATAACGAATACGATCTGTTCAGCGGACACTTTGAGCGTACCGAGGATGCACCCTGCGGCGATGATACTGCGCTGATGTTCTTTACCAGTGGCACTTCCGGATATCCGAAACTGGCAGAACATTCCTACAAGTATGCGCTGGGACATTACCTGACAGCACGCTGCTGGCATCAGTGCGAGCGCGATGGCCTGCACTTCACCATTTCCGAGACAGGCTGGGGCAAGGCGCTGTGGGGCAAGTTCTACGGCCAGTGGCTGTGCGAAGGAGCTGTGTTCGTATATGACTTCGAGCGCTTTGACGCGCATGCCATTCTCCCGATGTTTGCGAAATATCATATCACGACCTTCTGCGCACCGCCGACCATGCTGCGCATGCTGATCCGCGAGGACATCTCACGTTATGACCTGAGCAGTATCCGCAACCTGACAACAGCAGGCGAGGCACTCAACCCCGAAGTGCACCGCATCATTCGCGAAGCGACCGGCCTGTCGGTCATGGAAGGCTTCGGCCAGACCGAGACTACGCTCAGTGTCGGCACCTTCTGCGGAATGGAACCGCGGCCCGGCGCCATGGGCAAACCTTCGCCGCTGTACGATGTTGATATCGTGGACGAACAGGGCCATACCGTCCCGGTCGGCGAGACCGGCGAGATCGTGATCCATACCGATCACGGAGTCCCGTGCGGGCTGTTCAAGGGATACTACAGTGATCCCGAGTACACGCATCTTGCATGGCATGACGGGATGTATCATACGGGGGATACCGCATGGCGCGATGAGGACGGCTACTTCTGGTATGTCGGCCGCATCGATGACGTGATCAAGAGCAGCGGCTACCGAATCGGCCCGTTTGAGATTGAGAACGTGATCATGGAACTGCCCTATGTGCTTGAGTGCGGCGTATCCGCGGCACCCGATCCGGTCCGCGGCCAGGTCGTCAAGGCGAGCATCGTGCTCACGCGCGGTACGGAAGCGACGGATGAGCTCAAGAAGGAGATTCAGGACTACGTCAAGTCGCATACCGCACCCTACAAGTATCCGCGCATCGTGGTCTTCCGCGATTCCCTGCCCAAGACGATCTCAGGCAAGATCCAGCGCGCACTGCTGTAAAAAACAAACAAAAAACAATTTGTCTTTGAGAAGAGTGGTATAATCTCTTTTTGTAAAGACTGTGACGAAGAGGGTATTTATCCTGAGCTCATTTAGAGAGACGGTGGCAGGTGCAAGCCGTTTGAGCGGATGAATGCTTGTGACTTCCGAGTCGGAGAGAAGAAAGCTGAGGCAAGTAGAACTCTCCCGTACGGCCGCGTGAAGGTCTAACGCTTGCTGGAGCGTGAGTGGCGCGTAAGCGCAATTTGAGTGGTACCGCGGGACATTATTCCCGTCTCAAAGAAATCAGATTTCTTTGGGACGGTTTTTTATTTCCGGTTTTCAGGAGGGAATTCCATGGCGCAGATTACAGGACTGGATCTGACGATTCGCGAAATGGCGGCACGTATCCGCGAGCTACGTCTCGTGGAAGGCCTCAGCCCTGCACAGATGGCGGAGAAGACGGGAGTCTCCGCTGCCGAATACCTTGCCTGCGAGTCGGGTGAGCATGACCTCAACTTTGCTTTCCTGTACCGCTGCGCGCTGACCTTCGGCGTCGATGTAACCGACCTGATCCAGGGCAGCAGCCCAACGCTGACTACCTATGCGCTAACGCGTGCCGGCGACGGCCAGCGCATTGAGAAAGCGCACGGCATGACCTATTACAACATGGCCGCGTCCTATAAGGACCGCATTGCGGAGCCTCTTTATACGCTGGCGGAGTATGACGAGACTGCTGAGCGTAGCGAGATCCCGCTGACCACGCATTACGGCCAGGAATTCGATCTGGTCATCAGCGGGCACCTCAAGGTTCAGGTCGGCACACACAGTGAGGTCCTGGGCCCAGGCGATACGATCTATTATGACTCGAGCACGCCCCATGGCATGGTTGCCGTTGGCGGCGAGGACTGCGAGTTCTATGCTGTCGTTCTGAACCCGACTGAGTATATCGCGCATACTTCCGGCGAAAACGTACAGGCGCCGGGCATTAAGCGCAGCGAGGACAATCAGCCGCGCGTATACGAGCAGTTCATCGAGACTGAAGAGGATGAGAACGGCGC
>JAEEGL015952347.1_pt1 | contig 16811 bp, 17 predicted proteins | sample 9134231 | NCBI WGS metagenome assembly JAEEGL01 (sample SAMN16246548, study PRJNA631951) | gut metagenome | biome: gut microbiome; feature: rumen; material: fiber-attached | host: Bos | place: Iran: Karaj | collected 2018-10
TGGAATTTATTAAGAGACAGGACGAGGAAGATTACCTTAGAAATATGGTAAAAGAAAAAGGAGATAATTGGATATTAGATATTGATTCAGTGTGCGCGATTAATACATTTGTGGGCGTTAATATCCCCATAGAAGACTGAAAGGAGGACAAAGTGAGTATGTGTAGGGCCGTAGCATCTTTGATTGAAGAAGGAATGGAAAAAGGAATAGAAAAAGGAATAGAAAAAGGAGAACTACAAAAACTTGTAAAACAGGTTGCTCGTAAAATGTCAAAGGGCAAGACTATCGATGAAATAGTGGATGATCTTGAGGAAGACTATGATGAAGTCAGTGATATTTATAACATAGCCGCTAAATATGCACCGGCTTATAATGTGGAAGAGATACTAAAAGAAATACATGAAAATATGTCACATAAACAGGCAGTAAAATAATACATCTGCTAGAAGGCATAAGTTCTAAAAGGGACGGTTCTTGATGGCGAATAAACTTTGCCAGAGGGACGCCCTTTTTTGTTTGTCACAAGGGACCAATATGGACTACAAAAAGTTGTGGAGAGTTGCGGAGAAAATTAAAAGTTGTGGAAAGTTATGAAAGAAAAGTATAGTTGTGGAAAGTTGTGTAAGGATGTAGTTAGACATGCTATAATATACGTGATGAGATAAAGGAGCCAGTGTATTATGCAAAAGTTTGAAGAAATCAATAATCCATACACATTACAGTTTAGTTATATACCACCGCAGTTTATTGAGCGAACTCTGATTACCAATGAAATTATAGGTAATTTTATTAGGGAAGTGCCTACTTATCGAGGAATGTTCATTACAGGAGTCAGAGGTGCCGGCAAGACTGTAATACTTGGTGATATTCGTAATAAAATCGGAGCCAGAGACGAATGGATTACTATCGATTTGAATCCGGAGAGCAATTTATTGGATTCTCTCGCCAGAAGTTTGTATCTTATTCCTGAGATAAAAGCTCTTTTTATAAAAGCAAAACTGGATTTTTCTTTGCTTGGTATAGGAATTAGTATTGAAAATGCTGAACTGGTAGCTTCTAATGAAGAAGATGCATTAAAAATGATGCTGGATGTTCTTAAAAAGGTCCATAAAAAAGTTTTGATAACTATCGATGAAGTTACTTATGGAAAAGATGTTGCCAGGTTTTCACATGCTTTATCATCATATGCCAGCTTAGATTATGATGTATTCGTCCTGATGACAGGATTAGCGGACAATATTAAAGCTATTAAAAATCAGAAATCCCTTACTTTTTTATACAGAGCAAAAGTGAAAGAACTGGAGGGATTAAATATAACAGCAATAACTTCTGATTATCAAAAGGTTTTTGGGATTACAAGGGAAAACGCGGAAGAACTGGCTTATAACACCAAGGGATATTCACTTGCTTTCCAGGCATTAGGATACCATTATTGGAATGCTTTATGCCGTTGTGGTGGCAAAGAAGTAGATCTTAATGAAGTCTATGAAAATATGGATATAAGCTTAAGCGAACTTGCCTATGACAAGATTTGGGTTGAGTTTTCAGAGTCTGACAGAAAAGTGATTTTTGCGCTTAATGATCTGATGAAAAAAGAAAATGGCAAGCCGGTTAAAGTTGATGCTGTGCGCAAAGCTGTAGACATGACTTCTAATACATTTAATACATATAGGACAAGGCTTATTGATAGTGGAGCAGTCGATGGAAAGCAGTATGGATATCTTTCCATCAAGCTGCCAGGCTTTGACAGATTCCTTGCAACAAGAGAATACTAAATCTGTGAGGAAGTGGCTCAAGATGTATGCTGATTGCTCCTAGTGGAGCCAGATTTGCTTTCCATAAACCGCATAATTACAGCTCCTTTAAGGAATATGCAGTTAAGGACTTGATCTCATTTTTGCAAAGGGAGGGATTGATTTGAGCAATAATACATCTAATGTACTTGAGTATAAAGGATTTATCGGCAACATTGAAGTTGATACTAAAGCAGATATTCTTTATGGACATGTCCAAAATTTAAAGAATTCTAATGATATAGTGTCCTATGAAGGAGAAACAATAAAAGAATTGAAGGATGATTTTAGAGAAGCAATCGATGATTATTTAGCAAGTTATGAAGATCAATCATCACAAGAGAACTAGTAAAAAGGGGTATATGAATAGTTTAAATTATAGAAGAGACAGTTCTTAGGGGTGCAGTTTAATAAGAACTGTTTCTTTTTATTATAATCTTTTCCCTCTTTTATGCCGAGAAAATGATTGGAGGAATGGCTAAACGAGGGAATGGGTATGGTCATACAACATTGTATTGAGGCGATGAACGCCAACAGAATGTTTAACATAAATGTTAAAGACCAGGCAAAGGCATCGGAGAAGCTTGCTTCCGGATATAGAATAAATCGTGCCGCTGATGATGCGGCGGGGCTGGCCATATCCGAGAAGATGAGAAGGCAGATCCGCGGCCTTACTCAGGCTTCGGAAAATGCCCAGGATGGCATTTCAATGGTGCAGACGGCAGAAGGAGCTCTTCATGAGACTCATGATATGTTGCAAAGAATGAATGAGCTGTGCATAAAAGCAGCTAGCGATACTCTGCAATCCTCCGACAGAGAATTCATTCAGTTTGAGATTGACGCAATCAGGGCAGAAATCGATCGTACGGGAGCATCCACAAGCTTTAATGAAATAAGACTATTAAATGGAATACCGCAGGAATATATAAATGCTGCGCCACCAAGCCTTTCATATAGTGGAATTCGTGGTTCTATGACTCAGGCCACAAGAACTCAGAATGCATATTATCAGGTAACACCATTGACTAATGGGACTATTCTTACGCAAGGAAGTGGTGATGATACCGTATATTATATGATAGGCGGAACTTATGACGAAGAAACTGATGGCAGCAGGGAACATCCATGGCCTATGACAAAGGAATCTGCTTATAGACATGTGGCTAGTAGACTTTCAGCTGCTAATACTACAGATGACTACTCAGTCACGATTAAATATTCCACCTCAGGTGCTGATGAAGGCAAATTCGTTATGGATTTCCATGGCCCACTCAAATTAGATCTTCTGATTGGGGCTGATGGCACAGATACACTTGGAGTCAGCATAGATGCCGTTAACTCAAGTGCACTGGGGGTGTGGGATGTAAATGTGGCCACCAGAGACAATTCCGGTGCGCTTAACAGTATAGATGTTGTAAAAGAAGCTATTCAAAGGAATTCACAGCATAGAGCATATCTTGGTGCCATACAAAATCGTCTTGAACACACCATAAGGAATCTTGATAATGTTGTCGAAAATACCACCAGTTCAGAGTCAGTTATCAGAGACACCGAGATGGCCAGCACAATGGTGGGTTACGCAAATAGGAATATACTGCTTCAGGCAGGACAGACAATCCTTTCTCAGGCTAATCAATCAAAACAGTCGGTATTGCGGTTATTAGAATGATATAAGCGACCAAAGGGGACTATAATGTAAGTATGCAGATGCTTCACTATATGTCTTACATTTGGGAAGAGTATGAGAAGACTATGGAAGCTAAGAAGAAGGGGATAACTAAGCAAAAAGACTTCAAGTATCCACCTATTTTTCCTATAGTTTATTATGAGTACTTTTTATTCAGACTTCAGGACTGTGAGGATTTAGATCTTATAGGTCGAAAAGATGAGATTTCATTGATAATGCTGATAAATAAGCTGAGAAAAATGACTGATTTCAGCAGCCTGCAGTTTCCGGATAACTACCTGGAAGATATAGCAGCAAGAACGACAGGAGATGTTCTGTTAGTGCTAGCTAAGCTTATTGAGAATTATCTTCGCAACATAAATCTTCCGGATGATGAGATATATGAACTCACTGATAAGATCAAGGAGGGCGATATGAACAGACTGTTTGAACACTTTGAGGGATATGATATTCAGAAGGTGAGAAGGGAAAGCCGTGCAGAAGGAAGTGATATTCTTCTGATAACACAGATTCACAAAAAGCTCGAACGCGGTAAAGATCCTGAGACTATAGCTGATGAAGTTGAAGAGAGCATTGAAATCGTTAATCAGGTGGTTGAGGCTATCAGAGCCAGAGCCAATGAAGATGAAGAGTTTAATGCGCAGAGAGTGTTAGAGATATGGAAGAAATCAGTTCCGGTATAATCAGATAAGGAGACAGTTGTCCAAGAGCGTTGATGTAAAGATATTTGTGCGTGAGAATGGAAACACGATTGTAATTAAACAAAATTTCATTTTTAAAAAGTTAACGTGAAATAAAAAGGTTATATTCGGTAGAATATAATCTTTTTTTATACCTATTTTATTTTTTATTTATAATTGGGTGCTACAATCATTCTGCAAAAACACAGAAGATGGTTTTGTTAAAAAAAATAATTGAATATGGTATAAAGTTCAGAACTCATTAGCCGATATAGTATTTGAGACAGTATATCTTTTTACTCAAATATTACTTAGAACCTGAAAGGCTATTGCTGGAAGCCTTATGGGAGAAATGGAGACAAAATGAGTGAACTGAGCAAAGGAGAAACTCCAACTCAGAAAAATGGGAAAGGAGGTACTAGGTTAGTTGCAGTAGGCATCGTTGTTGTTATTGCAATTCTTCTTGGGACTATCGTAGCACTTGCTAGTAAACTAAATAATTCTACGAAAGATGTGCCACAGGAAAAAGAAAAAAAGAGTGTGATTACAGCAGACAACGTCGAGGAAGTGCTTCAAGAAATGGAAGATTTGCCTGATTACATACCTAAGAATTATACGGTTATGCAAAGCTCTTCTTGGGTATTTCCAGATGGATCTAGTGAATCAGCGAATGCCTATGTAGAAAACTCCACGGATAATGAGACACCAATATATTTTGATCTACAGGTGGATGAAACCGGCGATATCGTATATTCGTCTCCAGTGCTTGAACTTGGTGCAAAGATTCAAAATTTCGCTCTGGATAAGCCATTGGAAAAGGGAACATATGAATGCACTGTTATTTATCATCTGATAGATGATGACCAAAATGAACTAACACATGTAAATATTGGTGTAAACGTAGAAGTGGAAAATTGAAACTTTTTAATGTAGTAAGGGATGCTCATGGAGGAGCATTTCATTTATAAAAATCAAGGAGGAAATTATAATGAAGATCATGAAGAAACTTTTAGCATTAGGATTGGCTGGAACAATGGTAGTTGGCAGTTCATTAACTGCATTTGCTGGAAACCCTGGCGATAGTGGTCAAGAAGTGACTGGTACAGGTACTGCTGCTGATTTAGTTGTTAATCAGGTTGTATATACAATTACTGTTCCTACAGAAGCAGCAATAACACAGGGCTTGAGCTACAAGATTGATCCACAGTTGCTTGCATATAAGAAAGGTGACGCTAAGGATCAGGCCGGAGTTTTATTTAAGAATGGTACCGGGACAGAGGCCACTTACTCAGGTAAGAGTGATACTTTCTCAATTGTAAGTAAGAGTTCAATTCCGATTACTATTGCTATTGCGCCAGTGCTAAAGCCGGCTACAGCTGGTTCTAATGAATTTGTTTATGCCGGAGGTTACTCAACAACATCTGATTTTTCTGCGGCAGCTGACAAAAATGTCGGATTGTATTTAGGTATTCATTCTACAAATGAGGTAGAAAAAGCACTTAACGAAACTGCCAAAAATTACACAAATTTGCTCTATTCAGCTAAGGATTTGTTTGAAACATCAGGAACTGTAGATGCTGGATATACATATGCAATTCCTTCCACTGTAACTGATGGTTTCCCAGAGTATGAGTTTTATCTCACAGGTGCTTTAAATCCTAATGTTCCATCAACAACTTGGATTACATATAATACTGATAATGTAACAGTTACTGGAAAAGCAGCTATGCCTACTGTTGAACTTAAGTACACTCCTAATGCTGAATATACAGCTAAAAAGGATGCAGTGGCACAGTGGAACAATGATTACAGTATTTCTGTTTGGAAGTCAAGCGGAACCAAGGAAGAAGGTGGCTTTGCATCTGGTGCAACAGTTACAGTAAATGGTAAGACTTGTTCTGGAGCTACAGTAAGTGATAAGGGTACAATTACGATTCCTTGGGAGAGCATTGCAAAAGCATATGATTCAAGTTATACAGCTGATAAATATGGCAATGAATTAAATACTGCAAATGTTGCTGTCATTGTTACAAATGGATCTGAGACAGATAAATACTACGGTGTAGCTAAATAATTAGATAATCTTTATGATTACTCTTAATTAGCTAAATAGGCAACTTTTTGAGGGCCTGACTTCAATAGAAGTCAGGCTCTCTTTTTGACGGTAAATAGTTGATAAACATGATATAATATAAATGATTGTATATGAGTAGCTAAGGCTTGGGGCGGGAGACTATGGCGAGAATTGCAACAGATTTTTTAGACAAAACAGCTGAGATTTTCCCTGAAAAGGTATTTGTTGGGGATAAAGATGAGGAAATAACTTATAAAGAATTTAGGGAAAAAGCGCTGAAAGTTGCATATTTAATCAACTCACAGGGGTATATAAAACAACCTGTAGCAGTATACATGAAAAAGAGTGTCGACTGCTTAATTGCTATTTTTGGAATAATATATAGCGGTTGTTTTTATACTGTTATCGATTCAAAGAGTACAATTGCCAGAAATAAGATGATTATTGAAAATCTTGAACCTGCTTTGATTCTTACCGATAACGAAAATATTGACAATGCGAAGAAATTGGATGACCAAGTAAAAGTAATGGTCTATGGAGAGAAAATTGATGATATTGGGGCAGTTGATTCGGCTAAGTCGGAGTCAATTGAAATCTTTCGCTCGGATATTCTTTGCGTGATTTATACATCCGGTTCAACCGGTACTCCAAAAGGAGTGGCAATTCCCCATCAAGCGCTTGTCAATTATATAGAAGATGCGTCCCGGGACTATCAGATTATTTCATCAGAAGATGTTTTTGGAAATCAATATCCTTTTTACTATGTGGCTTCTTTGGATGATATTTTTCTTACGGTCAGGAATGGTGCTACTTTGCGCATAATTCCTGATGAACTGTTTTTTTCGCCATCAAGTTTAGTGGATTGGCTTATAGAGAAACATATTAATATAATTAATTGGGTTCCTTCAGCAATGGAACTGATATCTCAGTATGATGCACTTAATGGAAAAGATGTATCGGAAATAAAAAAAGTTATATTTGGAGGGGAAGCTATTAAAACAGATGTGCTCAGATATTGGATGAATGCACTCCCTGAGTCTGTTTTTATAAATGGATATGGTGCGACGGAAACAACGGAGGGAACTACTTACTATATCGTCGACCATATACCTGAAGCATCCGAGAAGATACCACTGGGAAAGCCGTTAAGAGGCGTAGATCTGATTGTTTTAGGTGAGGATAATAATCAGGCTGGAAATGGCCAGCAGGGTGAATTATATGTCCGCACAGATTACTTATCATATGGCTACTATAAAGATTTTGAAAAAACCATAGAAGTCTTTGTGCCAAATCCCTTAAACAAAAAATACCGTGAAATTGTTTATAAAACGGGAGATATAGTAGAAATCGATAATCAAGGCAATCTGATTTTTGTTGGAAGAAAAGATTCTCAAATAAAGAAAAATGGACATAGGATCAATCTTGTTGAAATAGAAGAGACGCTTAAGAGGATTAACGGTATAGAACAATGTGCGTGTTTGTATAAAAGTGACCAAAAATGTATTGTGGCACTGTATACAGGGAGTGTAACGGAAGTTGAAATACAAAAGCGTCTTACCAAGTTACTGCCAACAGCAATGCGTCCGGATATTTTAAAGCGTTTGGAATATATGCCATTGAATGCAAATGGAAAGATAGATAGAACTGCATTAGCAAGAGGAATATAGGTATGAATAAAAGGCTCTTTTTTATCTCGATTGTTTTATCTGCTGTCGTAGTTAGTATTATGGCTTTTTTTCCAAAAGATGTTAGCGCATTTGTGGACTATGCCTTTGGATTCTTGACAGATAATGCAGGTGTTCTTTACATTCTATGCGCAATCTGTTCTTTTTTCTTTGTTGCTGTGGGGATATACAAACATGGGAACATAAAACTTGGGACCGGTAATAAGAAGTATTCTGATTTTACATGGGCATCCATGATGTTCTGCACAGGGATAGGTGGTTCTATGATGATATTTTCATTTGTGGAGCCGTTGTATTACTTACAGGATACGCCATTTGAAATAGAGCCTATGTCAATAAGAGCATACGAATACGCACATATGTATGGTCAGTTTCACTGGGGCATACTGGATTGGATGTTATGCGTTCCACTCACTGTCTTTTTGTCCGCTGGTTTTTACAATTCCAAGAATGACACATTAAGAATAGGGAAATCAGTATTTCGGCATAGAATATTGCAAGTTTTGGCTGATGTGTTCTGCATATTTGCCATTATGGGGGGAGTAGCTACATCAATGGGGTTATCTGCTCCTGTAATCAGTACAATAGCCGGGAATTTTCTCCTAATGAAGAATAGCAAAATACTTATAGTTGGTATATTTGTTACTTGGTTTATTATTTACGCCACTTCTGTGTGGAAAGGACTGGAAAAGGGAATAAAAAAGCTAAGTTATTTTAACGTTGTTATTGCAATTGTATTTATACTTGCTGTTTTTATCATAGCTAATCCATTGAAGGTTATTGAAACGGAAATAAACAGCTTAGGGCTTCTTTTTGACAATTTTTTAAGTATGACTTTTTACACGGATCCGTTCGGTGCAAGTGGATTTCCGAAAAGATGGACAGTTTTCTATTGGGCTCTTACCATGGCGTATCTTCCGGGACTTGCCGTTTTTACAGCTCGTATATCCGAAGGAAGAACGATTAAGCAACTTATCGGAGGAATGGTCATATATGGATCATTAGGGACAATGTTCAGTTTTTCTACGTTAGGGTACTATTCACTTAAGATTCAGAAAAGCGGAGTTGTTAATCTATGCGATATATTAGGCAAACAAGGTCAAAGTGAAGCAATAAAAAGTGTCCTTGGGACATTGCCTGGATCAAGCATATTTGCAGGGGTATTTGCAATTATATGTTTGATATTTATGGCAACCACTATTGATTCGTCAGTATATGCTATTGCAACAATTTCTATGAAAGATACATCCGAGGATCAAACGCCTCCGAGGTGGCTGAGAATGATATGGGCTGTTGTAATGCTTATTTTCGCGGCATTACTTACAAACATCGGAGGGTTAAATACTATGCAAACAGCAAGTATTATAACAGCATTTCCAATGATAGTCATTTCATTTATAGCAATGTATAAGTTTTTGAAAGGTAGTAGTTAACACTTGTTGTGCTTTCAATAAAGGGATATTGGCGGTAAATATCAAAATTCTGCCAAAACATGGTGGCTTTAGTGATGGAAACTGGAACACAGACATTGCGTAGATTGCTGAAAATGTACAACGCATGCATAGACGGAGATAGTTTTCTGACAGTGCATGAGGATTTACCTTGCTTATGTAGGATTAGTACTAATGATTATACTGTACGAATAGAAAAATGGCTGCCTCAGATCAACAACCAGGAAGAGAGACTATTTTATTCTTTGATAGATCATGAAGATAGACTATATCTGATACCAGGAGAGGCAGAAATTTTCGGAAAAATAGATCTTATAAGTGGAAATGAAGAGTATCTTGAATATGATATTTCTGATGAGTTGAAGAATTTGGGCTTATTCAAGGACGCAAAGGATCCTTTTTATAGAGGATTTATTTTTAATGATAGCATATATGTCATGGGAGCATCATATCCGGGACTTATAAAGCTGGATAAGGATTTTAAAAATATCAAGTATTTAAGCGTGATTGATTTTGGTATTGAGCGCGAGGACGGCTATGATGCTGGCAATTACTTTTTTACTAACGGATATGCTATTGCCGGAGAGAAAGTACTTATCCCTATGGGAGTGATTCCGGCTATCGCAGAGATCGAACTCGATACAGATAAGGTACATATAATAAGAATGCCGGGTTCTATAAAGAGGGTACATGGTCTTATAGAGTTTTCGGGCAGGATATTGCTATTAGTTGAACATATAGATAATAGTCTTTATCTGTCGGAATGGAATGCTCAAGAAGGTATTTCTAAAGAACTATTCATTACCAATGGATCCGATGAGAAAGACCTGGTTCATTATTGGTGGGAACCAATTGAGTATAAAGGTGAATTGTTTATTTTTCCGATGAACAAGGGAAAAGTATACCGCGTTGACTATGCTCGTAAGCATGCTCAGATCAGCGAAGAAATCATGGACGCAATCGGTGAATGGCCTGAATATATCTGGAAGTTTATGATTACTCCTGTTGGATGCGTAAATGATAAATTGGTTTTTCACACTTTATGGGATAGACATTTTATTGAATTTGATATGAATTCCGGAATGGTTCGTAAGTATCTATGTATCATTGATGATAAAGAATATGAAAGAAGATGGTGGAATAATCGCAACAAAAATAATCCCGTCATTTCAGAGAAAGAATATACGTTGGAAGACTTCATAAGAATTATTTGATTCATAAAGGGGATTGAATATAGTGAAAAATGTATTAGAGTGGCTTGAAAACATCTGTACAAATTATCCTTCTAAGACAGCCTTTATTGATATGAACAAAACAGAGACGTTCGAGGAAATAATGGATGCTTCACGAAGAATTGGAAGTTTTTTTAAGCCTCTAAAACATAATGCACCTATTGCAGTATTAGGAAGCCGCAGAATAGAGACGATAGAGGCGTTTTTGGGTGTGGCGTACAGTGGCCATATATATTCTCCAATAGATGCAGGTCTTCCGGATAAAAGAGTAAAAGATATTCTATCTATTCTGAAACCATCAGCAATACTGACTGATGATATGTATTTAGAGAGATTTAGGAATTTTTCAGATGATATACCCATATATACAATTGAGGCTGCCAAGGGATGTTGCATAGATAAAGATTATCTAACTGATATCAGGAATGAGATGGTATCTACTGATCCACTATATATTATATTTACATCAGGCTCTACTGGAAAACCCAAAGGGGTAATAACATCACACCAATCATTGATGTGCTATATCAAGAGCTATTCTGAAGTGATGAGGATCTGCAAAGAAGATATTCTTGGAAATCAGGCACCCCTTGACTATATTGCTGCGATACGGGATATTTATTTACCACTATTAACAGGTGCGCTATCAGTAATTATACCAAAGGAACTCTTTATGGAACCTAATCGCCTGTTTGAGTTTATAAATGACAATAAGATAAACACTGTAGGATGGAGTGTTTCTGCATTAACTATTCCATTAAAGTTAGGGGCATTTGAAGATGTGAAGCCCTTAACTTTAAAGAAAATCTGTTTTTCTGGGGCAGTTATGCCTGCAGAGAGTCTTTATGTATGGCAGGATAATCTGCCGAATGCACTATTTGTTAATCAATATGGACCGACAGAGACAACGGCTTCCTGCACTTATTACGTAATTGACCATAGGGTTGGTCGAGAAGAGAAACTTCCCATTGGAAAAGCATATGATAATTATAAGGTGTTTCTTTTGAGTGAGGATCTTAGTCCTACTGCCCCGGGAGAAATAGGCGAAATATGTGTTAGTGGGCCGGGGGTAGCATTGGGATATTATAATGACCCTGAGATGACAAGGAAAAGCTTTATAGATAACCCAAATACCATAGGATATTCTGAAAGAATGTATCGCACCGGAGATTATGGACGTCTAAGGGATGATGGGATACTTGAATTTCATGGTAGAAAAGACAGGCAGATTAAGCATTTGGGACATCGCGTTGAACTTGATGAGATAGAATTTGCCGCGAATGCTATAGATGGAATAAATGAGTGTCTTGCGCTTTATGATGATAAAGCAGAGATTATCACCATTTTTTATTCGGGGACAATAGAGAAGAAAGAGTTAGTGTCCGGGCTTAAGAATTCTATACCTGCCTTCATGGTTCCAAGGAAGGTAATCAAACTTGAGCATCTTCCAAGACTGGAAAATGGGAAAATTGACATGTTGCAATTGCGCATTTAGGGGAGACAAAGTACATGGTTGAGTATAATACTCCGGCATATTATTTTGATCTTGATGAGTTCAACCATAGAGCTCTGAGTGTAAAAAAAGCATTGGGAATGATTCCGATTACTTATTCGGTAAAGGCTAATCCATTTCTTCTTGCCAGACTTCCTGAGTGTATAAGCAATGTTGAAGTATGCAGTCCCGGAGAATTGAACATTTGTATTAAAATGGGAATTTCGCCTGAAATGGTTGTCTATTCTGGTGTAAATAAGGGGGTAGAAGATATTGAGGCTGCAATTGAATATGGTGTGGGAATAGTTTCTGTTGAGAGTTTAAGCCAACTTCACATGGTACAGCTCGTTGCAAATAAGTATGGGATAAAACAGAAAGTAATTCTTAGGTTGACAAGTGGTAATCAGTTCGGCATTGATAAACTAGAACTGATTAAAGCGATCGACACTATGGCTTTATACAAAAACTTGATAATAATCGGTATACATTTTTACGCCGGAACTCAAAAGAAAATCAAGCAGATAGAAGAAGATTTAGCGAGTCTGTCCGGAATTTTGGAAGAGATTCGGTTAAAAACAGGATTTGTTCCTGAATTAGTTGAGCTGGGACCGGGACTAAGATTTGAATACTTTGGGAGTGAGTGCGAGAAGAAAGAAAAAGAATATTTGAATTGCGTTTCTACTCTTATTTCAGAGTTTGGTCAAGAATATACAGTCAGTGTAGAAATGGGCAGGTTTCTGGCAGCTCCATGCGGAACTTATGCTACACGAGTGAAAGATATTAAGACAAATGATAAGACAAAATATGTTATATGTGATGGAGGAATTCATCATTTATCGTATTATGGCCAAACTTTGGGAATGCAGGTTCCTAGGCTGGAAGTGCTTAGGTTGGCTGAAAATACTGATTTTTACTGTATTTGCGGAAGTTTATGCACTGCAGCTGATATATTGGTGAAAAGAGTGGAGTTACCGGTGCTGGAATTAAACGATGTGATTTTGTTCCATAATTGTGGCGCTTATTCTGTTTCGGAAGGAATATCACTATTCTTATCGAGAAATCTACCTGAAGTATATTTGTGTTCAAAGGACGGTGAGGCACAAAGAATAAGGCCGAGTATAGAGACGTATAAATTCAATATGCCATAACAAGTATTTATGTAAGGAGAGATGAATTGATGGAAGATCAAATAAGAAAGATACTGCTTGAGATTAAGCCTGATTTGGATACGGATTGTCAAGAACTGATTTCTCTTGGGGAGCTGGATTCATTTGATGTTGTTATGCTTGTTCAGGAATTAGAAGAAACATTTAATATAAAAATACCGGTTTCAAAGGTTTTGCTTGAGAACTTCGAGAGCGTCGAAAATATTGCCAAGCTTATAGATTCAATCAAATCAGGAAGTTATTAATGAGAGTGATAGAGAACTACGATGATTTTTTGTATCTGATTAATTGTGTTAAAAATGAATTTTCTCCGGTTATAACTAATTGCTACTTACAAGAGGAGGAGATTGAAAGGCTTATTAATCAGAGCAGACTTTCCTATGTTAAACAGAAAGGCATATTATTTCTTTTTGAAGATAATGTATATTACCGAAATCTATACTACTATTGGAATATTCGGTATAAACCTGATCTAAAACTGGATGATTCATTATGTGCTGTACCAAGGGTCTATTATGCTGATAAAGACGATGATAAATATTTATTTGCAAATGAGATGCTTTCCGAAATCGGATTTATGAAAAAAAACACTATGAGGCAGACCATAGATGATATTGAAGTTGAATATGAGTCGCTGAATTCTATTGTGGACTTGGCTGAAAAAATGTTGAATGGTTTAGAACTTTATGTTGAGCCTGCTACAAGAGATAATGCTGAAAGTATACGTTTATTGTTGTCTAAAGGTACGATGTTGCCTGTTTATCAGATTCCGTTTATGACTAACGATGAATACCAACAGATTGGTGATACAGGAGGCTTTTTTTGCGTAAAAAATCGTGACGGGGAAATTGTCGCGGCGAGTGGAGTGCCACTGAATAAGCCATCATGCTCTTTTGTTGCGATTGAGGATGCTTATAAGGTGAAGGCTGGAATAGCTCCGGTGCTGTCATATAAAATCTGTGAGTACTGTAGAAAAATGGGATACAAAAAAATACGCAATTGGATAGATGTGAACAATAAAGAATCTATCGAATATCATAATATGATTGGCGCAAAATGGGGAAATAGGTATCTGGAATATCTGGTATATGAGGTCTGAGTATGAATGATATTGAAATAATCAAAAAGTGTTTGAAAAAAATAAAAGGTGATCAGTTTGATATAGAAAAAGGACTGATAACGGATGGGTGGATTGATTCATTTGGGTTATTGAAGCTGGTTAAAATACTGGAAGAAGATGCCGATATTAAAATACCTGTGGATGAAATAAGAATCGAGAATTTTGATGATATTGACTCTATACAAAAATTAGTAAACAAGATGATGTGATGTTTGGATGGAATATGTGAATTAGTGATACAAGTAAGAAAGGGATGATCAAATATGGTTTCAGTTACGAATAATGTTCATCGTTTTCTGGGAAACGAGACCGGTGAAATCATTCTTTATGGCGCAGGCAACTCCGGGTATTGGGTGGGGTATTACTTGAACAGGTGCGAAGTTGACTATACTTGTTATATAGATGCTCATGTTGATAATGAAAATTCTATATATAATGGAAAACCTGTGTATTTGCCGAAGTATCTTAAAGAATATCGCGGTAAGCATATTAGAATAATTGTAACACCTGCAGTATATAAGGATATACTGGCTGAAATTCTTTGGATGGACCATGTATTTGGAATAGATGCGCTTTGTCTTATACCAAGATACATGGATTTTATAACGCATCAAGAAGAATACAACATCAATAAGTTATTGGGGTATTTTCGTCGAAAGCTTTTTGTTGGTTCTGTCCCTACAATAATCAGTAATATTTGTACAGCCGGTCAAATATACAACATGATGGATATGCCGATGCTATCTCCTACTATCAATACGGGTATTGACGCTGAGGATTTTTTAAAGTTGTGTAGGAATTTGGGATATTATTTGGGTAAAGAATTGGTAATTGATCAGTGGGAAAGAGACAATGGAATTGTAAGAGAAAAAGATTCGCCGGTTGGGCGAGTGGAGGATATCAGTATCGCCTTTGTGCATTCTGTTGATGAAGAAAATCCTGCTAAGACGTGGAATGTTATGCGCGAAAGGATTAACTGGGATAGGTTAATATTTGTCATGGCTGAGCATCAGCGGCTTCCTGCAATTCCATTCCGTGCCATCAGGGAGTTTGATAAGCTACCGGGAAGAAAACTATTTGTTGGCATTCATAATAGTCCTACGAATAATTATGGAATACATATGAAGGAAAATTATTTCTCAAGAAAAGATTCGGCAATTGAGAATTACTTTGACCTCCTTGGATGGCTAAATGGAGATATGGACATAGATGAATAATAAGAAGGTAATAGTCTGGGGGAATGGAAATTTTTACAGAGAACATGAAAAGCAAATAAGTGATGAGTTTTCAGTTGTGGCCATAGTTGATACTTACAACATAAAACCGGTAGGCAACGTGATGGTTGATACGCCTACGATTATAAAATATCTGGAATATGATTATGTTTTAATCATGATTGCAGATATTAAAAATGTGTTTGATGTTATCAACAAGTTACATGATGAGTACGGAGTTAAATTTGTTGATATCCTTCTTGGAGTGAACCGCTATGGTAAAAACGATGATTTTGTAACTTGGGGAGAAATCGATTCTGATGGACATATATGTATTGAAATTGGCGGCATCTCATTAAAAATAGGATCATTTAATGAGTTTTATAATGTGGTCGAAGTGCTGCGCAATAAGGTCTATTCATATTGTATAAACAATGGCAAAAAGGATGTCATAATTGATGTAGGAATGAACATTGGGGATTCAACACTGTTTTTTTTACAATATGAGAATGTTTATAAAGTTTATGCCTATGAGCCTTTTGACGATACCTATGACAGAGCGATGGACAACCTAAAGGAATACTGTAATGATACAAGGTTAAATACTTTTTGCTATGGCTTATCCGATATAAATGAAGACCGTGTCATAGGTTTTAATAAGAATATGCCATGTGCCCAGAGTACAATCATGGAAGTACGAGAAAAAGCACATTCTGATTTTCTTATGCGAGGGCTGATTCAAGAAGATGATGAGCGCATGGCTTCTATATCCGTTGTTGAGGCAAGTGCGGAGATGAGCCGCATTTTCGATGATGTTGGGGATGAGTATAACATTATTATGAAGATAGACTGTGAGGGTGAGGAGTATAGGATCATTGACAACATGTATGAAAGCGGGATTTTAAAAAGAATAGATTTTATTATGATGGAATGGCATTATCATGGTAACGAGGAATTGCTGGATAAGCTGAAGAAAAGTGGCTTTTCATATTGGCATTCATATAAGAATGCTGATATGGGCCAAATATATGCATATAAACAGAAATGATAGTTGTTGGCGCAAATTAGATATGTGAGATGTTGCATATGATAATTGATACTTGGGACGAATTGAAAGCTGTTTTAGCTGATAATAGGAAAATCTCTATATATGGTGCAGGGGCTGTTAGTAAGGCGATTATAAAGTATTGCCTTAAGTTTGGGATGGGTATTTTGAA
>JAEEGL017260232.1_pt1 | contig 16810 bp, 13 predicted proteins | sample 9134231 | NCBI WGS metagenome assembly JAEEGL01 (sample SAMN16246548, study PRJNA631951) | gut metagenome | biome: gut microbiome; feature: rumen; material: fiber-attached | host: Bos | place: Iran: Karaj | collected 2018-10
GATACCGTTGAATTTGCACCCGCATTTTCTCTCGACGGAACGTACCTCCTCCCCTACCATTTGATGGCAACGGCATCTTACCGCCACGACAATAAATTCCCCGACGTGAATCAGCTCAAGCTTATAGAAACGGGTCGAGTCACATTCCCTAACGAGAATCTTAAATACGAAATACGCGACCGCGCGACCGCCAATATCGTATGGCAAAAACGCGATGTTTTTTACGGACTTGGGTTGCGTTACGAACACGCTAATAATTTGATAAAACCCAAGTGGGTTGTTAATGGCGGCTTAGATACAACAGATAAACATTCAACGTATATCGCTAACTACGAAACCATGGAAGTGAGAGATACAACGTATGCCGAAGTAGCCGATTCTGTGGAGTCTGCATTCCGCTACGAAAACCTCGACCATGCACATACACTTGACTGGATTATGCAAGTGGGCTTCCGTTTGGGCAACTGGAAATTCTATTTAGAACGCGGACAAAAGATTACGCGCACCAAACTTATCGATACTCCGTCGCTTTATTACAAGGGCAGCATCCATTGGCAGAACCGCTTTGTCAAGGATAGGCTCGGTGTAAGCGTACGCGTTGATTTCCAGTGGTTCAACAACCGCTACGATTGCACGATTAACGAAAATGGCGAGCCGGAGCTCGTCTCTCTTAAGAAATACCTTGCAATGGATTTCGAAGCGCGCATGCAGATTCTCTCGTTTGAACTGTACAACCGCATCGAAAATTTCAACCACAGCATCTATGCACCAGAATCCGGCTACACGCCTGAAGGCCTCAGATTCGCTTACGGCATCGTGTGGACATTCGGGAATTAGCGATTAGTAGGCAGAACTTAGAACTTAGTTGGCTGAAATTAGTTGGCGTCATCCTCAAACGAAGTGAGGGGATCCATACAGTTCTAAGTTTCAAGTTACTAGTTACTGAGGCCACTTCGTGGCAGTTCCAAGTTCTGAGTTTCTAGTTATTAGAAATGTTTATATTGCTATCTCTAGTAACTACTAACTATTAACCAGTAACTAAATTCTAGTAATTGCAATAATGCAACTAAACACTCTGGATTCCAAGCAGTACTAAGTACGCAACATACAAGCTCAAGAACAGCGCGCCGCCAATGCGGCCAAAACCAAACTGTTCATTCTTCTTGCGCGAGGCTTTTGTGCGTTTGCTCTTGAAAAACGGGAAACAAATCAAGAAAAGCAAAAGCGTAAGTGAACACATTATCGGTAAATCGCGGCTCAACACTTCAGCATCCATCGCCTTGATCGGTGTAATTACAGCGGCAATTCCAACGACGACAAGCGTGTTAAAAATATTAGACCCAATAACGTTTCCTACCGCTAAATCGTTCTCGCCCTTGCGTGCTGCCGCAATAGAACTCGCCAGTTCAGGAAGAGACGTTCCAACAGCCACAATGGTAAGCCCAATCAGCAAGTCACTCACGCCAAGAGCCTGAGCCACATTGATGGCTCCCCACACCAGCATTCTCGAACTTACAATCAAAAGCACAAGCCCGACAAGCAACAACAGCGACGATTTGACGATTGAAACTTTTTCGGTCGGAGTTTCAACAGATTCATCTTTCTTGCGTTTACGCTTTGCATGCAGTTCCGTAAAGATGTTGAACGCGGTAATCCCCGCAAATGCGAACAAAAAAATTACGCCATCGACAAACGAAACATTTCCATCCATCAGCAACAAAACCGTCAAAACGGTCATCGCCATTAGAATCGGAATATCGCGCTTCATCGCTTCTTTTTTTACGACAACCGGAATAATCAACGCCGTCACGCCAAGGATTAGCGCAATGTTTGCGATATTGGAACCGTAAGCATTTCCAAGAGCAAGTTGCGGAGTATTGTTCATTGCCGACAAAACAGAAACAACCATTTCCGGCGCAGAAGTTCCAAACCCCACAATCAACATTCCAATAAGGAATGTGCTCATGCCAAAAAATTGGGCCACGCCGACGGCCCCATCCACAAACCGGTCTGCACTCCAGACCAGAAGAACAAGGCCCACGACAATGGCCACAACGGAAAGTATCATATTTTAACTAAAACGCGTAGAATGTTGCACCAACAGAGACAGCCTTAGTAGACAGATTATTAATCGACCAACGATCATAATCGTCATACTGGTTGTTGAGCCCCCAAACAAAGCGAGCTTCGAAACCAACGTAACGATTTGCGCGAATACCAAAGCCAAATACAATAGACCAATCAATCGCAGAGCGACTATCGTTATCCATCATATCGTCCTCGATATTTACGGATTTGTCCGGAGACTTCATTTTGAAATTGTCCGAAACAGCGAAAGATGGTTGCACACCAACATCAAAGAAGAAGTTAGAAGTAGCGCTCTTTAACGAAAGGAGGAGTGGCAAAGATATACGATAGCGACTGAACGACATGCGCCATTCACCCACTTTTTTATCGACTTCACCCATATAGCTGTTGCTGACATTATCGTGTTCAAACAACACTCCCGTCTTGAACGCCATATTGTATTCATCCAACGGGAACAAGGCAAATGCACCAGCACTCCATGTCAAGCCATAATAACGGTCATATTCATAACGGCCGTTATCGCCCGAAAGGAAAGCGTTACCGACAAAACCCTGGATACCAAACGTAAACTTAAGCGGAATGCGACCACGTAGCTGATCCATATCAATCGTATCGGCGCTGGCAACTTCGGAAACATAAATCGTCTTTACATTGCTACGGCTTGTTTCAATTTCTGCCGGAGAATAGACCGGGCGATAAACGAATTTCTTAGTGGTCTTTTTCTGAACAGGCTTTGCAGCGTCGGCACCGCGAACGGCGGTAGGTTCAGAAAAGAGATTTTCGGGAGCAAGCTCTTTTTCGGCTTGCGTAAACTTGTCTTCAGTCTGGGCGGAAGTTTGTTCGACAACCGGTTCAGCCTGAACAGGAGCGACTTCGGCGACTGGGGCCGGTGCAGGAGCGGCAGTTTCAGCAGGTGCCGTATTCTGAGCCATCACGGCAGAAACTGCAAAAGCAGTCAAAATTCCAGCGTACTTCAGATTCATATTGATCCTCCAATGATAATCATTGTAATATTATAGTATTTTTGTAATCGAAAAACCAATACAAAATACAAGCAAGCCGTTCATAAAATACTAGATTAAGCTATATGAAAATAAATATTGTTACAACAGCTTCGGGCAAAGCCAATGCCTACGCCCTATTTTTCGTTAAAAAGTCTGTCCAGTTTTCTAACGTTCTCTCGGAAGACGCCGAAAAACAAGTTGAATCCGTACTGAACGGCATGGACGATGGTCCATTCGAAGATTTAGAATTTTTGGAAATCGACAACCTGCCGACCATTTTTGTGAACGCCGCCAAGGAACGCGGACTCTCCTCTCTCGACCACTTGCGCATGGCAGCCTACCGCCTAGCCAAGAGAGCCAGCAAACGCCAAATCCCGATGGTTTCCATCATGCTTGCCGATGCGGCTCCAGAACAGTTCAAGAGCATTTTGCACGGACTCTACTACGCCGATTACAAATTCGACGCTTACAAGAGCAAGCAGAAAGAAGCTTTCCAGGTCACGTTCGAAATCGTCGCTGGCGATCATGCCACTGAATTCAAGAAGATTGCTGAAGATGTCGTCATCGAAAACAAGGCTATTGTCCTCGCCAAGAACTTGATTAACACATGCGCTTCGGACCTCTACCCCGCTGAATTTGTAGAAAATGCAAATACGATTGCGAAGTACACGCCGGGACTTTCAATCAAGGTACGCAACATGAAGCAACTCGAAAAGGAAGGCTTCATGGGACATGTGACTGTTGGCAAGGGCAGCTCGCACGAGCCGTACATGATCACGCTCTCTTACGACGGTAGTAAGACCGCTCGCGGAAAAAATGCCGTCAAAAACGCTAATAAAAAAGCGCCCACTTCTGCAGACCACTTGGTTATTGTCGGTAAGGGACTTACATTCGATACAGGCGGACTTTGTCTGAAACCGCCCAAATCCATGCCCGAGATGATTAGCGACATGAGCGGTGCCGCAACAGCACTTGCAGCCATCCAAGCCATCGCCACGCTTGAGCTCCCCATTAAGGTGAGCGCCGTGTGCTGCCTTGCAGAAAATGCGATTGGAAACAAGTCCGTACTGCCGGGAGATATCTTTACGGCTAAGAACGGCAAGACTGTTATGGTCGATAATACCGATGCCGAAGGACGCCTCGTGCTCTCGGATGGCCTTGCCGAAGCAGGACTCATCGGAGCCACGCATATCGTGGACCTCGCCACACTTACGGGCGCCATGGTTCGCGCACTCGGCTACGCCGTTGCAGGATTCTTCAGCAACGACGACGCCCTTGCTTTGAAGGTCATCAACTGCGGTGAAGCTTGCTGCGAAAAGTTCTGGAGCATGCCGCTGGAAGAAGAATACGCCGATGCTTTGAAGGACCATTTTGCAGACCTCAAGAATACCGGAAGCGACGCTGGCGCCATTGCCGCAGCCCTCTTCTTGCAGGAATTTGTTCCCGAAGATACCGCCTGGGCACACTGGGACATTGCAGGCACTGCATTCGTGAATAAAGCATGGAAGTACACCGAATACGGTGCCACAGGCTTTGGCGTACAGACGCTCATCGAACTTGCAAGACGGATGTCTAGCGCAAGCGATGAATGCGAAGACGAAAGCATCGAAACCGACGCAATTCAGTGCGAAGAATACAAAGTGTGCTAAAAAAGATTGAACCGCGCGCTTTTGGCATAATTCAATAGCGCCAAAAGCGTTGTGTTATTAAATAACGTTTCTTAAAGCAAAAACGACCGAGATAATGAATCTCGGTCGTGCTTTTTTACAATATTATAATACAATCAAATGAATTTTTATTTGTCGTATATAATAGGCATAATGTCAACACCCAATGCCATCTGACCATAATTCTCGGAGCGAGAATCATCATCTTCGAGAACAATTTGAATTTTGTAATTTGGCGCTTTGATTTTGTTAAAGTTGTCAGGGTTTGCCATAGCATAACCCCAGGCCATTGCATATCTATAAGGGTAATTTTCATAGAACCTATATTCAGTACGCCCACCTTTTAAACTAGAAGCCCATTCGCGAAGATAATATCTATCACTGAGACCATGTTGTGTAAAGATAAATATTCCAAACTTTTGCGGAACATCTCCAAGACGTTCTATATCGTTTCCACTATTTAACCATGAAAGAGCAACTCGAATTCCATCAATTCTTTCGAAACCTACGCCAAAAATATTACCTAGATCACTGTTCGTTAATGTAATTTCTAAGGTTTTATACTTATCCATTAGCGTGTTAACATCACCAATAAAATACATAGAAAGATGTTGATATTCACGATCCTTTAACGTTGTTTGTTTTTTAAATACAAGGCCATCATAATTCAAATGATCAGCGTTCTTTGCGTTTAACATTACGGCCTTTACAACTTCAGGATGCCACCTATAGAATTCATTTTTAGAGAGCATGTTAGAGACCATACCTGCTGTAACACCAGTAGCAGCTCTAGTGCTATCATAAAATGGTTTATATTCCGCCGGCTTTTTATTAGGCTTGTTATAACTTCTGAAAAAATCATCCATATAAAATTTCGTATAATTATGGATATTTGGCTTCACATACTCACCATTGACATACAAATCATCAACCGCAACGTCTTTACCCGAATAACTAGCTACGTTACCGGTCTTTGAATCAATAGCACCCACAGTGATTGCATTTACCGCAAAGCCTTCTGCAGACAATTTATTCGCGTTATCACCTGCAGCAACAATTTCTACAGTACGATTATTATAAATGTAATTGTCTAAACTTTGAGCCATCGAATTATAGCTCGTTTTAGCAGAACCACCATAGCCATGAACACCCATATAAATTTGAGGTCCTAGACGATTATCAGCCGGATTCGAAGGACGAGATAGAGTAGAATAAACTACAGAACGATCAGAAAAACGATGAACAAGCTTATACATTCTTGAAGCATCCATTTCATATCCTGGCATCGTATTAAAAGATTCCATTACGGCGTTATTATCAGCAATAATGAATGGCGCATTTGGATTTGGATCAGTCCATGGATCCAATCTTACCGGAAGACCTTTTTCAGCCAAATAAACGCCAACATTTGAATTAGCTTCATTATTTTTGAGCAACAAGTTGTTTATCGTTTCATAGGAAGAATACGAAAGGAACTCATTTTGAGGCATGTCGTAAGGAGCTTCTCCCATCGTAAAACCGCTATAACCAGCTCTAGTCGTGCCTGCGCTTTCATAAAAGTAATCATTATTGTATATCGGCCTATTATCCGTATAGACGGGAATAAAATATTTATTCGCTTCGGTAAGATATTGTGATAAAGACCGACTTTGTATCGAAGCCGGTTTTATAAAACCACAGCCTTGTCCACTTTCACATACTTTAAAACCATATAAAACATTTTTTTCGGGCTAGACACCCCAATTATAGCTTTGGCATTCCCTTTAAGCCCAACAGCCTGTTTAGCCAAGCCTCGGTTTTCCAGCGAAGAACTGAGTTTCTGTTGTTCATTCTTCTTGGCATTGGAATAGTCAACGTTCTTATAGACCATCGGGGAGTTCATTTTACTGCCCTTGCGGCCTAGAAGGTCGTAGTTATTTGTAGTCGCATTTGATGCAATGCATCCAAATGCTAACGCGATTGTTAGTAATTCTTTGTTCATCATGTATTCCTCTTTATTTTGTTAAAGACATAAGCCAATATAAGCTCATAATTTTGAATAAAAAAGGATTAATTTTTATAAAATCATTTATATAAAGCTTATTTTTCTTTTATTTGTATCATAACAATACACAAATTACATTTAGTATTCAGATGTTTAAAGTACGTTTACACACAAAAAAAAAACGCAATTACGCAACAAGCTTTTTTATTTATTTAGCAACAACGTGCAAAACAATATTTAAAACTTACATGCAAATAAATAAGCGTTTATTTAAATAATAATGGTATACATTAAACACACGACCGAGTGAAAAATATTTCTCGGTCATGCTTTTTTGTAATTAAAAATCACTAATGAGCGTTCTGATTCAATGCAGCCATGTTAAAACCCATGACAACTTGGCCCTTATTTTCGCTACGATCATCTTCACCAAACATTTGAATGCGGAAAATTAAATATTTATAGTTGCTCGCAATAGAGACTTTTTCATACGCATTATACGACGAGAAAGAACCTGCAATATATTCTCCCGGATTGTCATAATTTAAGCCATCAAGCTTTGCATAAGGAGTTGTATATTTTTCGTAGTTAGAATTATTGCTTCCGTAAACACACAAGTCAAAATCCTGAGGAATACGACCAATGTTAGCAATATCGTTTCCACTGCTAAGCCATGAAATCGCTGCAGAAGCAGGATTTGTAGAGGAACCCAAATTTTTTGTCACAAACCAAATTTCTTTTTTGTCACCAATTGTACGGTTTTTCAAATTTTCGATACTGCCGTTCCAATAGCGCGAATCATAATGGTACATGTTATTTCCCGAATAATCAAATAACAAGTAGCGGCCTGACGGAATCTTTGGTAATGTAGATTCATTCTTTATTGAGTTTCCACCAGCGGTCAATAAGAAAGCCTTGACAACTTCAGGATGCCAGCGATAGAACGGATTCAAAGCCAAAACATTGGACACCATTTCTGCCGTATATGCAGCCGCCATCTCTGTACCATCAGCAACTGGTTGATAAACAGAGGTCTTATTATTTGATTTTTTGGTGTATATTCTTGCAACAACATGTCCTAGCACAGTTTTAATATCGAGAATTGCATGAGAGTAATTGAAAATTTCCGGTTTTTGAGAACCAAGGTTATAATTACCTCTAGACGTATAATTGGTGATCTCACCACTAGACGGATCGACAGCACCTACCGTAATGGCATTCGCCGCCTGCCCTTCCGCATTCAACGCACCTTGCGTATTCGTTCCATCAATACCGCTATTACCTGCAGGGACGAATTCGACTGTACGATATTTATAAATAAAATTGTCCAGATTTTTGGCAACTAAACTATAGCCAGAAGAACCTTTTGACATGCTTTTATTACGGACACCCATGTATATCTGAGGAACTTTAGATGCAGGATTTCCATAATCTACTTTTCACCCCACATAAACAACAGGAGTATAAATTTGCGCTTGCGATAAAAGATGGAAAGTATTGTAAGCCGCCATTTCATTTACAGGAGTCGAGCTATACGTTTCATTAGCATTCGTCTTAACATATTTAATATCATATCCATCCATCGATACGGGAAGTGCATCTGCACTCATATAAATTCCCACATTAGAAAAATTATGATAAGATACAGTACTGTATGCAAATTCCGATAAGGCGCCTCGCATATAATTATGAGAACGATACGAAAGATTCTGTCCAGCCTTGAACGGAGAAGGCAATGTAACGACAGAACTTACGTTCCAATCCGCTATTTGCCAAGAAAACGAATAAGTTCCGTTGTCAGTAGAATGCGTAACAGCAGAAGTAGTCTCATAATTCGGGATTTCACCGTTATATTCATTTACAGGAATGAATACCGAATTTGCACGGCTTTTATACCCGTTCCAATCATATGTACATTGAGAATTGTTGCAATTATCAGGATTGCCGTAATAATGGCGCTTGATCGAGAATCGGTTATTGCTCTGATAAGACCTGAACGATCCTTCAATTGCAGCAACGTCATCCGGCATACCCGTTCTATGCAAGGCGCGGGATTCAAGTGCAGAACCGACCTTCTGTTGTTCGTTCTTCTTGGCTTTGGAATAGTCGACATTCTTGTAGACCATCGGGGAATTCATCTTGCTGCCCTTGCGGCCCAAAATGTCGTAGTTAACGGACGCAGCACTGGCGCCAAGGCAGCCAAAAGCCACCATCAATGCGACTTTCTTTTTCATTTATTCTCCTACATAAAAAAAGTAAACAAAATACAATAATATTATTTTGTAATAAATAATTTACGCGTTTCCTCAACGCAATTATTACTTTACATAATACAATTAAAATAAGATAATATTATTTTATTTCAAAAAACACACTCATCGCTGCCAACGTTCTTCGCCACAAATCACAAAAAAAATTCGCCACTAAAAGCGAAAACGGCCGGGGAAAGCCCGACCGTTGCATATTTTCAATTTATTTTGAATAAGTTTTAATTATAATTCTGCTTATCTGCAGAAGCCATGTTGAATCCCATGACGACCTGACCCTTATTTTCACTGCGATCATCTTCACTAAACATTGATATGCGGAATATCAAATATTTATAGTCGCTCGCAATAGTGACTTTTTCATAAGAATTATAACCCGAGGAAGAATAATCAATATTTTCCCCCGGATTGTCAAAATTCAAACCGTCAAGTTTTGCATGGGGATCCAAATACCGTTCGTAATTGGAATTATTGCTTCCGTACACATACAAGTCAAAATCCTGAGGAATATGACCGATATTGTCAATATCGGTTCCACTGCTTAACCACGAAATCGCTGCCGAAGCTGGTTTCGTAGAGGTTCCCAAATTCTTTGTCACAAACCAAATTTCTTTTTTACCATCGTCATTTGTACGGGTTTTCAAATTATCGATACTGCCGTTCCAATAGCGGGAGTCGTAATCGAAATGAGTATTCGAGCCTTCATCATCAAAATAAAAGTACGTGTATGACGGCCCCGTCTTCATTGCGGTATTGGGTGGATACGGTGGATTTATAGCCATACCATCAGATGTAAGCAGGAAAGCCTTGACTACTTCAGGATGCCAGCGATAGAATGGATTGTAAGACAACGTCATATTTACCAAGCCGGCCAAAAACGCAGCAGCCGTTTCCGTGCCATAAATGACAGATTCGTAGACATAATCCTTACCGGTATTTTTTTGCGTATACACTCTACGAATTCCTCTTCCCGTATACCCAGTTAGTCCAGGAGCGGCAACGACAGCATGGGTATAATTGTAGATTTCGGGTTTACGAGAACCCATATTATAATTCTTGGTAGACGAGTAATCCGCAATTTTTTTACTATATGGATCTATCGCTCCTACCGTAACGGCATTTGCGGCTTGTCCGAACGAGCATACATTTCCCTGAGTGTTCGTTCCATCTACACCATAATTGCCGGCAGGAACAAATTCGATCGTGCGGTATCTGTAAATAAAATTGTCCAGGCTTTTTGCCAAGCTACTATAACTGGAGCTTGATCCTTTGCCCATTCTATCGTTACGGATACCGACATACACTTGAGGAATTTTGGAAGCGGGATCTCCATACTCTAAGGTTTTACCGACATAAGTCACTGCAGCGTTCGGATTATGCAAAAAAAAGTAAGTCCAAGAATCCCTCACTTCATATCCAGGAGCCGGATTAAACTTTGCGTTTTTATCGATCCTTACATATTGGACAGGATATCCATTCATGGTTACAGGAAGCGCATCCGCACTCATATAAACTCCCGCATAAGAAGGAGTTTTATTAATTGTATTCGTGTAATTTACACGCATCCAGCCCGCAGGTAAAACAGCAGAAGTCACATACGTAATGTCCTGGCCACCCCTAAACGGCGAAGGCAATGTCGGATAAGCCGTCCAACCATCCTGAAAGCTCAGCTCCCATGAAAAAGTATAAATTCCATTGTCCTCAGAATGCGTAAGACCATCAAAAGTTTCATAATCGGGATTCACATCGAAATCTTCATTTACACGAATGAAAACCTGATTTGCGCGGCTCTTATACCCGTTCCAATTATACGAACATTGAGAATTGTTGCAATTATCAGGATCGCTGTAATAATGGCGCTTGATCGAGAATCGGTTATTGCTCTTATAAGACCTGAAAGACCCTTCAATGGCAGCAACGTCATCCGGCATACCCGTTCTATGCAAGGCGCGGGATTCAAGCGAAAAAGCAGCCTTTTGCTGTTCGTTCTTTTTGATTTTAGAATAGTCTACATTCCTGTAGACCATCGGGGAGTTCATTTTACTACCTTTACGGCCCAAAATGTCGTAGTTAACGGACGCAGCACTGGCGCCAAGGCAACCAAAAGCCACCATCAATGCGATTTTCTTTTTCATTTGTTCTCCTTAAAAAAGATTGAACAAAATATAGATACTTTACTTTAAATCATGTTGGTTAAATAAATAAAATTAACATAATACAAGTAAATGCAAAAACGACCGAGACTGGAATCTCGGTCGTGTATTTTTGAATGTTTATTTTACACATTTGCCATTACTTGCGTGAGGCAACATCAAATCCTAAAACGATTTTACCTTTATTTTCCGAAGAATTATCTTCACTATAAAGTTGAATACGGAATAAAATATAATGTGCATTTGTAGTAAATGTTGCAGCTTCATAAGGATTTGAACCATTTTGAGAAACACCTATTAAATCATTTGAATTAATAATATTTGAGACGTTATTTATTGTTGCTGTATTGCTTTCATAAACAAAAAGATCAAAATCTTGAGGAATATGACCTAAACTTCTGATATCAGTTCCACTACTCAACCACGAAATTGCTGCAGAAAAATCATGATTAACGGACTGACCAGGAACATAATATGGATTTTCGTAGCTAAACCATATTTCTTTAATTCCATCAACTTCATGGGTACTAAGCGAATTTATGTCACCCAACCAATAACGAGAGTAATGTTTAAAATCATCGGAACCAATACAATTTTCAAAAACTAGACCATAATAAGATGGAGCCTTTTTCATCTTTGGATTGTGCGGATATGGGGCGGTTAACGAAACATGACTTGATGAAATCAATAACGCCTTTACAACTTCAGGATGCCAGCGATAAAATGGATTTATCATCAAAAGATCAGATACCATACCAGCAGTATATGCGGCAGCCATTTCTGTACCATCATAATACGGTTGATAAACATAAGTTGCTCCAGAAGATTTTCTTGTGTACGTTCTCTTTTGGTCGTTCATGTAAAAATGAGAATAATTGAAAATTTCGGGTTTCTGAATGCCTGTATTTGACGTTTTATACGATGTATAATTTGTAATTTGATTAGAATAAGCATCTACAGCACCAACAGTAATCGCATTGGCTGCGTGAGCTTCTTTGGCCAAGTAGCCATTACCCGTAGGATTCGAAGCATTGTTTTTTGTTGCAAAATCACCTGCAGCAACAAATTCAATAGTACGATTGTCATAAATATAATTATCAAAGTCTCTAGCGACATTTGTATATGTTGAGATTTCTGAACTATATCCATATTTGGCTTTCATATTATGAACACCTATATAAATCTGAGGAATTTTTTGTTCAGGGTGCTCTGGAAAACTTTTTCCAACATAAACAATAGATCGCTTCGACGCATCTTTTATAACACTATAAGTTTTTGAAGCCAACATTTCATATTCAGGTATTGTAGTATTAAATTGATCATTCGGATTATGCAGTATATAGGATACATTTTTGTTGGAGGCAATTTTAACCGGACGAGCATCGTTTGCTAAATAGACACCAACATCAGAAAAAGCATCAGGATCATAATAATTACTCGAAGGATTGTCGATACCATCAAACCACCACGCAACCTTTTCTCTTTGAGAACGTGTTAGCGATGATTTTACAAAGGAAGAGCTTTTGTATTGAATATTTTGATTGTATTCGTAAGGAGAAGCCTGAATAGGATTACTAAAAGAAACATTCTCTCTATCAAGGCGATAATCGTTAAGATTAAAATTTGTCCAACCGGCATTGGGTTCGAATGAATTAGACGAAGCAGATCCAAAACTGGTTCCAATAAAAGCGCTACCAGCTCTACTATAGTACAAATGATTTACCTTATGACTTTCATAGAAACAATGATTCGATCCACTACCAGTTCCAGATTCATTCATACATACATCATTTTGGTTATTTGTGTAATAACGTTTAAAATAAATTGGGCGATCGTATTTAGAGTCTGAATTAAAAGCACCTTCTATTGCCTTAATATTATTCGAGAGACCCGTTTTTGCTAAAACGTGGCTTTCTAAAGGCTGTCCTATTTTTTGTTTTTCATTTTTTATTTTAGAATAGTCAACGTTCTTATAGACCATCGGGGAGTTCATCTTACTGCCCTTACGGCCAAGAAGGTCATAGTTATTTGTAGCCGCGATTGAGCTCACGCAGCCAAGAGCTAAAGCAATTGATATTATTTCTTTATTCATTATCCTTTTTCCTTTGTTAGGGATGAGGACCAATATAAACTCATAATTTCAAGCAAAGTAGTAAAAATGAATAAAATAATATTTACATAACAAAATTTAGCTTTATTTGTATCATAATGATACATGTTTTATATTTAGTAAATAAAGTATTAAAAATTTATTTACATAAATAAATTTTTAATTATTTCATTTATAAATAAATAAAACGACCGAGAAATGAATCTCGGTCGTCTTGTTATCTTACGTTATGACACAATTATTTTTCGGAGAAATAATCACCAGAAGCTATATTAAAGCCCAAAACAATTTGGCCCTTATTTTCTCTTGCGTTATCTTCTTTCAAAACAATCTTGAATACATAATAGTCATATAGATCCGTAGACGGAATATTCACCTTTTCAAACGAATTATACAAGCTCTCTGAAACATCCAATTCAGCACCTGGATGATTGAAATCAAAATCACAACCATTACAGCGCTTAGTCAAATCTTTATTCGGATTATTCGCCCAACAACCCCAATTTGAATTATCACTGCCATAAACCGTCAAATCAAAGTTTTGCGGAACCTTACCACCATTATTGTAAATATCATTTCCGCTGTTGAGCCAAGCAATTGCGGCACTCTTTGGGACTATAGCACCTTTCGTCCTATAACCGCTCTCAACAATAAACCATATTTCATGTTTATCACCAACGGTTCGTGTTTTCAACTTATTTATATCACCATTCCAATAGCGATTGTCAAATTCATAAAAAGTCGATGTACGAGACGGATGCCTATTGACTAAATATCTGTAATTAGGAAGTGTTTTTGTAACCATCCCCTGTGGATAAGGAGGGTTAATTAACAAACCATCTTCAGATGTAAGTAATAAAGCCTTTACGACTTCCGGATGCCAACGATAGAAAGGATAACTCATCAACAAATTTGAAACCATACCAGCGGTATACGCTGTAGCTGCTTCTGTACCTTCATAATAGGGATAATACGTATACGACTGCGAGGTATTAGTGCGGTTCTTATAAGTCTTAGTCACACCATACCCGTAAAAGTTGGTATAGTTATATATTTCTGGCTTTTGAGTACCGTGATATTGAGTACCCTGATTATTCGCCGTAGAAGTTTTGCTAGAAACAGCATTTGATAAATAATCAACAGCGCCCACAGTTATGGCGTTTGCAGCATAAGCGGAAGCAGCCAAACGAGGTCCACTAGCATTGTGAGGACCATAATTACCCGCAGGAATAAATTCTATAGTACGATATTGATAAATAAAATTGTCTAAATCCCTCGCTGCAGAACCGTAACTAGCCGAACGGCCTTTGCCAGTAGTTCTCATACCTATATAAATCTGCGGAGTCTGTCCTGCGGGATCAATGAGATCCATTTTACCAATGAAAAAAATAGAATTAGGGCCACCTTCAGCAACAAGATTATAAATTCGCGAGGCATCTTTTTCTGGACCAGGATAGTTATTAAATTTTTTGGGGTCATCAACCGTAAAATAACGAACAGGTCTACTATTGTAAAGCTTTACCGGAAGCCCATCCATCGCCAAAAAGACTCCAACATCAGAATAATAACGGGACATTCCAACATCATCATACTTTAATTTGACATCATTTATGTCATGCAACTGGTTGGGTAATCCGCTGTATTGGTCAGAATAATTCCAAATCGAAGGATCAACATTAGTCCATCCGGCTTCAGTGCCATACGGCCAATAATTAACAACCTCATGATTTAACGGAATGAAAGCATTAGTACTATTCAATTTAGTTTTATACGAGTCCCATGAATAACAATAAGCTTGAGCATCATTACACCCAAAAATATTTCCATCAGACTTGTAAATTCTCACAGAAAATTCTTCAGACCGAGACAAGCTCAAATGAGCAGCGCCTTTTATAGCATCAACACTATTCGGCATGCCCGTCTTTGCCAAACCGCGGTTTTCCAACGAAGAACCGAATTTCTGTTGTTCGTTCTTCTTGGTTTTGGAATAGTCAACATTCTTATAGACCATCGGAGAGTTCATCTTACTCCCCTTGCGGCCAAGAAGGTCATAGTTATTAGTTGAAGCATTGGCTGCAATGCATCCAAATGCTAACGCGATTGTTAGTAATTCTTTATTCATTATATCGTCCTTTATATATACCTTGTAAAAGGTTGGGTCTAAATTATACTTTTAAAACAAACATAAAGAGAATAAATTTAAAAAAAACATTTATATAAGAAAGCTGCATGTAAATCGTCAACACAATTTACTACAAATGAATCATACAAACTGCATATGATTCACACAAAATACATACGAATCATATAAACTGTATATGATTCATGTAAACTATTATACACTATATCTGTAAGGGGTTCATTTTTTGATGTGTACAAAATTTCATCTAGCCCCACCCCCCCCAAAAAAATTTCATAATAAAAAAAAGAAATCCTGAGGGACTTTACCAACGCTAGCAATATCATTTCCACTGCTAAGCCAAGAAATAGATGCATTAACATACGATGACTGGCAATTTCCCACAGCAAACCAAACATCTACAATCAGTAGCTTTTTCCGGCGCAGCCAGAAGCAACGCCTTCACAACTTCAGGACACCAACGATAGAACGGAGTAATAGCCAACAGATCCGAGACCAATCAATACCATCAAACCACCAATCAATCAAACGACGCTTCGAATTATAGCGTTTCACACTTAAAAAAGCTTTAGACAGAATCGTTTGATTATATTCATACGGTGAAGGACGAGTTGGATTATCGAAAGAATAATCAAACAACCTAAGTTCATACGAGCCTTCAATAGCAGCAATATTTTCAGCCAAACCTTTTTTATTCAACGCACGTTTCGCCAATGGCGAGTTTATTTTCTGAAGTTGTTCTTTTTTAAATTTGGAGTAATCGACATTATTTTTTATTATTTTCTCCTTTGCTATAAAAAACAAGATAAAACATAATTACTTTAAACAGCAAACTAAAAAACAAACAAAATATCGAAAAAATTTAATTTACACGTATTACCCTATAAAATACATTCCTCACAATTCGGCATTTTCTACAGGGTTTTCCTAGTTCCCGATTCTTTTCCAAAAGCATCCAGCAAGCAAAGCCATTTTAACCATCAAAAAGGCAAAACGGTCACAAAACGCGGCGCAAGCTCCAAATTTTCAGCAGATTTTCTATCTTTACCCTAAAAAGATTCCCGCTAGTTTACCCCGGACTTGTTCCGGGTCGGGTCTGACAATTTGAAAAATTCCCGTTTTTCACGAGAATGAGAATATGAAGAACGTTGATACCATTGCCGTTTTGGACTTTGGCGGGCAGTACGCCCACCTGATTGCCAACCGTGTGCGCCGCTTGGGCGTGTTTACCGAAATCCACTCCCCCGCCGCACCCGTCTCTGAACTCGAAGGCGTGAAGGGCATCATTTACAGTGGCGGCCCGTCTAGCGTATATGCCGCAGACGCTCCGGAATACAATCCCGAAATTTTGGACCTGCCGGTGCCGAAGCTCGGCATCTGCTACGGTCACCAGCTCA
>JAEEGL011630203.1_pt1 | contig 16809 bp, 12 predicted proteins | sample 9134231 | NCBI WGS metagenome assembly JAEEGL01 (sample SAMN16246548, study PRJNA631951) | gut metagenome | biome: gut microbiome; feature: rumen; material: fiber-attached | host: Bos | place: Iran: Karaj | collected 2018-10
AAATAGGGAGACCTGTGGGGAAATTTACGAAAAAAAAGGTGTATATTTGCAAATTGAAAACAAAATGATAATAGTATAATAATAAATTGTATATGAAACGCATATTGTCTATAACATTATTCTGCCTGCTGCTTGCCGGAGGCGCAGCGGCTCAGATACAGTCACACAACTGGCAGATGGGGCCGCTGACTTGGAACGATTTCCAGCACAAAAACACCATCAACGGGCACCACTCCTATTTGGAGTACTACATGGGTATCGACCGCCTGCGCAAGACTGTCGATGGGGTGCTGTACGTCTGCCCTACAGCCTACGGTTTCGTCAGTCCCGAATACTCGTGGGCCGACACCGCCTACCGCTCCCCTGCCCTGCTGCGCTACAACCAGTCGGCTTTCGGCTTGGTGGAAGTGTACCGTCGTCGGCTTGAGAGGCGGGTCACCGAGGCTGACATCTATATAGACCAGCAACAAGTGCTCGACAACACCATGCGGCAACTTTCGGAGGACATCGACCGCCTGGAGACCGAGACCTCCCAAGGGAGTGACACTGTAGCTCTCGCCCGCTGGGAAGGCAACATCAAACATCAGCTCGACTCGCTCACACCCCTGAATGTCTTCAGCCACACCGACGCCCCGTTCCGCTGGGGCATGGGCGTAGGAGCCGGCTTCTGCGGCGTGGGTGGCGAACTGCATCGATATTTCCGACATGGTGGCGGGATGCAATTCTCCTTCGACATGGGGCTGTGGCGCCATTTCCTCATCTGCAGCATGGGCTTTTCGGGTTCACGCTGCCTCGACACCGTCCACAATATCTATAATAATCCTGACGAAGAACTCTGGACAGGCGACCGGCTGGCAGTCCTCGACCTCTACGCCGCCTACGGCTTTTCCGTTGTCGACAACTCCCGTTGCCGCCTGACCCCTTATGTGGGCTACGGTCTGCAGGGCTTCTTCTTCACCCCCGACGGCGACGGAAGCTCCATCGGACCTTACACCGGATGCATCCATGCCGGATTGGATTTCAACCTGCACTTCTCCAACCAGGTGTATCGATTCCCCTTCTCTCTCAAAGGCTATAATGCCTCCCACGACCTCGCCTCGCTCAATGTCAAGGTGTTCGGCACCTACAGCCGCCTCGGCACCGTCCCGGGCGCCCCGCAGGGGTTCACTGTCAATGTGATGGTGGGGCTCAGCATCCTCAACGGCAAGGCAAAAATGAAATGAAGACCTCAACGTCATGAGACATTAGACTTTAGATGTTAGCAGCGACAATAATCTAAAGCCTAAAGCCTATAGGCTATAAAATGTTCTTCTAATACAAACACCGCTAATCAATACAATCATGAAACGAATACTATTGTTGGTCTCCCTATGTTGCGCAGTCACCACCGCGGCGCTTTCTCAGGAAAACCTGAAGTCTTGGGACTCCGGTCCTCTGACATGGGACGATTTCTCCCTCCTCAACTCCAATGTAAGCGAAAAGAATTCCTATCTCGAATTCCTCCTCGTCGTCGAGGAACGCCCCTTTACTCCCGAGGGCTACCCTTTGATGTATCCCGAGGTCGTAGCCATGGCCTATATGGACAAAAATCTGTCGTGGGCGGTCAGCAACAGTTGCACACCCGATGAACTGCGCTACAATCAAGTGATGTTCAATATTGTGGAACTGTACCGCCGCAAACTGCAGTTGGCCATCGACACAGGCGACTTCAACAATCTCGACTATCACATACGGCTGCTCTCCCATGTGGTGGACAGTTTCAGCCTCTCCACCGACAACGGTGCCGACATTGTCGCCGTGGGGCTATGGGGCAACTCGGTGCGCCGTCAGCTCGACTCCATTGCGCCCATATTGATTGACAAACATGGCCGTAAAAAGTATTCGCGCGACTATGTCATCACCCATTCCTGGGAAAAGGGCCCCCTGACATGGAAGAACTTCACCCCCGTCGAGGAAAGCATCGGGGACGAACATTCCTATATCGACTTCTCGCTTGAGATAGAGAACCGCCGGCAGGACATCGACGGCATCAAATGGCCTGTTACCACCGCCGTAGCGAAAATGTACCGACAGCGGTCGTGGGTGGACGTCCGCCATCGCACCCCCGCCCAATTGCGCTACAACCAGGTACTCTTCAACCTTGCCGAGCTCTACCGCCGCCATCTTCAGGTGGCCATCGACACCGGCGGGAGGAACCGTCCCGACTCGGTTCTGGCAAAAATAAAGGATGAATACATGCAGTACCTCACCTACGAGGCCGAGCATTATTGCCGTTCCACACACTACGGAGCCGACACCAATGCTGTGGCGTGGTGGGACTACGAGGTGCGCCAACGCATGGACTCCGTCACACCCCTCATGGTCGAGAGCCACGCCCCAGCCTTCGTCCTGCCCAACTACTCCCTGCCCTACGTCGTAGGCACGAACATAGGAATGGGATTCAAGTATTTCGGAGGTGGTCTCCAGCCTCTCTTCGCCCCCAGCGGCGGGTATTACTGGGATTTCGAAGTCGGCTACAGCCGCCACATGCTCACCCTCGGCATGTACATCGGAGGGGGCAGGTGCAAGCCCGACACGCTGCTCGCCGTGAATAGCAAGAACACTCTTTACAGCAGCGACAATATTCTCACACTTGATCTGTCTGCCAACTATGGATTTGCCGTGGTCGACAGCCGCAAGCTGCGCATCATGCCCTTTGTAGGCTATGGGATGCAAGGCCTCTTCTACTCAGAAGAAAACCAAACCAGCGGAGGTCCCATAGAGGGATGCTGGCGCGCCGGAGTCGACGTGAAATACCACTTCAGCAACGAGTACGAGGCCACGCAGCGGGTCTTGGAGCAGTATTTAGTGTCCGTCGATGCAAAAATCTTTGTCGAACGCGACCGTTTCAACAGCCTCGTCGACACCCCGCGGGGCTACACCCTCAACCTCTCGCTCGGCTTCTCGCTGACATACAAAGAAGGGAAAGCCTCTCGGGAGAAGAAATGACCCCGTGCCGCAACGCCGCCCGACACCTCAACATATTGAGAATTGAAAAACGGGCAGCGCACACCTTTTTTTTGAAAAAAAAATCAGTGAATTGAAAAAAAAAGAGTAACTTTGCAGTTTGAAACAATTAAATAATACTCGAATGTAGAATACTGAACACCAGCGCACTCGCCGACAGCGACCCCCGCCCCTAAAGCGGAGAACCTCTGCTGGTAAAACGAAAAGGAGGACACAAAGCATGGTAGAGACTATCGAATACCAGTCGTTGAAATGGATGCACATCACCAATCCCAGCGAAGAAGAGTACCGCTTCCTGTTGGACGAATACCATTTCCACCCCTTGGACATAGAAGACTGCCGCGGCAGCAACCAACGCCCCAAGATTGACGAATACGACGACTACTATTTCCTCATTCTTCATTTCCCCTATTTCGACAAAGGGAACAAATTCATCCGCATACGCGAAGTGAAACTCTTCTGGGGGAAAAACTTCATCATCACCATAGGCAAGTCGCACTGGGTGGTGAAGAAACTCTTCGAGGAGATGCAGGAAGACCTCCACGACGACAACGACGACGTGAAAGAAATGCTATCGTCCAGCGACCTGCTGCTCTACCACATCCTTGACCGCCTCATGCTCGAGACCTACACATTAATCATGCGTGTGGGTTCCGAAGTGGACTTGATAAACTACGACATCTTCAACCGCCGGGCGCGGAGCATCATCGAACTCATCTCCATCACGCGACGCAACATCATCCTCCTCAACACCACCTTCAAGCCCCAACTCAGAGTGCTGCACATGTTCGAAGGAGGAGCCATCAAAGGCTTCGTCGACCCCGAAGTATTAGACATGGAAGACTACTGGGGCAACATCCTCGACCAATACCAGAAAATGTTCGACTCCATCGAAGACTACGGCGAATTGATTGAAGGCCTCTCCAAGACCTTCGACTCGTTGCAGGCCAACAGGACAAACGAGATCATGAAGCTGCTCACAATCTTCTCAACCATCATGCTGCCCCTCACCGTGGTCACGGGGCTCTTCGGCATGAATGTCGACTTCCCCTTCATCACCAACGTCACAGCCTTCTGGTGCATCGTAGGTGTGATGGCACTCATCACTGGATTCCTGATTTTCTATTTCTTCCACAGAACCAACCAGTAACTGGAAGAAACAGAACAGACACTTCTGTACGAGAGGTTAACCGTCAACCCCCCGAAAATCATATTGTAAACACCATAAACAAACAACACACATTATGAAAAGACCAATGAAAAAAATCGTGCTCGCAATCCTATTGTGGTTGCCCGTCGCCGTCGTAGCCCAGACCCCCTGCACCATCTCCCTGCCCTACACCTCAGGGTTTGAAAGCGACGCGCCCTACCTGGCGCCCCAATGTTGGACCGCCCTCTCGGGCGAAACGTATGTCTACGACTTCATCTATTACGTCCACGGCGGAAGCCAGAACCTCATCCTCAACTCCTCGTCGGGCGAAAGCAAGATAGCCACCCCTCGCATCCCGCTGCCCCTCAACCAAGTGGGGGTACATTTGTGGTATGTGGACTTGGCCGTGTCCTCTGCCGGGCTGATGAAAGTGGGCTTTGTCACCACTCTTACTGGAACAGTGCAGTGGATTGACACCATAGCCACCTGCGACAACTACACCTATGTCGAACTGGACTATACCGGCCTGAACATCACCGACACGGGGTATCTTGTATTCTCATACAGCAACAGCTCGGGTGTGGGAGTCGGAATGATTGACGACATAACCATTCTGCAACTCAGCGACTGCAGCCCTGTGGAAAATCTTCACATAGCAGACCTCAGCAACAGCGAGGCCACAATAGAATGGAACGAAAGCGGCAACGAGGCTCTGGGATATTGGTGCTATATTGCCGACACCGACAGCCGTGCGGCAGCTTTCGACAGCACCTATCTCCCTGCCGGGAGCAGCAGCCACACCTTCTCATCACTCGAAGGGAACCGACACTATTATGCCTGGGTGGTGAGTTACTGCGGCAACGAAAACAGCATGGCGGCTCCCTGTTCATTCACCACCCTGCCCGACTGCGGAGCGGTGCAAGGACTCAGAGCCATCACCGGTTACAGAACAATAGGACTGGTATGGACCGCCCCAATGGGTGGAGACGACGTGACCGAATACATAGTTGAGTATAAACCTGCCGAAGACACCCACTGGGTTACTACAACGACCACCCATCATTGCCATTTCATAACCGGACTGGAACCCGACAGCCGATACGACTACCGTGTCACAACGGTCTGCACCGACAGCACTGGACTCTCCCTTTCGGGATGGGTCTACACACTGGGATGCACCGCTACGACAGTCGATTCTTCCGGTCAGCACGGCAGCCTGCCCATATCCTACAGCAGCATGCACAGCTACACCCAACAAATCTACCTGTCGAACGATTTGACAAACATCGACACCATAACAGGCCTCACCTTCTTCCTTTCAGGCAACTACTACATCGACCCCACGCCCGTGGTGGTTTATCTTGCCAACAGTGCGAAGAGCCAGTTCAACACAAACAACGACTATCACCCCGTCTCACAATTGACACAGGTCTATGCCGGCATCATAACAAACAACGGCAGAGAGGTGAGCATACATTTCCCGACACCCTTTGTGCGACAACCCGACAGCAACCTGATAGTGGTTATTGACAACAACCTGGACGATTTTAGCAACTCAATACCCTCGTTTGTCATAGGAAACACCACCACCTACCGGGCCATCTACCGCACCAGCATGTTCGACATCTCACCCGAATCACCTGGAATCGGCACACGGGTGAAATACCTGAACCAAATCCGTTTTAACACCAGAGGATGCGCCCTTCCGCAATGCGAAAGGCCATTGGTATGCGTTACTGAGGTCGGCAACGACCATGTGGATGTGGAATGGAATGTCGACAGCGCGGCAGAATACACCTGTGCCTACCGATTGGCAGGGACGGAAGTCTGGACGGTGGCCGACAGCGGCATAGTGTCAGGGAGTTACCGCTTCACCAATCTGGAAGTGGGAAGAGACTACGAACTGAGAGTAAGCCGGATATGCGACACCGTCACCCTTGACGGATACACCGCCATAAGCCTTCCCTGTCTGCCTGTCAGCCTGCCCTACGGCGAAGATTTCGAACGGCAAACTGTCAGTAGTGTTTTCTCACGCTCCTGCTGGCTCGGCGGCACACTCTCCACTGGTTTTCTTGTCCGCTATCCCACAGTGACAACACTGACCGGAAGCAGCAACAAAGTGTGCGAGATGACCGAAGGTTACATGGTGCTGCCCCGATTCAATCAGCCCTTGAACATGCTCCAGATACGTATGAACATACACCAAACCTTCAATGGAGACAGGCTCATGCTGGGAGTATTGAACAACATAGACGACACCATATTATCCGCAACCATTATCGACACACTTGCATACAATAGCAGCAACAGCCCACGCGACACCATGGTATTATACCGTTTGAACAACATCAGCATAACCGACGGTCATCTGGTAATCATCGCGCCACAGGGATGCTACCAACAATATATCGACAACATTTACGTGTCGCCCATCCCCGACTGCCAGCCTGTCGAAGACGTGGTGATAAGTTCTTTGACAACAAGCAGCGCCACCCTGAGCTGGACAATCACCGAAGGGATGTCTGCACCAACAGGGTATCTCGCCGAATATGGCCCGCGATTCTTCACACCCGGCACAGGCACCCTCGTCACCCTCACCGCCATGCCGCACGTGTTGACAGGATTGAACCACAGCACCGACTACGACCTGTACATCTACACATTATGCACCTCCGACACATCGGAAGTCGTGGGACCAATACGGTTCAGCACCCTGTGCGACAGCTACTCTGAGCTGCCCTATATTATGGATTTCGAAAGGATACAAAACCCCGGATTTGCCGATCAGAATTTGCCCACATGCTGGTATGGCGAATCTGTCGCCAACGGCTCAACCCCCACAGTGACCGCCACCGACGACAGCTCCCAAGTCTCATCGGGGCAATACACCCTCCTCTTCCAAGGCTCGGGCATCGTGGCCCTGCCCCTGTTCAACGGGAACTTGAACGACCTGAAAGTACAATTCCACCTGTATCGTACCTCCCCAATCGCATCAACCCTCATCATAGGGACCGTCGACAGCGTGACACCCGGCTTCGCAGCCAGCTTCGTCCCCATCGACACCCTCCCCTATTCAAACACCCTGGGCAGCGATAACCTTGTAACCCTCTACCTCACCGAATATTCCGGAACCTCCAGCCGCATAGCACTCCTTGCCACAGGGCAGGCCTATAACAGATTGTATCTCGACGACATCACCGTCGGCGAAAACACCGATTGCGTCGCCCCGCACCACATAAGACTGACTTCGCGCTCGGCAACCTCGGCCACCCTGTCGTGGCGAGTGAGCCAAGCCCCATACTATTCGGTGGAATACGGCCCGCAAGGATTCACACCTGGCACAGGTACCCTCGACACCACAGCCAGTCAAAGCATCAGCCTCACCGCCCTCGTGCCTGCAACCACCTACGACGTAAATGTCACAAGCCTCTGCGGTGCGGAAAACAGCGAAAGCTCTCACTTCACCTTCAACACCCTGCGCGGCACCCCCGTTACGGAATACCCCTACCACTGCTCCTTCACTGACAGCATCGAAAACAGCCAATGGGAACTGGACAACGGCAACCAAAACAACTGCTGGCACATAGGCACAGCAGCCCACACCGGCTTCGGCGACAGCGCATCGCTATACATCAGCTACGACTTCGGCAACACCTACCAATACATCACCTCCTCCCCATCCCATGTCTACGCCTACCGCACCTTACACATGGACCAAACCTCCTACCGCATACACTACGACTGGCTCTCCAATGGAGAGCGCCTCTACGACTACCTCCGCGTATTCCTCGTGCCCGGCAACGTCTTCTTCACCCCCGGCCGCAACCCCATAGGAACCGCCACAACAAATTCATTTCACAACTCCATACCCGAGGGGTGGATAGCCCTCGACGGCGGCGCGGGACTGTCCAACGTCACCGAATGGCAGAGCCACGACGAGGAAATTGAAATCCCCATAGCAGGGGATTACTTCCTGCTCTTCTACTGGCTCAACGATGGCGCCATGGGCTCAATGCCCCCCGCAGCCGTCGACAACATCACCGTCACCCTGTCCCATTGCCCCGCCGTGCAAGGCCTCACCCTTCAACAAGTCACCGACTCCTCCTTCACCGTCGCATGGCAAAGCAACCCCATGGCGCAGCAATACATCGTGGAATACGGACAAGCCGGTTTCCTCCCCGGCGCCGGGACAACCGATACCGTGACCAGCGACACCTACACCGTTGGCGGGCTGGTACCAGGCTCCGAATACGACATCTACGTATTAACACAATGCGGTGAAGACTGGTATGCCGACACCGCCGCCTCCCTCCTCAACATCCCCATCGACACCACCCCATACCACACCGTTACCGTGCTGGCAAACAACGACACCTACGGACGGGTGGAAGGTTCCGGACGATATGCCGAAGGCAGCGTGGCCACCCTCGCGGCATGGCCTGCCCAAGGCTACCGCTTTACAATGTGGGACGATGGCGACATCTCCAATCCTCGTTACCTCACCGTTGTTGAAGACACCACCCTTACAGCCATTTTCGACCCCACGGACATCGGGATAGACAAACCCGACCGCGAAAAGGAAGTTATCATCTACCCCAACCCCGCAACCAACAGCGTCAACATCCGCATGATTCAAGCCGGTTCCGAGATAGTCATACTCGACACCCGCGGACGGGAACGGAGCCGACTCACCGCATCCGCATCCACCACTACCGTCGACCTGAAGGCATACAGCCCCGGAGTGTATTTTGTGCAAGTGCGGAAAGGAGGTGACAAGACCATTCAAAAACTAATCATTAAATAACACTTCCGAACGGACACGCGGCACACAGGGGGATAATCACCCTTTATGTGCCGCGTGTTTTTTGTCGGTTTTTCATTTTTTTGTCGTCGGTTCTGTTTTTTTTTCTTATCTTTGTATTCCCTTTCGGCAATGCCCGAAAGGGGGAATTATTTGATTGTTAAACTATTTAATAAAAGTATACTATGGAAATAACAGGTAGATTGATTAAGATTTTGCAGGAGGTGCGCGGCGAAAGCCAGCGCGGCCCATGGGTGAGAGGCGGTTTTGTAATTGAGACGGACGGCGACTATCCGCGTCAGGTGGCGTTCACTTCTTTCGGTGAGGACCGTCTGGCTATGATTAAGTCTATCCCCATCAATTCGCCTGTGGTGGTGACTTTCAACCCGGAGAGTCGCGAATATGAGGGGCGTTGGTTTACTGATTTGCGCTGCGTTCGTGTCCAGAGTTATGTGGCTGGGCAGATGCCGCCTGCGGCCACGGGGTACGCCTGGCCGCCGGCAGCTGCTCCCGTGGCTGCCCCCACGGTGCCACCGGCTCCCGCCGCCACGGCGCCTGTGGCTCCTCCGGCCGCCGCTCCCCAGAATCCTCCTTTCGCCTCGCCGCTTGCTCCCGACGAGGATTTGCCTTTCTAACTTCAACCCCCTATCCCCATTTCCCGTTCTATGGATAAGAAGGAACTGCGCAAGCTTGTCAGGGCGGCAAAGGGTGCCGTCACTCTGTGTGAGAAACTGCAGAGGTCGGAAGGCATCATGCATCGGGTAGAGGGTCTGGACTATTTTGCAAAGGCCGACACAGTGCTGGCTTATTGGTCGATGGACGACGAGGTGCAGACCCACGATTTTGTCAACCGTTGGTACGGAAGGAAGAGGGTGCTGCTGCCCTGCGTGGAGGGCGACAACTTGTTGCTGAGGCAATACACGGGTCCCGACTGTCTGAGGGCTGGCGAGCAGTTCGGTATCGGCGAGCCCACGGGGCCGTTGTTCACCGACCTCGAGACGGTTCAGATGATTGTTGTGCCGGGTGTAGCGTTCGACCGGAAGGGCAACCGCATGGGGAGAGGCCGCGGCTTTTACGACCGGCTGTTGAAGAGCACTCCCAACGCCTGCAAGGTGGGAGTGGCGTTCGATTTCCAACTGTTCGACTCTATCCCCACCGAGCCTTTCGACGTGCCGATGGATGTGGTGATTGCCGAAACGATGGAGTATACTGATTTGAGAATTGACAATTGAAAATTAATAGATAGCACACCCCGCCGCTTACGCACACCCCCCTCAAGAGGGGACGGCTGACGCGGGTGGAGTATTGACAATTGAGAATACAATAAGGAGGAAGAAAGATGTTTGAAGTAGAGAAGCCCCGCCGTTTTCATTATCAGCCGCGTTTCTACGACCCTGAGAAGGAGCGGTGGGAGGCTCTGAAGAAGAAATATGCCATGCAGCAGGAGGCCGAGGCCGCCAGGCAGAAGGCCGAAACAGAGAACGGGGAGGAGGGGGATTTGGAGTATTTCGAGCAGCGTGTGCGCACCCTCGACCGTCGGGACCGTGAGGCCGCGGGACGGCTGACGTGGCGCGACCTGTTCCGCAAGCGGCAGATGCCCACCTTCCGCTACCAGCCCCGTTTTTCGGGTGAAGGGGTGAAGGAGAGCCGTCAGGGAGATAGTGACAAGGGCGAAGCCATCGTAGAGAAATACCGCCCATCGCGAAACGCGATCAAAATCAGGCGACGCTTCGACATCTCCGACCCCGACTATATGAAACCTGTTTCGGGCGGCAAGATTATACTGTATTGTTTCATCGTGTTCCTGCTTGTCACGGTGATTATTGCCCTATAATTGAGACGTTAGTCGTGAGACCTTAGACTTTGGGGGCGATAATAATCTAAATGCCTAAAAGCCTAAAGTCTAAAGCCTGAAGCCCACATAATTTTGTTGTTGATTGAATTGTTTTGTGTATCTTTGCAAAAAATTGAATGATGCTTGTAAACGTTTTAAAATCTAAGATTCATAGAGTTACCGTTACGGAGGCCAATCTGGACTATATCGGTAGCATCACTATCGACGAGGCTCTAATGGAGGCCGCGGGCATTATCGAGAATGAGAAAGTGGATATTTACAATATCACCAACGGGGAGCGATTGAGCACTTACGCCATAAAGGGGGAGCGCGGCAGTGGGGTGATAGGCATCAACGGTGCCGCCGCCCACAAGATCCCAGAGGGGAGCCTGGTGATTATTGCCGCCTACGCCATGATGGAGTTGGACGAGGCACGGGTGTGGCACCCCACGGTGATTTTCCCCGAGAACAATAAACTGAGATGACGGGTTATGCCTGAGAGTGTCACACAGCCCAAGGGGAAAAGGAGCCGTTTCGGCGACGTGTTGAAGACGGTCGTCTTTTTAGGTATCGGGATTTTCTTTATCTATTGGTTTCTGATAAAGCTCGAACCAGAACAGAAGGCGGCGGTGTGGAGGTCGTTTGTGGGGGCTGACTACGGCTGGGTGGCTGTGGCGATGGGTGTGTGTCTGTTGAGTCATTTGGTGAGGGCGTTGCGCTGGAGACTGCTTTTCGCTCCCATGGGTTTTTCGCCTAAGGTGGGCAACACGTTCGGGTCGGTGGTGGTGGCTTATCTGGCCAATCTTGCCTTCCCCCGTGCGGGAGAGGTGGTGAGATGCGCCACCTTGCGCACCAGCGAGGGGATTCCTTTGGAGAAGTCGTTAGGGACTGTGGTGACGGAGAGGCTGGTGGATGCGCTGGCTTTTGCCGTGGTGGTGGTTGTCGGGTTGCTGGTGATGTTCGGCCAGGCCAAGGACTGGCTTTACAATATGCTGTCGGAGAAGTACAACAACCTGCCCAATATGGCGGTTATCGCGGGAGTGTCGGCGGGGTTGGCGGTGCTTGCCCTGGCCGCATACAAATTATTCTGGAAACGGTTGCTGAAGGTGCCGCTGTTCAAAAAGATTGACGGCATGGTGCGCGGTATGGTCGACGGGCTGAAGAGCATTTTCCACTTAGGCGGCCGCCGCACTGCGATGTTTATTGTCTACAGCATTGTCATCTATTTGCTTTATATCGCCGGGGGGCTTATTATTTTCCAAGCTTTTGGCGAGACCCGGTGGCTGGGCGTGAGGGCGGCATTTGTAGTTTATCTTTTCGGCACTGTGGGCATGACGTTCTCGCAGGGCGGCATAGGGGTGTACCCTGTGCTGGTGCAGGTGGCTTTGGGCATCTACGGCATCGGCATGGAGGTGGGCACCGCTTGCGGCTGGCTTCTCTGGGGTTGCCAGCAGGCCATAGTGGTGGTTGTGGGTGCCGGTTATTTGATTTATTTCGGCACAAAAAAATTGAAATTGAAAAATGAGACGTGAGACTTTAGATGTTTGGGGCGATAATAATCTAAAGCCTCAAGTCTAAAGCCCATTAAAAAATAATTCGAATATTAAACAGATACAAGACATGGAAAAGACACGTTGCTTGATAATTGGTTCGGGGCCTGCTGGCTATACCGCAGGCATTTACACCAGTCGCGCTGACATTCACCCTATCCTTTACGAGGGGATGCAGCCGGGAGGTCAGTTGACTATTACCACTGAAATTGAGAACTTCCCGGGATACCCCGAGGGCATTTCAGGGACTGAGATGATGGCCGACCTGAAGAAACAGGCTCAGCGTTTCGGGACCGATGTGAGGCAGGGATATATTGTTTCGGCCGATTTCTCGCAAAGGCCGTTCCGCTGTGTGGACGACCACGACAATGTGATTGAGGCCGACACAGTGATTATTGCCACAGGGGCCTCGGCACGCTGGCTGGGTCTGGAGAGCGAGAAGAAGCTTTATGGCCAAGGGGTCAGCGCCTGTGCCACTTGCGACGGCTATTTCTACAAGGGTATGGATGTAGCCGTTGTGGGAGGAGGCGACACGGCTTGCGAGGAGGCCAACTATTTGGCCACACTCTGCAACAAGGTGTACCTGATTCACCGCCGCAACGAATTGAGGGCATCCAAATCGATGCAGCACCGTGTACTCACCAATCCCAAGATTGAGATGTTGTGGGACTCGACCACTAAGGAGATTTGCGGCGATGATCTTGACGGGGTGACAGGTGCGGACATACAGAATGTGAAAACGGGCGAAATACGCCATATAGACATTGCAGGGTTTTTCGTGGCTATAGGCCACAAGCCTAACACCGATTTTGTGAAGGGTCAGATAGAGCTCGACGAACAGGGTTACATCAAGGTGCAGGCTCCGGGGAGCGCCACGAATATTCCCGGAGTGTTTGCCGCAGGCGATGTGTGCGACCCTCATTACCGCCAAGCCATTGTGGCTGCCGGGAAGGGTTGCATTGCCGCCATGGATGTGGAACGATTCCTCCAAAGCCAAAACTAACAAGGTGGATGAATTGCAGGAGAGCCATACTTTGCATCGTGCTGACCGTTCTGGCCCCAGTTGTGTGGGGTCAGATAAACGTCAACACGTTGCAGGGCATCTCGAATGCACCCCTCAACGGGTTCCCCACGGGGCAACCCTCCATGACCTCGCTGCCCGACAGCACGGGCACGGCCGACACAACTGAGGGCATCAAGGGCATCGTGTTTCATGTCGATATACCCGACAGTGTGCTACAGGCGTCGGTGTTCATGTTCCACAGGCATCCCGTCCAAGTCAAGATATTTGATTTCAGCCACCCTACCCTATCCCCCACAGGTGTCCAGTTTTCCGACCAACTGGATGCGCTGAACGGCAATTACTACCTCACTGTTACAGAGCTGGGGCACCCCCATCTGTCGGTTGTCCCCTCGTTTGCGGCGACCCCAGGGCTTGTTTACAAGAACAATCTTTACCCTGGTTTTTACAAAACTCCCGAGCGGCTGGTTTTCTATCAAGTGCAGAACCCCTATTCGTTGCTTTCCTACAACAGTTCGCTCGACAAGGACTATCAAGTCCACGTAACCCACACGCAGAACATCAACGAGAGGTGGAATTTTGCTCTGGACTATCATCTGTTCAGTCCGACAGGCGTTTTTTCGAACAGTTCCGCTACCGACCATCTTTTCGATTTCACTACCAACTACTATTCCCGCGATGCACGATATCAGATTTCGGCAGGTTTCATTTGGCAAAGGATGGTTCTGGGTGAAAACGGAGGCTTGTCGAATGAAGCGACATTCGTCAACAAACGCATCAGCAATATGGGAGGTGTGCCGGTGATGAACACCCGCCGATATAGCAACAACAAGGACCATACGGTGTTTGTAAGGCAATCATACAACACAGTAAGGCAATTTGAATGGTACCGTCCCATAAAGGAAAGCTATATCGACACCATCACCGTCCACGATACGCTAAAGATTACAACTTTCGACTCGGTTCGAGGCGACAGCGTAACCATTGATTCCATCCTAACATCTTTCCGTTATGAGGTAAAGGACACGATTGTCGATTACGACACCATCCAACCCCACGACCCGCATGTGTACAATACGGGTGTTCTGGGGCTCGAACTGCAATGGGACAAACAGAAATACCGCTGCGTAGACTCAACCCTATACAACAGACTCACGGCCTCACTGTACTGGACCAACGATGCTTATATGGACCACCGGTGGCGCAATCCCTTGAAACTCTATGGCGGCATACGTCCTCAGATTGCATGGCTACAACTCAACGACAGTCTATATTCTTCGGGAACCATCCGTCAATTGGCTCTTTATCCTTTTGCCCGTGTTGAGATAAGTCCTTGGCCAGCCACGGAGTTGAACATTTATGCCGAAGCCTCTCCGAATCTTTCAGAATATAATCTTGACGCCAAACTCATCTTCCCTTTCCGCGACAGTGTGGGTAACAGCGACCAGAACATCACCCTGCGCGCTGTGGTAAAGGCTTACAACCCCGAACTTATCTACCAAGCCCAAAACACTCTGAAAAATTCGCCCTACACCATCGACCTCAAGCCTGTCGGCATTCGCAAGATTGAAGCCGACTACGTTCTGGGAGACCTGCTGCAAGTGAATCTCGCCGCCCAACATATCGGACACAACATCTGGTTTGAACAACACACCCTATCCGACAGCACCACCACCCTGCTGCCCCATCAGGCCGAAGGAAGTGCATTGTTGCTACAGGGGCGCGTCAACCTCAATCTCAAAATCACAAGGTGGCTGCACTACGACATGCAACAACACTTGCAATACAGCAGCGATCAAGACCAGATTCGCGTTCCTTTCTTTGCCAGCAAGAATTCTATCTATGCCGACTTCAAGCTTTTCAACAACGTGCTGCACACCCAAGTCGGAACCGACATACGTTACCACTCCGCTTTCAAAGCCGACGGCTATGACCCTGTTGTCGGGATGTTCTTTCGTCAGAACGAGGTGGAGATAGGCAATTACCTTTGGGCAGACTTTTTTGTCAATATCCAGGTCAAACGCGCCAGCATCTATGCCAAAGCCGCCCACCTCAACTCCTTTATCGAGGAACACTCTTTCTTCATTCTCCCCCACTACCCATCCAAACAGTTTGGTTTCTTCTTCGGCATCACATGGAAATTTTTTGATTAATCATTAATAAATAAAGTCATGACACTTTTAGAACAAATCCGCTCAAAAGCAAAAGCCGCCAACAAGACCATCGTTTTGGCCGAAGGCACTGAAGAACGTACCCTCAAGGCTGCCGACATCATCCTGCAGGAAGGCATAGCCCGTCTCATTCTTTTAGGCAACGAGGCAGAAATCAAAGGTCTGGCCAACCAGTGGGGCCTGAAGAACATTGACAAGGCCACCATCATCGACCCCGAGACCAACCCCAAACGTGAGTACTACGCCCAGATGCTTTGCGAAATCCGCAAGAAGAAAGGAATGCAGATGGACGAGGCAATGAAACTTGTGGCCGACCCCCTCTATCTGGCTTGTATGCTCATCAAGAACGGCGATGCCGACGGTGAGGTGGCTGGTGCCCGCAACGCTACCGGCGATGTGCTGCGTCCCGCTTTCCAGATTGTCAAGACCTTGCCCGGTGTCAGCGTCGTCAGCGGTGCTTTCATCATGATTCTCAAGGACACCACCTACGGTGAGAACGGCATGTTCGTTTTCGCCGACTGTGCTGCTACCCCCTGCCCCACCGCCGAGGAACTTGGCCAGATTGCCGTCGTCTCCGCTCAGACCGCAAAGGCTATTGCCGGATTCGAAGACCCCCGTGTCGCTATCCTCAGTTTCTCCACCAAGGGAAGTGCCAAACATGAACTGGTCGACAAGGTTATCGAAGCCACCCGTGTGGCTCACGAGCTTGACCCCAATGTCCATCTCGACGGCGAATTGCAGGCCTATGCAGCCATCGTTCCCAAGGTGGGTGCCAGCAAGGCCCCCGGCAGCGACATCGCTGGCAAGGCCAACGTCCTCGTATTCCCCGACCTCCAGAGCGGTAACATCTGCTATAAGCTTGTCCAGCGTCTCGCCGGAGCAGAGGCCGTAGGCCCCGTGATGCAGGGCATGGCCGCCCCCATCAACGACCTCAGCCGTGGATGCAGTGTCGAGGATGTCGTCAACGTCGTGGCCATCACCGCCACCCAGGCAGCCTCTAAGAAGTAATCCTTTTTATTCGTTAATGTGTGAATGTGTTAATTCGTAAATCTGATTCAGAACGATTAGCACATTCACTCGTTAATACATTCAAAAACACATACTGTTACTCTCACTCCTATCATAATATCTAATATATGGCAAATCAAGAAGAATTCTTCAAAAAAGTAGTATCCCACGCCAAGGAATACGGCTTCATATTCCCCTCCAGCGAAATCTACGACGGCCTTGCCGCTGTCTATGACTATGGCCAGCTGGGAACCGAACTCAAAAACAA
>JAEEGL012145531.1_pt1 | contig 16809 bp, 3 predicted proteins | sample 9134231 | NCBI WGS metagenome assembly JAEEGL01 (sample SAMN16246548, study PRJNA631951) | gut metagenome | biome: gut microbiome; feature: rumen; material: fiber-attached | host: Bos | place: Iran: Karaj | collected 2018-10
AAACTAAACGCAACTCCTCCCCGGGGAGGAGTGAGAGAGCTTTCTATCCTTAACAGCACATTCCCCCCGGCATTCCCCCTATCTGCAAAGGTAAACGCTTTGGATTCTTGCGTTCACTCTTGCAAACGGCATTTTAACTTTTCAACTTTTTCCGCTTGCCCATTCAGGGTTAATGGAGTAAAATATGGCTAGGCTTTAGGAGGATTGTGCCCTCGAAAGGTAGACACAATGAGACAATTTAGAAAACTAATCGCGATCGCAGTCGCGGCGGCGCTTGCTTTGGGCGCACGCGCGGATGCTGTTTCGTCCGAATTGGCCATCACGGCGGCGAATGCGTGGGTGGCAGCCAATCCTGGCTTTGGCGCACGCGGCGCGGCGGTTTCCGCTGAAGCCGAATACGATGGCGCCACGCTGCAGTGGTGGGTTGTCCGCCTCGCGGGCGGCGGCGCGGTGTTCGTCGCGCCCGAGACTTCCATCGATCCTGTCCTTGCCGCCGTGCCGCAGTATGCGGGTTCGCTGCCTGCCGCGCATCCGCTGCGCGCCATATTGGGCGCCGACGTGGCGAACCGCCGCCGCGTCATCGCGGATGCAACGGTTGCCGCGGCAAGGCCGCGTGGCCTTAATGGCGTTAACGGCGTTATTGCCAATGCCGCTGTCGCAGAGGCGGTCTCTGCCGCCGAGGCGCGCTGGGCGAAGTTGACCACTTCTCGTCCGCGCGCGAAGGGGGCGACCACGCCGACGGCCAATGTCGTAGTCGTGCCTGGCTTTGGCGACGAGGCGGACAATGCCTACCTGCGGTTCTGGGACCAGTCGAGCTATTCTGGCTTCTCGAATCTGCGCAGCGACGCGTTTTTCAGTCCCTGCTTCAACCTCTACACGCCGCTTAGCGACTATACGGGCAAGCACGCGGTGTGCGGATGCGTGGCGACGGCGGGCGCCGCGCTGCTGCAGTACTTCGGTTCGACGGGGCTGACGGTCAACGTCAATCGCGAATGTACCATGGACGACGCAAAGGTAAAACTCACCACCATCAGCGCCACGAATCACTACGACTGGGCGATTCTGCCGCAGGAGATCGGCGGCGAAGAGCAGATGACGATGCAGGAGCTGCAGGAGGCCGCCGAGGCTGAAGCGTCTGGCGAAGGCGAGGGTGAGGGAGAAGGCGAGGCCACTCAGAAGTTCAATGCCGTGAAGTCGTTGCTTGGACGTGCAACATACGACATGGGCGTGTGCCTGCAGATGGAGTATACGTCGATCGAGTCTGGCGCCCAGACCAAGGATCTCGTCAAGGTCCTGAAGGACGACTTCGGTTTCTCGCAGGCCCGCTACGTGGAGATCGGGACAAATAGCGATTTCTCCAGCGTCTTTTCCGACATGCGCCGTGCGAATCCAGTTGCGTTGAGCATTCAGGACACGAAGTCGCAGTCTGGACATGCCGTTCTTGCCGTGGGCTACGGCGAGGACGACGAGGCGGTTGCCTATACGCGCCTCTTCATGGGTTGGGGCGGCGACGGCGACGCCTGGTACAATCTGCCGGACATTCAGGCAGTCACCGAGGGGGGTACGCATGCGTTCGATCTGGTGAGAGGGGCCGTCGTCTCCATTTCCCTCGATCCGCCCATCGGCCATCGGACGCTCGAAGAGGCCAGAACGGCCGCGCTTGAGTCGATGAAGCCGATCCTGCTCATCAGCGGAACATCCGGAGAGGCGGCCACGGACGATCTGCTCAACACCGTCAATGACGAATTTGCCGACGAGTTTGAAATCTACTTTGCGGACTACGTGGCCGATGTCCATGCGGACCAGAATCCCTCCTACGGCGTGTTCAACCCGCTCGTGTTCAACAAGAACGATGTGGACAACTTCTGGGCGTTCTACAACGGTCGGCTCGCCTACGGCACCGATACGAACACCACCGCCTTCGCGGAAACGCTGCAGGAAGGGATCGACGCCTGGGGCGAGGCGTATGCCGAACACTTGCGTCTTCTGGACGCGGCGCAAAACGGAATTACGGTTGCCACCGTGAACGCAGTGCAGTACTTCGACTCTAGGATCGCCACGCAGAAGATCATGCCGCGGATGGAGGATCCCGAATACGAAATGGACTCCGTGATGTGGGACGGCGAGGTATATTTCACCGACGTGGGTTGGGTCGGCGAACTGTACGAGAACGCCTACGCCGATGGGCAGACGGTGACGCTGCAGGCGCCGGAGGCTGTCACGAACGATGTGGACAGGATCGCACTCGAATGCGTTGGCTGGCTGGTGGAGGCGTATGGGGCCAGCGGATGGGAGGAGGTCGATTCCGGCGATGGCAACGAGGCGTCGTTCGATGTGGAAGCCGATACGACGTATCGGGTCAAGTGGTTCTGGAATCCTTCCGCCGTGCTGATTAAGGTCTGGGTCAAGGAGAATCAACTGGGGCGTGTCGTGCCGGACGGCAAGTATGGCATCTGGTGCGCCTACGGCGAGGAGCTTTCCGTGGTGGCGGTGCCCAATAACAAAAGCGGAAAGCCCAAGTTCGAAGAATGGATGGAGGGTTCTACGCTCAATAGGTGGATTGGCGGCACGAACGACTGCGAAATGGCGGGCAGCGCAATCACGATTCCGACGGACTGGCCGCGCGACATCGTCGCCCATTTCATCACGAATCCCGGCAATGTCGCCGGATGGAATGACAAGTTCACGCTTGAAATCGCCTCTTCTCCCGCAGAGATCGAGGCTTCTCCTTCGCCGTTTGGGTACGGTACGCAGGAGGTCCTGAGCGGTCCGACCGGGGTGGTGGTTCCCGACACGTGGACGGACGCTACGGGCGGCGTGTGGCAGTGCACGGGCTGGACGGGAACGGGCAGCGTTCCGGAGTCCGGCGAGGGGACGGCCGCTGGCTTCGACCTGGCTCAGAATTCGTCGATCACGTGGCAGTGGGAGCCGATGCCGCCCGAGCCGCCAGAACCGCCGACGCCGACGCCGCCGGATCCGCCGATCGGACCGGTCGAGGGCGGAGTCACCAATTCGGCGCTCGTCATCTTTTCGACGAACGGCACGCAATTGGCCGTCCAGACGCGCATCTCCAACGCCAAGGCGGGCTACTGGTATTCCATCTGGTCGGCCGATGAAGTGGATGGGCAATACTCTTATGTGACGGGGCCCTACGAGGGCACGGCCAAGCAGGAGGTTGAAGATCCTGCGCCGGAACTGCTGGTGCTGACGATCGTGTTCGATCCAGTGGAGGCGGCCAAGTTCTATCGCGTGGTGGTGACGGAAGAGGAGCCCGAGGAGGACTGATGGCGGAAAAGCGCTCCAGAGCCGCATGGATTGCGGTGCTGCTGGCGCTTGCGGCGCTGGCGGCGGTTGTCGTGGCGCTGTGCGTGCGCGGCTGCCGTCGCGGCCCGGATGGCTACGACCGCACAAGGGATCCCGAATACGTGAACGAGCTGAAGGGCGTCATCGAGGCGCGCAAGCCGCTCGTGAAGGCGCGCAACGAGACCGTTTCGGCGATGAAGGCCCTCATCGCCAAGGCGCGAGCGGCCTTGCCGGCGGGCGCGTCGGACGAGGACGTCAAGGCGGAGCTGGAAGGCCATCCGGAGAAGTATCCCGAATGGAAGGGGCTCTACGAGCAGGTTCTCCGCGACAACGCGGCGATCGAAGGCAGCTTGAAGGACGCGCAATCGCGCGTCAGGGCACGCATCATGAAGGAACTAGGTCCGCAGGCGAAGCCGTCAGATACGGCGGCTCCCGCAAAACCAGGAAAATGATTTCAAGGAGAGGTGGTACGAAATGAAGACTATCAAGAGATTTGGCATTCTCGCGTTCGCGCTGACGGCGCTGGCGGGGCTGTATCCGCAGACGGCGGCGGCTTCGGGCTCGATCCGCAGCATTACGGCGTACGATCCCGAGACTGGACACCGCGAATACGGTCCGAACGACCTGCTTCGCGTTGGCGAGACGCTGGCGTTCAAGGTGCGCCTCCTGAACTACAACACGAACTGCACGTCCACCGGCGGTCTGAACAACCCGTGGAGCTTCCGTCTGCGTCCTGGCGCGGATGCTGCGTTCGCGCAGGCCAATCAGCCCAAGATGGGGTTGTGGATCAGCGGCCACAAGCGGTACGCCTCGCTCGTGTCCATAAAGCCTGCGGACAACTACTACACCGACCTCGTGTTCGAGTACAAGGTGCAGTCTGGCGATTTTGCGCTGCCCGTCAAGTTCTGCGATGCCTCCGGCACGACCGAACTGCTTAATTCCGAAGGCCAGCAGTACCTGCTTGAGAACGTCGGTCCCACGTCCTACTGGGAGCTGAAGGACGAGGCCACCGGCACGACATGCGAGTTCTCCTTCGGTGCGCAGAACCTCGTGCCCAGCTCCACCGATCAGTTCGAGTATCCGCCGGCGGGCTGGTCGTCCGCCTACGAAGTGCGCGACTTCGATCTCTCGCAGGCCGGCATCTATGTGCAGACGGTCGATTTCGACAGTGAATCCGATCCGTGGCGCACGGTCTACGAAAACAAGACCACGACTGTCGAGGGCGCCTTGCCGACGCTGTTCATCCCCGGCGGCGCCAGCGAGGATTCCACGGTCTACCTGTGGACGGAATCCACGAACGTAGCCTATCTCGCGAGCGGCGGCGAGCGCGTCTACCATTCGCTGGACCACGAGCGGCAGCCCAAGGACTATCTGGTCTATGCGGCCAATATCGTCCATGTAACCAACTTCACGTTCAAGGTGCGCGGCGCGCGCGGCGCCGCCGGGCAGACGACGACCATCTATCTCTCCTCCACGCCCACCAACATCTACAACCGTTCGGGCACGCTGATCACCAACTTCGTTTCGCGTACGATTGCCGTGACGAACCAGGCCAATCCCGAGATCGTCTTCGAGCTGATGCCCGATTCCATCGTCTGCGATCCCGCATACGGCACGTCAAAGGCGCTCCTGAAGGTGACCGTGGACGCCTTCACCAACGCCATCGACGTGGCGTTCAACCCAACGCTGGGCGTGGCGGGGCCGGCTCTGCCGTCCGGCATGCTAGGCCTCTCCACGAGCGCCGACGGCGCGCTGACGTTCCTCGAGTCGTTCCACGTCGATGCGCGGTCTAGCCTGGACGACGATCCGATCGAAAGGTACTTCTACGTCTTTGGCCTTGGCTTCGCCACGAACGACACGTACAAGACGACGTCACAGACCGTCGTGTTCTCGCCCACGGTCACCGGCGACGGCGGCAAGTACGGTACGATCGACCCCGTGTCGCTCACCGTGAACGAGCAGTCGCCCACTCTGGGCGGAGCGCCGGGGGCCATCACGGTGACGGCGAAGGATCCCTACGACCTTTCGCTGACGGTAGCCGACAGCTACGCCAATCTCCATGACGCGCTCGGCTACGAGGTGTACTGGAGCACCGTCGCCACCAATAGCAACCCGTCGACCGCGTCCTGGAAGCGTCTGGGCACGGACAATGTCGTAGCCGTTCGGCAGGACGACGGCACGTACACGCTCGACCTCAAGCTCACCTATCTGCTGGGCGCGGGCACGTACAACACGTACATCTACGTCAAGGCCCCGGACGGACTCGTGTCGACCCGCAGCGAATTCTTCTTCCCGGTAACGGTCGAGGCGGCGAAGCGCGTGGTGCTGCTGACCGACCACGACTCGGCTCCCGACGGCGCCGACTGGGGCAACCGCCAGTACTACGAGGACGAGGCGGCAAATCCGGTAAAGGTCGAAATCGCGCTGCAAAGCTGGCGCAACGAATCGGGCAACCTGTATGCCTTCCTAGTGCCGCAGGACGGCACGGAGAACTACATCTCCAAGGCGAAGTTCCTCACCACGACGGAGAACGCGCGCAGCAACATCCGCATCGCGGAGGGCGCGACGAACTCCACCGCCACTGCGGCCAACTCCACCTTCTACGTGCTTGACGGCGACAAGGATCACGGCGACCTGAGCTTCTGGGTCGTCCTGACCCCGGAGCAGGAATGGAGCGCCGTCACCAACGGATTCGACAATCTCGACGACGCCCTCTCCCTCGCCAACCCGAAGGTTGTCTTCGTCGATCAGGACAACGTGCCCGTCGAAGCGCTCAACAGGGAGCCGCAGTTCCGCACGGTGAGCATGTCCGGCGGACAGGTCTTCACGCTGGGCGACGGCACGGAGACGCAGAATACGGACCAGGGTCTCCAGAAGACGTTCAATTGGGTCGTAACCGAGGTCTCGGCCGACCGGCCCACGCTCAAGTCGAAGTGGACGGTGACATATCCGTCCGGAGCAATCGATTCCTCGGTCAACGGACTGCTGATCGTCGGCGATCCAGCCACGACGAACTTCCAGTACTGCTTCCAGCAGACCGGCGTCTACCAGATGAAGGTGGAGATCCAGGACAAGGACATGAACGAGCAGAGGTGGATTCCGTTCGAGTTCAAGGTCAACGTGGGCAATGCGCCGCAGACGGTGTTCGAGCTGCCGGACGGCTCTGACGGCTCCGAGCGCTATACCTTCAACGAAACGGCCGTGATGTATGGCATCGACGACTACATCAAGGTAGGCCTTTCCTCGCCCGCCGACGTGCCGCTCATCATCAAGGTTACCCGGACGGCGAAGGCGACATCCAATCCCGGCATCTTTGAGTTCGCCGATGCGGAAGAAGACGGCGCCGTGTATGTCAGGATTCCGGCGGGCGCCGTGGGTCCGGTCGCGCGCATCGACCTCGGCGCGCTCGACGGCACGAAGAACTCGTCCACCAGCCAAGGCGGCTACATCCTGACGGCGACGGTCACGAACACCGCCGTAAACGCCGACGGCACGCCCTACAACGCCGTCTATGGCGCGACCGACATACGCGTGTCCGTGAAGAACGACGACCCGACCCTCGAGATTCTTGACGAGTACACGCCGGGCACCAACGGCTATCACGAGGCAAAGGTCTCCGCCAACTCCATCCAGACCATCGAATGGGAATTCCTGGATGTGCCCGCCGACATTGAAAATCTGACGCTTAGCTGGGGTGGTTCGCTGTACAGCCAGAGTGCCGAATTTACCTATCTGGCAGGTTCCAGCTCGTCCTACACGGGCAAGGTTCAGTTCCTGGTGGCGTCGGGCGGCAAGCTCACGTTGCAGGTCAAGGACAAGGATGGCGGAAAACTGCCCCAGGGTTCGCCGAGCTACTTCGAATGGCGCTTTACGGTCGATCCGTCCAAGGACGTGATCATCACGCCGTTGGGGCCGTCCCGCAACGGCCAGTCGCGGACGTCCACCGACTATCTCGGAGCCATCGGCCTCGGCAAGGGCCGCGTCTGCCTCGAAGGCGGCAACAACACCAGCATCCGCAACTACCGCCAGTCATGGAGCTATGAGATCGACGACGCGAGCGCAATCGCCTGGGCCTTCGGCTACAACGTGGGCGATGTGGACGACGGCAATCTCCCGCAGTTCGACCGCCCGATCGACCGCAACGGCAACAACTCCGGCACGCCGATCGCAACCTACTACACTTATCCCGACGCGACGATCGACAGCTTCTTCTACGCCTGGATCTACAATGTGTCCGACGATCAGGGCGGCACGACCGGCACGGCATACGCAAATCCCCAGCTGGGCAAGGACGACTACAAGAGCCGCGTGTTCGATCTGCCGTCCGAGCAGGAGGGCGAAGAGGACAAGCCATACTTCAAGCCGCTGCAGCTGGAAGCGGTGTTTGCGCGCGAGTGGCGTCCCGCCGACAACGTGGGCGACATCAACGCCGACGGCATCCCCGACACTTATGCCGTGACCAAGAAGTGGGACGCGGGCTACCTCTACCAGCAGACTGAAGGCGGTGGCGGCGGCGGCGAGGGCGAAGGCGCCATCGGCGGCGGCGACCTGAAGGATCTGGACGGCCTCAACACCGACGAGGACTTCCTGCCCGCGCCCAGCACCAGCGGCAACGGCCTCATCCCGAACGTCGTCGAAAACTGGGCTACGACGGGCGAGAAGTTTTCCGCCTACCATGAGGTTCGCGGCTTTGGCATTGGCCTCAACTACCGCGACGACCCCGAGGCGGGCTCGAAGAACTACAACGTGCGCGGCGCCTGGATTTCCGAGCCTGAGCTTTCGCCCGCCGAGACGAACGCCTATCTTCGCTACTACCTGACCGTCGCGAACGTCACCACGAGCGATCCCGCCGTGATTGCGATCGCCACGGTTGTCGCCACGAACGACGAGGCCGTCGTCACGGCGGCCAAGGAGGCCTGCGAAGCCGCGGGCGGCGACCCCGAGAACGTCGAGGAGTGGATGGCCTACGTGCATCCCACCGATGCGCAGCTCGAAACGGCGTTGGAGGGATATCTCGAGTCGCCCGCGTTCAAGGCGCAGGCGCTGGCTGATCTGGCCAAGGACACCTGCCAGTGGTCGCCGGAGAACCGCACCGATCCCACGAAGGCGGATACGGACGAAGACGGCCTCCCCGACGGCTACGAGTACTTCTTCTGGTATCGGGCGTTCGTGGGCGACGCGAAGGGCGAGGCGATGACGGGTTCGCGCTTCAATCCCGACAACGTTGCCCAGGGCATCGAGATCACCTCGGCGGAGATTGCCGCCGCCTTCAACCCGACGGTCAAGGGCGTGACCGCCGAACTGCGCGATACGGACGCCGACGGCCTCACAGACCTTGAGGAACTCGCCATCGGCACGAATCCCGTCCAGTGGGATACGGATGGCGACGGCATGAGCGACCTCTACGAGGTGATGTGGGGACTCAATCCGCTCAAGACGCTTGCGGAGCAGGAATCCGACAAGAACCCCGACGGCGACTTCATGGCCAGCTGGACGAGCGACGAGACGTGGGCTGTCGTCACGGTGTCGGAGAAGGCCATCTACGCCATCGACGAATCCAAGGCGGTCCTGAACGGCTTTGTCGAAGGCAAGAAGAAGAACGAGGGCACGCTGGACACCAGCGCGGGCGACGTGACGCTCGAGGGCATTCCCGTGTTCTGGTACGGCGCGGACGGTTCCACGCCGGTGCCCAAGAACCGCCTTGGGCCGCTGACCAACCTCGTCGCGTTTGTGGCCGAGTCCAACAAGACGGTCACGGTCGTGCGCGGCAAGGCGCTCCGGCTGATCCACGACCAGGTGTACAATTCCTTCGCGTTCGATCCGCGCACGGGCTGGTATTCCAACAGCAAGGGAGCGTGCGGAAGCCGCTGGGAGCCGACTGCCAGCGGAGAGATTGGAACGGGCGACGGCCCTGCCGGCATGGCCACCAACACGGCTGCGTTCACGTCGGTGGACGAGTACCTGCTCTGCAAGTACCGCAAGGAGACGGGGCTGGTCGGCGGCGAGAAGCTGCGTGACGACCTGAAGTCCAGGTACAGCTCGACGCGTCGCGAAATCGCCACGCTCCTCTGGACGGGCTGCACCGCGCCGAACATGCCCACGGGCGGCATCACCTACGGCGACCTTGCCGAGACGTTCGGGTTCGAGGACATCTATGGCGCCGATACGGATGGCGATGGCGTGCCTGACGGCTGGGAACTCTATGTCGGAGCGAATCCCAACCGCGGCAATGACGCAGGCCAGGGCTGGGACGCCGACGAATTGTCGCTCGTTGCCGAGTATGCGGGCACGGACAGCTGCAACGCCTACTCCAACACGCCGTCCATCTTCGCCAACCATCCCGGCAGCAATTCCGGCTGGTACAACAAGTTCTTCCCGACCGACCCGAGAGATCCCGATACGGATGGCGACAGCGTGATCGATTCCGACGAAGGCAAGTCCTGGAAGGGTTCGTTCTACGCCGGTCGCCGCGGAGGCGACACGGAATCGTTCTCGACGACGTTCTCCTTCATCTACGGTCCGAACGAAGGCAAGCCCGAAGCGGACGACGGTACGCGCTGCGTCCGCGGCGGCGGTCTCAATCCCTGCACGGTCGATACCGACCTCGACCTCCTGCCGGACGGTTGGGAACGCCAGTTTGCGGGCATCGTGTTCAACGACGAAGGCCAGCCGGATCCCAATCTCAACTCGCTTGCCGACAATATCGTGAAGCTCTTCCGCTTCAGCGACGGGCTTGACAGCGCCACGGGCGAGGCGATAGACTCCGACAAGCCCTACGGCTACTACATCACCGGCGGCATGGACGGCACCTATGGCTACACGGGTGGCCAGCCGGGCGATGCGCTGACCGCATTCAACGACAAGACGGGCAGCAAGGATCCGCGCACGGGCACGCGCCGCGACTGCGACTGGGACCATGACGGACTCGAGAACTTCCAGGAATATCTCGTCCAGACTCTGCGCCATCTCAGGTACGACGATTCCGAGACGCCGCTCATGGGTTCGCAGATCGCCGACGGCGCGCTGCGCTTCGTCAAGTGCATTCCGTTCCAGGCGTTCGACGGCACGGCGTTCTACGAGACGTGCCGCATGAACGGCTTCCAGGCCACCTCGGCATGGAAGTACCGCGAACTCGGCTACTTCGCGCGTCCGCTGCACGAATGGGATCGCGTCGCCCTCAACACGATCGGCAACGAAAACTGCAAGAACTACGAGGACTATGAGGGCGTAGGCTATCGCATCCTTCTGCCGCCGCAAGGGCTCTCGTTCGAGTCCACGGCGTTTGAGGAAAAGCGTTTCGAGAACAAGAGCTACGTCTCGACCGATCCACGCCGCTGGGATACCGACAACGATGGCCTCGACGACTACTGGGAGCTCTTCCACGGCCTCAACCCGCTCTTGGGTTCGGCCGAGAAGATGGTCCTGGGCGATGTGATCGCCGAGCAGTACGGCGGCATTCCCAACGCCTGGATCAACGCCTGGACGGGGTGGCCGCTCTTGTTCCCGTCGCAGCCGCCGTTCGATGCGATGAAGTATCCGTGGATGATCGGCACGCCAGAATGCGATGCCGATGGCGACGGCATCCGCAACGCCGAGGAAGGGCTCTTCGTCAACATCACGACGCCCAGCCCGAAGCATACAGACCCGACGCCGCTGTGGATGACGGACAAGACCTCGCCCACGTGCGTCAGCTTCACGTCGCAGTACTACCGCATGGATCCCTACATGGATTCCGACGACATGGGCATGTCCGACCTGTACAAGTATCCTTGGGTCTGGGCGTCCGGCGACGGAGTCGGCGCAAGCGAAGGCCAGGCGTCCAACTACATGTTCTCGTTCGAGGAGAACGAAGGCTACGATACCGACAGCGACCGTCGCAGCGACAGCAACGAAAGCGTCAAGATGGTCGAGAACGCCTCCGACCCGCTCGTGTTCTCCGATCCGAGCCGCCGCCAGGCCCTGTATCTGCCCGGCTGGCACACAAGCGCCCAGACCGGCGAGGAGATGGGTTCGGCCGTCGTCTCGCGCGGCGGCAGCGACACGCTGCAGCGTCCGCTGTCCAGCTGCTACGACCTGCTTCGCCAGTTCACGGTCGAGGCGTGGGTGCGTCCCGAAAAGCTGGGCGTAGAGCAGGTGATCCTCGAGCGCGTGTCCAACTACGGGCCTTCGACGCTTTCCAACAATACGCCGGTGATCCGCGCCAACTTCCGCATGGGCATCACGGCGGACGACAAGTTCTTCGCCGAGTTCGAGGGCAACACGGCCGATTCGGGCGTGCAGCGCCTGATCGGCACCACGGCTTCCTCGAACGAATGGACGCATGTCGCGTGCACGTTCGACGGTTCGACCTTCGCCCTGTACGTGAACGATGAAACGGCTCCCATCGCAAGATCGGAGAACATTTCGCTCGTTCCCGCGAACGGCATCGTGATCATCCGCCAGGAGGCCGGTTCCTCCACGCCGGTGCAGCCCAGGGGCTACTCGGCCGTTCCCTGCGCGTTCATCATCGGCGCGCGCGCCCTCACGGGCGACGCGATCGCGCTTTCCGAAGATACCGCGTGGGACGCCTACGGCGACTACTACACGGGCTGGATCGACGAAGTGCGCGTGTGGGACGGCGCCCGCACGGGCGTGGAGATCGCGGCGGACTACCAGAAGCGCTACAGCTTCGAAGACGTCAAGAGCCTCCGCCAGACGGTCTACCAGAGCTGGGTGACTGGCGCCACGCGCAACGAAGTCGTCGGCAAGGTGCTGCCGGTCGAGCTGGTGCAGCATTACGACTTCTCGACGCTGCCCGGCGCGATCGATTCCGGCGCGGTGGCGCTGGAGCCGCTGCAGTTCACCGAGAAGGTGCTGGACAACGTCCGCATCAACGGCGAGGACGAATCCGCGCTTGGCGCGGGCGGCCTGAACGTCGGCTGGTGGTGGGCGCTTCCCGTCCATAGCGACGTGTACAGCGACTACCACACCGTGCCGTGGGTGCAGAACACGTGCGCGCATCTGCCGTTCATGGACGGCTCCACGCCGGATTCGATGTACTGGTGCGAGAACTTCGGCGGCCTTACGCCCGTCTCCCCGGCATACTCGTTCCCGAATACGGCCAATCCATACGCCTTCTACAACTACACGGCCGATCGCGCGGCGCACAAGGTGCGTCTGGAACGTTTCGCCGAACACTCGGAAGCCGGCGAGACTTCTCCGTATGCGGCATTTGAGGAGCTCTACACCTTCCAGCTTCGTTCCGGTTTCGTTGGCACGAGCGACCTTGTGCCGCTCGGCGGAGCCTATGCCAAGCGCACGACCGAAATGTGGGATGGCGGGGCTGCCGACGCCTGGACGCAGACGGAGACCGACTCCGACGTCGACGGCCTGCCCGACTGGTGGGAGGCGTTCGTGGCCGCAGGCGGCAACGACGAGATCCAGTACCTGGGCGACGATGGCCAGCCGCTTGCGCCAGAGGAAATCACCTGGAGCGCGGTGGTTTGGCGCAATGGCGTAAAGATGACGCTTGCGCAGGCGTATCTGCGCGATCTTGCCGACGGCATGATCCACGATTGGGATGCCGACAAGGTCTCGGTCGACGGCGCATACGCCTCGAAGGTCGACGAAAACAAGAATGGCATCCCCGACTGGTGGGAGAAGCTCTACGCCATCTACGGCGAAGATCTCGTGTCCGACCACGACAACGACCAGCTGTCCAACTACGTGGAATACCTGATTGGCGAGTGCTTCACCAGGGTCAATGGCGTCAACCGCAAGGAAGGGTACGATGCGGCGAAGGACATCTTCAAGACGACAAGTCCGATAGACATGTTCTCGTATCGCGACGAGGGACAGCGCGTGCCCGACTACTTCCGCCGCGTGGGTTCGCTCTATCTGGGCGAGATGTTCACCGACCACGACTTCATGGAAGACTGGTGGGAGCGCTATGTCAACGATGTCACATACGCTTCGCGGTTCTCCTACGATGCGTACAAGGATGCGGATGACGACGGGTGGAGCAACTTCGCCGAGTGCCGCCATTCGCTGTGGAAGGCGCTGACGACCTCCGACATGGTCGACAGGTGGCTGGACAGCGACCTCGCGCATGTCGCGTGCCGTCCGGAGCCGGCCATCGGCCTCAAGGTGACGTACCATGGCAACCAGGACATGGCGGGGGTCGCTCTGGTGGCGCGCGTCTCGCCGAACAACACGAAGGTGCGCGACGCCATCTTCAACATTCCGGCTTCCACGACCAAGGCCGTCGGCGGGGCGACCTACATCGGACCGTTCCGCAAGGACGCCGTGATCCATGGCTTCCTCCAGCCCGGATCGATAGTCGCCGGCGAAGGCCGCTTCTACAGGGTCGTGCTTTCCTCCGACAGGAAGTACGTGTGGAACTACTTCTGGTACAGCGACTTCGGCGTGGAGATAGGATATCCGTTCAGCGCCTACGCTCCGTACGGCATCGGCACGCTTACCGAATACCTGCGCGAAGCTGCGAAGTATCCCCATATCGAATTGGAGGACTCGTCCCTTTCGTGGACGCAGTTCGCCTCGACGCAGCCCATCGGGAACGACGGACACTATGGCGACATAATCTATTCCGCCGCGTCGACCACGAATGGCGCGACGACGTCCACAAGCGGAGTCATCGGCTCGATCAACTACCGCACGGGCGAATATGAAATCGACATGGCCAAGCTGGCCGCCGCCGAGGGCTCCACGACGGAGCTCGAGGCTTCCGTGTTCAGGGCGGAGTACAATTACCATACGGGCACGGAATGGCCGCAGACGATCTACCTGTCGCAGCCGGATTCCGGCTTTGTCCGCGAGGGCAAGAACACCGTGTCGGTGTTCATGGACAAGGACGGCAATGGCCAGTGGACCGCAGGCGAACCGTTTGGCGCGGTAACGGTCAATGTCGGCTGGTGGAAGGCGACGGCTGAAATCGAGCTGACGGACACGAATCCGTCCATGGCGCGCTTCGACCTGTCGGCGGCCTTGGCCGGTTCGTCGGGTTCGGGGTCGTCCTCCGGCGGCAGTTCCGGTTCGCAGGGTACCGCAAATGTCACGGATCGCAGCGTGAACGGCGACATCTTCGCGGACATCGTCGTTTCGAACGCAATCTCCAGCGTGCCGCCGCTGAACTCGCTGCGGCTGCGCGTGGTGCGCGACGGCTTCAACGGCGACGCCTATGTCAATACCGAGACCACATTCAGGGAAGTGGTGCTTGACCGCACGTTCAACGCCAATCTGAAGCCGCTCTTCACCGAGGCCGACTTGATGGCGGAAGGTCTGTTCGATCTCGACTGGGGCACCGTGTTCCCCGCGTACAGCGCGTCGCAGATCGGCTCGACCTCCAAGATCGACCTGCGCAGCGTCGCCTACCGCGTGTTCGTGGGCAATGGCGACATCATTTCGCCGGAGAACGACACGAACATCCTGCCGATCAAGTTCGTCAATGCGTTCGAGGCGCAGGAGTTCCAGTCGCCCACCGAGCCGTTGACGCCTCGGGGAACGATCGATTCCGGACGGCCCACGTTCACATGGCGCCACGACAACACGATCGGCAAGTCCTATCCGGCGTTCCGCCTGCGCGTGTGGAAGTCAGATGGCGCCACGCTGGTCTACGATTCCGGCGTTCGCAAGGCGCCGCCGCGCAACGGAAGGGGCGAATACTCCTGGACGGCGCCGCTCTACGCCAACATGGTCACCGACCAGGGACAGGTGTTCCTGACCACGAACAACTACCAGTGGGCAGTTTCGATGCTGGACGCCAAGTATCCGAGCTTTGGTCCGAGCGAGACCAAGCGGGAGTTCCGCCTCGAGTGCTCCGGCGTGAGCGGCAGCCTCGGCAACTATGGCACCATCGCCCTCAAGGTCAAGTACTTTGGACCGGGCACGGTCGCGACCGCCGCCGCCACCTCTCGCAAGAGCCTGATTCGCGTCCAGGCGTTCGACACGCCGGACTTCACCGGCGATCCGGCGGGCGAGGCGTATGTGGCCGATGTCGCCGAGCTATCCTCCACGACCAACATGCCCATCAACGTTCGGATCATTGGCCTCGAGCCCGGCACCTACTACGTGCGCGCGTTCATCGATACGAATGGCGATGGAAAGCGCCAGTATTGGGAATCCTGGGGCTATGCCAACTTCGTGGGCACTGAGCAGTCGGCCGTGTACAATCCGAAGGAGCTGAAGATCGATGGCGACAGCATGAACGTGCCGGAGGCCGCGATCTACATCGAGGATGCGGATTCGGACGACGATGGCTTCCCGGATGTCTACGAATGGGAGCAGAAGGGCGATCTCACGACGATCGGCCCGGCCACCGGCGACACGTTCTTCACGCAGGTCAATCCCGATCTCCAGGAAGTGCTCTCCGCCTATGCGAAGCTGAACCTGGATACCGGCAAGGCCATGGCGGTGCAGTCAGCGCCGGTGTTCCGCATGATGAACGCCGCCGCGTCGCCGGAAGGTCTCAACGCGTTGAACGCGCTCATGTCGGGTACGCCTGAAGTCGAGGTAGCCTCCGGCATCGATGTGACGATCGAGTCCTTCTCGCTGGAGGATGGCATGTCCGTCCGCATCGCTACGGCCACTGCGGTGGATGGACAGGGTCTCATGGCCATCCGCACGGAACCGGTCTCGTTCCGTCTTGAGCTGCGCCACAAGGCGACTCTGGCCGAAGCGGGCTGGGAGACGATTGCCTCCGTGCCGTTCTCGGTGGGGGCGAACGAAACGGTCACGCTGTCGGCGGACGAGCTCGCGGTCCTGCGCGAAAAGATCGCCGATATGAGCGCCTCTGGCACCTCCGGCTTCTTCAAGGTGGTCCTAACGCAATAGGATTAAAAGGTTAAAGAGTTAAAAGGTTAAAAGATGAGGGAAGGCAAGATGCAAACTCTTAACGGCCTTAAAGCCTTTAAAGCCATTAAGGCCCTTAAAGCCCTTAAAGCCCTTAACTAGAAACTAGAAACTAGAAACCAGAAACCAGAAACTAGAAACTACCAACTACCAACTGCCAACTACCAACTGCCAACTCATGAAACAAGTCAATAAAGTTCTAGTAGTAAACTGCGGTTCGTCGTCGCTGAAGTTCCAGCTGTTCGACATGAAGGGCGAGAAGATGCTCTGCAAGGGGCTCGTGGAGCGCATCGGCATAGCGGGCAGCCGCCTCGTCTATACGAAGACGGGCTGCGAGAAGATCGTGCGCGAAACGCCGATGAAGGATCACGTGGAGGCCATCCGCCAGGTGATGGCCGTCCTGTGCGACCCCGCGTGCGGCGTCGTGAAGTCCCTCTCCGAGCTGGATGCGATCGGACACCGCGTGGTGCATGGCGGCGACAAGTTCGCCGCGCCCGCCAAGGTGACCACGGCCGTCAAGAAGCTGATCGCGAAGTGCGCCGTGCTGGCGCCGCTCCACAACCCGGCGAACCTGCAGGGCATCGAGGCGTGCGAAAAGGCCGCGAAGGGCGTGCCCAACGTGGCCATCTTCGACACGGCCTTCCACCAGACGATGCCGGG
>JAEEGL012477671.1_pt1 | contig 16808 bp, 12 predicted proteins | sample 9134231 | NCBI WGS metagenome assembly JAEEGL01 (sample SAMN16246548, study PRJNA631951) | gut metagenome | biome: gut microbiome; feature: rumen; material: fiber-attached | host: Bos | place: Iran: Karaj | collected 2018-10
TAAACTATTAAGAAAAAAGCTCGGCCCTTACAGCGGATTAGTTGTTACCGTACGCGGCGTTGGATATCGCTTTGAAACAAAGTAAAATTGGGATAAAATGGAAAATATTCATTTATGTAGCTGTCTATACGGCGATTTTTATTGCCGTCCTATGGCTTCTTCAGATTGTTTTCATTAACAGTATTTACGGTGCTTTAAAATGTGTCGAACTAAAAAGCGCGGCGGCAGAAGCCGAAAAATGTCTTCCAGATTTAGATAAACTTAAAGAAGCGGCTGAAAGACTTTCGGAAAAAAGCAATATTTGCTGTCTTGTTTTAATGATCGACCCAGATGGGAACATAAGTCCTGTTTATTCATGCGAATCGGTTAGAGAATGTGCAATACATTCGCTTGATGATGCAAGCAAGAAACGGCTTTATGACATTACGCGTGAAGCCGGTGAAGACGTTGTTTCTTATTTCAGTTTTAATCCGCGTGCCAACGCTTTCCTCCCAACGGATATCGGAATCAACAATGACGAGCCTGAATCAATTGTTCTTTCATTGATATCACATCAGGGCGACTACGACCTTATGATTCTGCTCAATTCGTTTGTCACACCTTTGGCGTCGACGGTAAGTATTATTAATTTCATCCTGGCAGTTATAAGCGTGTTTATGATTATACTGGCTTTCATTCTCGCTATTGTACTGTCAGGAAAGATAGTGAAACCGATAAGTAAAATCAACGAATCTGCTAAAAAGCTTGCCGAAGGAAGATATGATACTGTTTTTTCCGGTACCGGATACCTTGAAATTAACGAGCTGAGCGATACTCTGAATTATACCGCGTGCGAACTTGCAAAAGTCGACAGTCTGAAACGCGAACTCATTGCAAACACTTCTCATGATCTTCGAACTCCTTTAACAATGATAGGCGGATATGCTGAGATGATGCGCGATATTCCTGGAGAAAACAACGCCGAGAACGCAGATATAATTCTAAAGGAAACCGAACGGCTCACGTCTCTTGTTAACGATATGCTCGACATTTCAAAACTTGAAAGCGGAACAGAAAATGTGAACTTCGAAGTTTTCTCCCTTACCGATGCCGTATCTGAAACAGTCTCGAATTATTCACATTTTAAAAGCGCCGAAGGATATGATATACGATTTTTTGCTGACGTAAACGTTATTGTCCGCACAGACCGCTCAAAGTACGTAAGAGCATTATGCAATCTTTTGAATAACGCCTTGACATATACCGGTGATGATAAGAGAATCGATGTTGTACAGACGATTATTGAAGACTCTGTTAAACCGCGCGTCAGGATTTCAGTCTCTGACACTGGAGACGGCATTCCCGAAGATAAACTTTCTCTGATATGGGAAAGATATTATAAAATTAACACAGAACACAGGCGTTCAGCACAAGGCAGCGGGCTAGGACTATCAATAGTTAGAAATATTATGACACTTATCGGAGGTTCTTGCTCTGCAGTCAGCACCCAGGGACACGGTAGCACTTTTAACCTCGACATCCCGATTTTTATTCCATAGAAACCATTTTATCTACGAATTCTGAGTTGCAAAAAAAAGAATTGGCTGAAACAGGCAATTCCAAAGGAATCCTGTCTCAGCCATTTTCTTGTTCTATTGAGTCGGTTTGTGAGAGTTTATATATACTTTATCGTAAACACTGGAGAACAAAGAATTCCATTTTCGTACAAAATGTATTCGTTGCTCCATCCGTCGTCTCTTCTGTACCAGTAAGAGGGCCCTATCCATCTGTGCCCAGAGCTGTTGTGCAACGCAGTAAAGCAGTTAACCCTTGTCAAACATATTGTCAGGCCAATAATATGGTTCCCAGCAGAAATGTTTTCAAGCTTAAGTGTACATGGCTCAAATGCGATTATTCCCTGCTCTTTTCCGTCAATGGAAACTTCTATAACTGCTCCCGAATAGCGTTTAATGTGGACCGACACGTCTCCCGCCGATAAAAGCGAAATCGGGCAATGATATGTCAGTTTTCCGCCATAAAACGGCAAACCCTGCCTTGTGATGTCACCGAAGCAGATTTTATCATCTATTTGTTGAATCTTATATTTTGCTCCTGCAACTTTTACTCCGAACCGCCCAAGCAAGAAATAATTTTCAAGGCTTACCCGTTTCCCGAACGGTGCACGGATAATCAGAGTGTTTATACCTGCTTTCAGCATGGACAGACGCATGGTTTTTATAGCTCTGTCGGTAAACCAGCCGATCTCTTCAACGGGAACGTCTTTTCCATTTAATATTACCTTTTCGGCACCCTCATAGGCCAGCAGGCATTCGGATTCGATCTCGCTTTCTACTGTAAATCTAAGATACGGGAAAACATCGATTTTCTCTTCTTCAATGCACCACGGTTGAACATCGTGTCCGTCAGCTGCCGGATATCCGAATTTGCCCCTTAGTTTCTCATCAATTCTGAGCATTTCAAGACGTTCTTCGTAGTGCTCGCCGTCAAGCGACCATTCAGGCATATCAAGCACAACAACGTTTGGTTCATCAGTAGTGAAAGGAACGCAGTCCAGATACTCATATGTAATGGTTTCTGCATGGTTAACAATTCCTACTGAATCTTCCTGCTCTTCGGTTGCATATTGTTTGTTTCCGAGAAACCTGTCTGCCTTGTGTTTTTTCGAGCTTTTTATATTTTTGAAAAAAACGTCGCAGTCAATCGGGAAGGCGCGAAGCAGCAGACTGTCGCTCTGATTACATTCCCATTTCACTTTTGTAATTCTATTTTCAAGATCATATTCGACTTCAGATTTTGGGGTGATGTTTCCCGTCAAAGTGTCATATTCTGTTAAACGGTAAATACCATGCAACTCGATTATTGTTTTTTCATGGTCATATTTGGACATGCGCGAAACATGAGTTATGAAAAACCAATCGCAGTCTGAATCGTTCCTCTTAGAAACAAACAGAGAATTACAAGGATATCCGCTATCATATATGATGCGTGCGTTTCTGTGTCTTTCAAGTACACCGACTATTTCTGAACTTGTAAACGGCACGAACACGCAACGTTCTTTCAATTTTTTAAGGAGTCCATATGAATCCTCTTCTGCATCAATAAATCGCGGAAACCTTCCAGTAGAGATTAAATTTCCGCCGCGATCAGAAAAGCGTATAAGCGAATCTGCTGTAGTTTTGCGTATTGTCACCGTGTCAGGAATAATAACCGCTTCATATCTCATATTACCGACAAACAGCGTTGCGTCTGCGCTTTCTTTTTCAAGAAGAGGGAGTTGAGATTCACTTATGAAATCAAAGTCAATTGAGTTTTCCAGAAGAATGTTAATTATTTCAGTAAAACACGAATCAAGCGTTTTTCTTGTGGCGGAAGTGTTTTCTGCAGGCCCAAACATAAGCCAGTAGCTTTCAACCGGATGCACAACGGCAACACGTATATCTGGACGGCCGCGTGTAAGTGCAGTATTAAGGCGCGCATAATGATCTTCGATATAACTGTAATCCCTGTACCATGATGACTGGTAGTTAATGCTTGCGGGGTAATCTCTTTTTGCCGACCCTCGCATGCTGTACCACGAAAGGTGAGGCACCCTGACTGTCACACCCATAGCTGCCTGCCAGTCTCCCTGATATTTGTGTCCCCTGAAATCAAACGCCCATCCCGTAACACCATAAAGTTCTGAGGTCATTCCTTCTTTTCCCCATTGGTGAACCGCGGATGCACATTGCTTTACTGTCGTTGGCTCATAATTATCGCAAAGAACGTCGACACCGGGCAATCCGAAATATCTGTAAGCTCTCATAGCCTCTCCGATTGCGGATGTCTGTGAATGAAGACTGTGTTCCTCCATCATATGTCCTGTCAGATAAAAACCGTGATTTTCGCACCACGTTCCACACTGTTTTGCAAATGCATCAGTAAATCTCTGACAAGCATGTTCGTGATATAGATATCTCGCGCGAGACGGTCTACCATCCGGAAGATCCCATATCAACTCCGGAAGTCTCATTACAATATCAAATCCGAAATCATCGAAAAAAGTGTTAGGGAAATCAGTTGTCCACGGCAGAACTACGTCTGATCTGCTGTTGGCAAACGGAAGCACCGATTTTCTAACGAACTGTGGTTCGTCGGTGAAAATCGCCGGAACAGTTTTGCCAAGTTCATCGCCTATTGTACCGGCGTAAGAACCGTATGTGACATCAATGAATTTTGATATAGCTTTTTCTGACATAGTGTCAACATATGTCTGACCGTTGAACCATCCGCTCGGTCTGTCTGTGTCAACATAGGCAAACCAGTCTGCCATTTCGGGTTTCGAAAAAGAATATGAATTCAGTGTACCGTCTTTATTCAACTTAACCGTAAAAGAAGCGAGAAGATATTTTCTGCCTTCATCAACCCAAGCTTTTTCTGCTATCAGCGAATCAGTAGAAAAAGATATATCATCAAAATAATACGCAGACCGTCTTGAATCAGCTTCCTGGTCTCGATTTACTGTGAATAGAATCTTTTTTTCACGGAACGCGGGATCTTTTGTGACAATACCTCCGGCTGCACCAGACGGCCATCTGTCCTCATCATATAGCCATGCAAGCATTTTTTCTTTTTTCGCTTTATCGGTACATAGCTTTATTAAACTCAAAAACTCTTTACTGAGATAAGGAGTTGTCATTCCGGATCTGGTGTGCATGTGAAAACCGCCGAATCCCATTTCTTTAAGAACCCCTATCTGCCGTATCAATTCATCTGGTTCAAGCTTATCGTTCCAAGCCCAGAAAGGGGCTCCCCTGTATTCTGACGTAGGGTTTCTGAACAGTTCATCATCTATTTGTGACTGTGTGTTTTTTTTGTAAAGCATTGCTGCCTCCGGATAAATGTCGATACACAATTATACCATATTATTAGAGTTTATTCAACTTGACAAATCAAATACGAAGTGCTAAAATAATTTATAGGAGTGTGTTTAGAAAATGGCTGAGATATCCGACAAAAATGACAAAAAATTTGTTGAGATTTATACCGATGGAGCTTGTAGCGGCAATCCCGGACCCGGAGGATATGGATCAATCGTTGTATACAAAAAATTTGAAAAAGTTCTTTCAGGCGGTGATCCGAACACAACGAACAATCGCATGGAGCTTATGGGAGCGATCGTGGCTCTAGAATGTCTTACTGAGCCATGCAGGGTTATGCTGACGTCAGATTCAAAATACCTCGTTGACGGTATCAATCTCGGTTGGGCGATTTCATGGAAACGCAACGGTTGGACAAAGGGCGACGGAAAACCTGCGCTTAACGCTGACCTTTGGGGCAGGCTTCTACAGCTTCTCGAGGTGCATGATGTAACCTTTGTCTGGGTAAAAGGTCATGCTGGTCACGAATACAACGAAAGATGCGACAGGCTCGCGGTCGAATCAATTAAATCCATGCAGCAATGAGGTGCACATATAATGGAAAACCGTTTTCATATTTTCAATCCGGTATCTGGCTGCGGTCATTCAACTGAAATTCTTGACACCGAAGCGTTTGCGGGTGAATACAAATATGTTACAAAATGCGTTGGTGACGCAGAAAAGAAAGCAGCGGAAATTTGTATGGATCATCCCGACGCGCACATCGTTGTTTACGGAGGTGACGGAACTATAAACGAGGTTGCAAACGGTATTATAAGTTCTGGAGCCGGAAGAACATCACTGCTGTCTGTTGTTGCAGCCGGAACAGGAAATGATTTTGTCCGAACTTTCCATGAAAAGAATAGAATCATTCCGATAGACGCGATAAAGTACAATGACAGATACGCTGTAAACATTATAAATTTTGGATTTGACAGCAATGTTGTGGCTAAAACGGAAAGATATAAAAAGATATTTGCCGGCAGTCCGGCTTATATAGCAGGGGTCATCAGCACTCTTTTCAGCAAAATCGGTGAAAAGTGGAAGATTAACATTAAAAACGCCGACGGAAGTGAAGAATCATTTGAGGATAATTACATGCTCGCTCTGATCGGAAACTGCAGATATTATGGGGGCGGATTCTGTTCAGCATCGCTTGCAGATCCATCTGACGGTGAGCTGGATCTTGTGGCAGTTAAAAAAATCAGCAGAATCAAATTTGCATCTCTTATAGGAGATTACAAAAAGGGCACGCATCTCGACGCCTCTGCAATGTCTCCCATAAAAAAGTTCAGCGATATAATGATTTTCCGAAGGATAAAGGAGGCGGTTATCAGAGGTATTAAAAACATTTGTGCGGACGGTGAAATCGAAGAAACAGAATGCGTAATAATCCGCGTTGTTCCGAACGCGCTGAGAATAGCGACATGAAGCGTCTTCTCAGATATTTCAAAGGTCTCACAGCTGAAATCATTTTCGGGCCTTTGTTAAAACTTGCCGAGGCATTGCTTGATCTTTTTATTCCGATTATCGTTCTGAATATTATTGAAAACGGAATCGCTGCAGGTGACAGTATTTATACTGTCAGGATGATGCTTTTACTAATGGCATTTGGCGCTGCAGGATTCGGTCTGGCAATTACAGCACAATATTTCTGTGCAAAAGCTGCATGTGTTTTTTCAGCGAGATTAAGAAAAGAACTTCTCTATCGTATTAACATGATGTCGGCTGTAAGCGCCGAAAAGAACGGGGACTCAACGCTCTTCACACGGCTAACATCTGATATTGACCAGATTCAGAACGGCGTTAATCTGACTTTGAGACTTCTTCTTCGAGCTCCGGTTATCGTAACCGGCGCAACAGTCCTTGCCTTCACTGTTAATTCAGAACTTGCGGTGATTTTCTGCATTCTTATTCCGGTTTTAGCACTTATTGTTTCAATAATTTCTCATTTCTCTTCTCCCAGACATGCTGAATCGAGAAATAAACTAGACTCAATCGTTGTAACGACGCGCGAAAGTATTTCCGGTATAAGAATCATTCGTGCATTTAATACTGAAAGCAAAAGGCAGTGTGCGTTCAGTGATGATACAGACAATCTTGCTTCTGTTCAGATTGAAGCCGGTAATATTTCTTCCCTTTTGAATCCGCTGACGTTTGCTGCAGTCAATCTAGCACTTATATCGCTTGTCGCAGTTGGAAATTATATATCTCCTCATAACATTGTTGCGGCAGGACAGCTTATCGCACTCTGCAATTATATGACACAGATTCTTACAGAGTTGATTAAATTCGCAAATCTTGGGGTCAGCATTACAAAAGCAAACGTCTGCGCGCGGCGCGTTACTGACATTCTTTTTGAAACAGAAGTCCAGAAAAAATCAGACTCTATATCAATAAATGAAATTTCGGAACACCTCGTTGAATTCAGAAATGTTACTTTTTCATACGGCGGCTCACCTGCATTAAACGATATATGCTTTTTCGTTGATAAATCAGAACATATCGGAATTATTGGCGGTACTGGCAGCGGGAAGACCACCATTGCATCGCTTATCTGCCGAGTTTACGACGCAGATCGGGGAGAGGTTTTTTTCGACGGAAAAAATGTTCTTTCATACGAACCAATTTCACTACGAAAAAAAATATCCGTTGTACCCCAAAAAACTGCTCTATTTACAGGGACCATTGCCACAAATGTCTCGCTAGGTGATGATAATCCTGAAAATGAAAAAATTAATGCTTCGCTTAGATATGCACAAGCCTTTTCATTTGTCAGCGAGAAGAATGGCGGCATTCTCGCACCGGTAACTCAGAACGGAAGAAATTTTTCAGGGGGACAGAGGCAAAGAATTGCAATTGCCCGTGCGCTTTACAGACAATCTGAACTACTTATTCTCGATGATTACAATTCAGCTCTTGATTACGCAACGGATTCGGCGATTAGACAGAAAATAAAGAATCTTTCATGGAAACCGGCTGTTATTGTTATATCACAGCGCATATCATCAGTCATGTCATGCGATAGAGTCATCGTGCTTGACGAGGGTTATATCGTCGGGAATGGAACTCATGAAGAACTGATAAGCAGCTGCCCTGTTTATTCTGAAATATTCAGGTCGCAAACGGAGGGCGCAGATGTCGGGTAAGAGAAGGGATTTGAATATCGGTAAAAAAACACTGCAGCGTATTCTTTTACTTATATCTCCATCAAAAGGTTTGGTTTTTATTTCGTTTCTTCTTTCTTTTGTAAGCACGATAACTGCAATTGCCGTACCGTTTTTTGTTGGAGAGGCTATCGATTGTATCGGTGATGGCAAAGATAATCTCTGGGCATTTCTTATTTGCGCTGGAATAGCGGTTTTACTAAGCGGCGCGTTCCAGTTTTTATCATCGAGGATTAATAACAGGGTATCTAATAATGCGCTCGCCGAGATGAGAAAGAAGGCGTTCGAAAAGCTATCAAATCTTCCGATTTCATACTATGATACACATGCAGCGGGCGATACACTTTCAAGAATTATTTCCGACACAGAAACTGTTTCTGACGGATTACTGCTGGGATTCACGCAACTTTTTTCGGGATTACTTACGATAGTTATCACACTTATAACGATGTTTGTTATGAATCCCGTGATAGCTTCTGTTATCGTGCTGTTAACACCCGTTTCTGTATTTGTAGCAGGTATTATTGCAAAACGATCTTTTTCATTTTTTCAAAAGCAGGCAGAAACGAGAAGTAACGTCACGTCATATCTTAGCGAAGCCGTTGAAAACCTTTCGACTGTACGTATTACAGGGAACGGCAGCGCTGTCTGCAAAGGCTTTGATCATGTCTGCGACTGTCATGTTAAGGCATCGATTGATGCTGTGTTTCTGTCGGCACTTGTTAACCCTTCATCAAGATTCATCAATTCTCTAATATACGCTGCAACGGCAGGTCTGGGTGGTATTTTCTGTATAAACGGAACGATTACGGTCGGAACCCTTTCTGTGTTCTTAAATTACGCCAGTCAGTATTCGCGCCCTTTCAATGAGATCTCTGGAGTTATCGCTGAACTACAGAATGCTCTTGCATGCGCAACGAGGTTTTATGAGCTTATAGACGAAAAGGATATGACACCTGACGCCGAAACGTCCGACAGACGCCATTTTTACGGTCGAGTTGATTTTGAAAACGTATCATTTGGATACCCTGGAGGGAAAAAAATATATGAAGGGTTTAACTTTCATGCAGAACCAGGGAGAAAAATTGCGATCGTTGGGCCGACAGGATGCGGTAAAACAACTATTATAAATTTGATTATGCGTTTTTATGACCCGGATAGCGGGAAGATTTTACTAGACGGCGTTGATATTACAAAAATATCGCGGAAAAAGCTTCGTTCATATATCGGAATGGTACTCCAGGATACATTTATTTTCACGGGTACTGTAAGGGACAATCTTTGCCTTACTGAAAATGAAATATCTGATGAGCAGATGATTTGCGCAGCGAAAAAATGTATGTGTCACAGTTTTATTATGCGACTACCGCAAGGATATGACACTGTAATTTCAGAAAGCGGAAGCGCACTTTCGGACGGTCAGAAACAGCTTATCTGTATATGTCGCGCGATGCTTTCCGATCCAAAGGTACTGATACTTGACGAGGCAACTTCGTCAATTGACACGCGAACCGAGCTTCTGGTTCAGAATGCAATGGATGAGCTTGTTAAAGGCAGAACTTCTTTTATAGTTGCACACAGGCTCTCAACCATAGTTAACAGTGATGTAATAATGGTAATTAATAATGGTCAGGTCGCTGAAATCGGATCACACCGCGAACTAATATCATTAAATGGAATCTACGCAAATATTTATAACAGTCAGTTTTCAAAATAGTTTCAAATTGACGGTTTACTTTTATATAGAAAACGTGTATAATATCATGGAAGAGAAAAAATGGAGATGATCTGCAATGGATGTTAAAGACAAAATCCTTGAAGCATACAGAACTGTGATTGAAGAACTTGATTCGATCAAAGCAAGAGACCCAGCGGCTGTTAACCGTACCGAGATCGCTATGCTTTATTCCGGTTTTCACGCGGTTATCGCATATCGCGCCGCACATTTTCTTCATGTTCACGGAAACTATATAGCAGCTCGTATAATCAGCCAGGCGGCACGTTTTATAACCGGGATTGAAATACATCCGGGTGCTGTGATCGGCAAAGGACTGTTTATAGATCACGGAGCCGGTGTTGTGATAGGTGAAACGGCAATTATTGGGGACAATTGCACCATGTATCAGGGCGTGACGCTCGGAGGAACAGGCAAGGACTGCGGCAAAAGGCACCCAACAATCGGCAACAACGTTATGATTGGTGCCGGAGCAAAGATCCTCGGTCCGATAACAGTCGGAGACGGGGCAAAAATCGCCGCTGGAGCTGTAGTATTGAACAGTATTCCGGAATACTGTACTGCAGTTGGAATTCCCGCTCGTGTTGTAAAATGCAAAAATGAAAGAGTTACGGAAACTGACCTTGATCAGATACATATTCCCGATCCGGTGTCGCAAGAGCTTTGCAATTTGAGGGCAAAACTTACTGCCCTTGAAAACAAACTTATTACTATGATGCCGTCTGAAACGGAGAAAAATGACGATGAAAATATTTAACACTCTAAGCAGAAAAAAAGAAGATTTCGTTCCGCTTAATGATACAGAGGTCAAGATCTATTCATGCGGCCCAACCGTTTACAGCTATGCTCATATCGGCAATTTCAGGACGTACGTATTCATGGATGAACTCAGACGTGCTTTAAAAATGAATGGTTACAGGCTTCAGCACGTTATGAATATCACAGACGTAGGTCATCTTGTATCGGACGGTGACGATGGCGAGGATAAGATGAGCAAATCCGCGCGGGAGCAGAAAAAAAGTCCGTGGGAAATTGCGAAATATTATACCGATATTTTTCTGCGGGATATGGATCGCCTAAATATTTCAAGACCTGAAATTATACCTAAAGCAACTGAAAATATACCCGAAATGATTGCTTTTGTCAGAGGTCTTGAAGAGCGTGGTTATGCGTATGAGACATCGGACGGAATCTATTACGACATATCAAAGTTTAGAAACTACGGGAAACTTTCAGGCATACGTCTTGAAGAACAGCAGGCCGGTGCACGTGTCGACATAAACGATGAAAAAAGGCATCCGGCTGACTTTGCGCTTTGGAAAAAAGCTCCTGAAACTCATATTATGCAGTGGCCTTCACCATGGGGTATGGGATACCCAGGATGGCATATAGAATGCTCTGCCATGGGACTGAAATATCTCGGCGACCGGTTTGATATTCATACCGGCGGAGTCGATCATATCCCGATCCATCATGAAAACGAAATCGCGCAGTCGGAGGGCTTACTCGGTCATCCGTCAGTCAATTACTGGATGCACGGTGAGTTTATGACAATTGCAGGGGGAAAGATGTCAAAATCTCTTGGAAATTGCTATACTCTCGATGAACTTGCAGAAAAAGGCTATGATCCGCTCGATTTCAGATATATGTGTCTCAACGTCCATTACAGGCAAAAGCTGAATTTCACATTTGAGATACTTGACTCTGCTAAAAAATCTCTATCAAATCTGCGTTCTGCCGTACTGAAGCATAAAGGCCAGCCAGAAAAACGTGAAACAGAACAGTTTTACTCCGCATTTTGCGAAGCAGTAAATGATGACCTGAACGTTCCAAAGGCTCTCGGCGTGGTTTGGGATGCTGTGAGATCCAAGCCAATTTCCGATGACATTTATCGCTTTTGCCTTTTTGCAGATAAAATCCTTGCCGTTGATATTGATCGTGATATATCAGAAGAAACAAAGCTTGAATCAAACTTTGATGATTCAGAGATTATCAAACAGATAGCTCTAAGAGCGGACGCAAAAAAGCAAAAAAACTTTGCAGAGGCAGATCGCATAAGATCTGAACTTGCGTCAAAAGGGATTTTACTTATTGATACCCCCCAGGGAACGACTTACAAACTCAAATGAATAATAAGATTATTTTTTCGTCTGTTGTTTGCTTATTGTTAATTATTTCCCTGCTTCTCGGATCCTGCGGCATTATTATAATTAACAGACCTGATGAAAGCAGTAGCTGCGACACATCAACTCAAGATGATTCAACAAGCGTTGTTTCGAGTCAGATCACCGTGCGGACGGATTCATTTGAGAAGTATGTTTCGCCGGATTACGAAAGCCGCGCCATGTCAGAGCTTGATTCATTCAGGACAATGGATCTCGGATCACCGTCAGTTTTTGTGACGGCTGCAAAAGAAACAGGTAATTTTTTCGATGAGGAAACGAGTAAGGTCTCATCGTCCGTTTATAAGAGGAACCGTGCTGTTGAGGACAAATTCGGCATTTTCATTCTAACAATAACTGAGTCAGCAGATGTAATGCTTGAGAGCATGAAAAAAGCTAAAAAAAGCGGCAACCTGTACACGGATATAGCTGTCATTCCTCAAAACCGCCTTGGTGAATTCAGGGCCGCAGGAGTACTCGGTAATCTGCGAATGCTGCCATTTTTTGACGAAGACAAACCCGGCACAGATAAAAACGCCACGGCAGAACTTGAATTCGGTGATAAGCTTTACGGAACTTTTGGAAACGCAACAAAAACTCCGGAAAAGATGAACGTTGTATTTATCAATCTGACGCTGGCTGGAGAACTTGGATCAGACATTAGTCACTCAAAAATGATGGACGGCGGCTTTACGGTCGAGAAAATGGCAGAAGCCGCAAAACTCAGCAGAATATCTTTAAATTCCTCGGATATTTCCGATGTATATACTTCGCTATATTTCGCAGGAGGAGGTAAATTCACTTCCGATGATAAAAACCTTTCTCTTCCAGAAAATGCCGACGTTATTACATCACGAATAAGTAAACTGCGTTCATATTTCTCCACTTCATTTATGACTGAAGAATCGAAGAACATAACAGATTTTAACATATTTGCATCAGGTGCTTCCCTTTTCGCCATAGCAGAACTTGACAATATTACAAAACTGGGTTCCTGCGGTTTTATGTGGGATATATTCCCGCTTCCAAAGACCGATGACAGGCAACCGGATTATTATACAGTCATGTCATTTGACGCGCCGGTCATGACTATATCAACGTTTACAGGCAACATTGACGCTATGGGCTATGCTCTTAATGGTATAAATGCTGCTTCCTTTGGATTCATAGCTCAGGAATACGAAAAATATTTGCAAGACGAATTCATTACATCTTCAAAAACACTCGATTCTTTTGATATGATCTATCTGCTCGAAGTTAGATATGACACAGCAGTCATGTTTAGATCGGTTGCAAATATCAAAGCGGCAACGGAAGACGCACTTTTAAACGCCGTTAACAGTAACTCTTCGCTAACATCTGCGGCCGGGAAGCTGAAATCCAAGTATTCTTCAGCGCTAAAATCTCTGAGATAAATGCAAAATGTAAAAAAACTGTTAACATCATTTCGCTCATTTATTTCTGAAATGGAATGTGATATAATATATTGATTTTACGCCGACTGCGCCGACGGAAACGCCTGCATTTTTCCACGGCCCGGTCGAGCGAATTAATATGAAAGGCGGAACAAATAATGTCTCCCGAACAAAAGCAGGAAATTATCTCAAAATATGCGATGCACGAGGGCGATACAGGCTCTCCTGAAGTTCAGATCGCTCTTCTGACCTACAGAATTAACAATCTGAACGAGCATCTCAAAATCAACAAAAAGGATCACCACAGCCGTCGTGGCCTTCTTAAGATGGTCGGCCAGAGAAGAAGTCTTCTCGGTTACCTTCAGAAGAATGACATCGATCGTTACCGTGCTATTATAGAAAAACTCGGACTCAGAAAGTGATCCCGTAAAGCGGAAGTTTTATTCTATGAGGGATCGTGTAAACGATTCCTCATTGTAATGAAACAGACGCGCATAAACGTTTCACTATGAAACGTTTCTCTGCGGGTAAGAATCCGTGGAGATGAAGGAGGAAGGTATATGTTTGAAAATTACAAAAAGTTCAGCTACATGCTTGCAGGCCGTGAGCTGACTATCGAAACCGGCAAAATGTGCGGACTTGCAAACGGTTCGTGCCTAGTAAGGTACGGTGACACGGTTGTGCTTGCAAACGCAACTGCCAACGCAAAACCACGCGAGGGAATTGATTTTCTCCCTCTCTCGGTTGACTTTGAGGAGAAGCAGTACGCAGTCGGTCGAATACCCGGCGGATATTTCAGACGTGAGGGAAAGCCATCTGAAAAAGCGATTCTTACGTCCCGTGTGATCGACAGACCTATCAGACCTCTTTTCCCGAAGGATCTTCGTAACGATGTTGCGCTGACACTGACAGTTCTTTCCGTAGATATCAACAATTCTCCGGAGGTGTCTGCAATGAATGGTGCTTCAATAGCACTTTCAATTTCAGATATACCATGGAACGGTCCGATTGCAGGCGTTTTTGTTGGCCTTGTTGACGGAGAGTACATTCTTAACCCTACTGCTGAGCAGCGAGAAAAAAGCGTTCTCGAACTTACAGTTGCCGGGACAAAGGAAAAGGTCGTTATGATTGAAGCCGGCGCCAAAGAAGTTTCAGATGATGAAATGTTTGGCGCGATCATGTTTGCGCATGAAGAAATCAAAAAGCTTGTTGAATTCATCAATACGATAGTTGCTGAAATTGGTAAACCGAAGTTCACCTATGAATCCGGCAATTTTAACGAGGAAATGTTCCACAAGGTTTTTGATTTCTGTGAAAAAGACCTTATGTTGGCTCTTGACACGGATGATAAAACAATACGTGATGAAAGGCTTCTTCCGATAAGAGATTCTATTGAAGAGAAATTCTCCGAAGAGTATCCTGATATTTCCGACCGCATGGAAGAGCTCATGTATATGCTTCAGAAGAAGATCGTTCGTCGATGGCTTATCAATGATAAAAAGCGTGTTGACGGACGCAAAATGGATGAAATCCGTCCTCTTGCTGCTGAAATCGATCTTCTTCCCCGCGTTCACGGCTCCGGTATGTTCACAAGGGGACAGACTCAGGTTCTCACGATATGCACTCTCGGAACGCTGAGGGATCAGCAGGAACTCGAAGGTCTCGATGAAGAAGACTCAAAGCGCTATATGCATCATTACAATATGCCAGGCTATTCGACTGGTGAAGCTAAGGCTATAAGATCTCCCGGCAGGCGTGAGATCGGTCACGGTGCACTAGCGGAGCGTTCGCTTGTTCCTGTTCTTCCATCTATTGAAGAATTTCCATACGCAATAAGATGCGTGTCAGAAGTCCTTTCATCCAACGGTTCGACATCACAAGCATCGGTATGCGGATCGACTCTTGCTCTTATGGCTGCGGGCGTTCCGATAAAAGCGCCGGTTGCGGGTATCTCATGCGGGCTTATTACTGAAGAAGACGGTACATGGACAACTATGGTCGACATTCAGGGCCTTGAGGATTTCTATGGGGACATGGATTTCAAAGTTGCCGGTACGCACAAGGGCATAACTTCAATCCAGATGGATCTGAAGATAGACGGTCTAACACCAGAGATTATAAAAGCAGCTCTTGAAACGACGCACAAAGGACGCGACTATATCATTGATGAGTACATTCTGAAAACAATCGACAAACCTCGCGAAGAGGTCAGCGAATATGCTCCTAAAATGATAACAATGCAGATCGCTGTCGACAAGATCCGTGAAGTCATCGGGACAGGCGGCAAAGTCATTCAGAAAATTGTCGCTGATACTGGAGCCAAAATCGATATCGAAGACGATGGATCCGTATATATTGCAGCTGTCAACCGTGACAGTGCTCTTAAGGCGGAGCAGATTATTCGCGGCATAGTTTTCGAACCCGAAATTGGCGCCGTTTATGAAGGAACCGTTACAAGAATTATTCCTATAGGTGCTTTTGTCGAATTTGCCCCCGGTAAGGAAGGCCTAGTACATATTTCAAAACTTGCGCATGCAAGGGTTGAAAAGGTTGAGGACGTATGTGCTGTCGGTGATAAAATGACTGTCAAATTTCTCGGGGTTGATGAAAAAGGCAGAATGAACCTTTCTCATAAGGATACTCTTCCCCGCCCCGAGGGCCAGCATGATAAGTCAGACAGTTCTCCTGTTGAGCGCCCGAGAAGAAGTTTTCATAAAAAGAAAAGCGATAACTGAGTAGTAATGCGTTTACATTATTCAGGTATTGACAAAACAGCCGGTTTAATGTATAATGTTGAAAGGCATTAAGGAGAGTTGAATGCAGGCACTCGACCTGAACGGATTTCTTCAGAGCAATAATAATAAAACCGAGTTTGAAATCTCTGTAAGAGATTTGCCAGAATACTTTCCAGGTATTTCTGTCAGACTGCCGTTTACTGTACGGATTCAAATCGAAAAAAAAGAACGGTTTGTTTCAGTAATTCTTACTTGCGACGTTACAGCTGATTCTTTATGCTCAAGATGCGCAGAACCTGCCTTGCTGAGCGATTCATATGCGTCAGAATGGGATATCGAAACAACCGATTCCGACGAGAACGGTTTTATTCTAAACGGCATGCTCGATGTTGACGCGCTGTTAGATGAAACACTGTACGTAAATCTTCCGTCTGTCATTCTCTGCAGAGAGGAATGCCTCGGCTTGTGCCACAAATGCGGCAAAAACCTGAATTACGGTAAATGTTCCTGCAAGGAAGAAAGAAGAGATCCGAGGATGCTCGCCTTTGCAAAATATCTAGAAAATAACAATAATGACACTGCCTTGAAGGAGGTACAAAAAAATGGCTGTACCAAAGCGTAAAGTATCAAAAGCCAGAAGAGATAAAAGACGTTCCAGCACCTGGAAGCTCTTGGTTCCCGGTATGACTAAATGTCCTA
>JAEEGL010873286.1_pt1 | contig 16807 bp, 13 predicted proteins | sample 9134231 | NCBI WGS metagenome assembly JAEEGL01 (sample SAMN16246548, study PRJNA631951) | gut metagenome | biome: gut microbiome; feature: rumen; material: fiber-attached | host: Bos | place: Iran: Karaj | collected 2018-10
GGATTTGCTGGAATAAAATTAGTGCATTTGAAAAAAAATGCTTAACTTTACGGCGCAAAAAATCTGAACAATGCTGGAAGAAGAACTCAAAAATAGGATTTGGCAGCGGTATTTCAAGAAATATGACTGCGCTGGGATTGTGCCACAGGATGTAAGGGAGCGCAAAGGTGCGTTTTACACGCCACAGATTTGGGTGGAGCTTTCGCAGAAATACTTGGCTAATACGTTTGGCGTCAATTGGCAGGAAGAATATTATATATGGGATTGTTGCGCCGGCACTGGAAACCTCTTGAACGGACTGTCCAACAAATACAAAATATTTGCCTCTACCCTTGACCAACAGGATGTAGATGTAATGCGCGACAGAATACGCAACGGCGCCAACCTCTTGGAAAATCACGTTTTCCAATTCGATTTCCTTAACGACGACTTTTTTTCAGAAAAAGTTCCCGAAAAACTTAGGGAGATTATTGCAGACGAAAAACTTCGCCAAAAACTCATCATTTACATTAATCCTCCTTATTCTGAACCAAGTTCATACGGCAAAGGAGGCAAGCCGCAAGTCGCCAACCTTACCAAAACATTCAAAAGGTTTAGCGGCACAATTGGTTCGGAGGCGATGCAGGAACTTTTCACGCAGTTTTTTGTTAGGACTTTCAATGATCTGTCAGGTTCCACGTTGGCAACATTCAGCAAACCGAAATTTATAACTTCACAAAAATATGACAAGTTCAGACAGAATTTCAAAGCGAAGTTTCTGAAAGGTTTTGCTTGCAAGGCAGAGACTTTCGACAATGTGGACGGCAAATTTCCCATTGGTTTTTATATTTTGTCGCTCAATAATACGTCTGTCCTCAAAAAAATCGCCTTGGATGTTTACGACAACGACAAGGCACTTATTAAATATACAAAAATCGGGAAAAAAACATTCTCGTCCGTTATTGGGAAGTCGATTGGCGAATGGCGCAAAACGTTCTATGACATTGACAGCGAACCAATTGGATATGCCATCATTGTAGGGCCGTCGATGCAAAGCAACAACAACACCTTTTTTACGAGCGCACCCGCGTTGAGCTACCAAAAGAAGGGAATGGTTGCCAACATCACTGCAAACAATGTAGTGGAATTTTCCATTTACCTTGCAGTACGCCAATGTGTGGAGGCTAATTGGATTAATGACAAAGACAACTACCTGTATCCATCCAACAAATGGGCAAAAGATAAGGAGTTTCATACCAATTGCCTTATTTATACGTTGTTCCACAGCCAAAACCGCATTTCGGGCAACAATAACATCAACCACTGGATACCATTCACCGAGTACGAAGTGGATGCCAAAGAGGAGTTTGCGTCGCATTTTATGTCCAACTTTTTGGCCGGCAAGATCAAATCAGACAACCCCAAAACCCTTTTTGTTAGCAGCGAACAACATAGAAATACAGAAATTGTTGTCACCCACACCGCACAAGCCGTACTCAACGCCGGACGAGAATTGTGGAGGTATTACCACACTATGGCGGACGCAAACCCTAACGCCTCGTTGTACGACATCAAGGAATATTTTCAGGGGCGCGACAAGAATGGCAAAATGAACGCATCTTCGTCAGACCAAGTTTACACAAAACTGATGGAAAGCCTCAAATCCGCGCTTTGGAATTTGGGCGAACTCATCAAACCCAAAGTCTATGAATATGGCTTTTTGGACGAATAATCACAACGCCATTAGAACTGGAAATAAATAAACGGCTGTACCGTCTCGCCCTGCAACTGCACCACCAACTGCATCACTATCAGCAAGATAACAATCTTGATGACGATGTTGCTCTTTACGAAAAGTTTTTCAATCTTTTCAGCCCAATTTTCGGGGACGGCGTGGCAGAGGTAGCCGAAGGCAACAAGAATCACCCAAAGCATCCTCGCATCCCAAAAATGCGTTGCAAAAGTGATGTCAAAATTGGTGAAAATCTGTTGCAACATCACTATCGGCACTTGGAAAGCGTCAAGGTTGACCGTGCCAGCCTCGGTCTCAACGGTGATGTCAGACGCACGGAAATACATCCACAAAATTACGACCACGATGAAAGTGCCGAGCCAAGTCAAGAATTTGGTGAAACGGTTGACAGGCAGGATTTTTTTGAGGATTTTGTCGATGCCGAGGGCAATGCCGTGAGCACCGCCCCAAAGCACAAATTTCCACGCCGCACCGTGCCAAAGTCCGCCGATGAGCATAGTCAGGAGAAGGTTGACGTCGGTGCGAATCATCTTGACGGTCTGCGGGAAGGCTATTGAAACCACCCACGCTATAATGCACACACTTATTATAATAGGTGCAATCAAAAATCCCTTCATAAACAACGCCACGGCAATCACTGTCGCCGAAACGAGCGTCAGGCTTATAACTATTTTATTGTCAGTCTTATGGGCTATCAATCCCAAAACGCCTGTCACCGCCAAGGCAATCACCCACGCATTGACACCGCAGGTAAGCGCAGCGGCAAGCACCACAAGCACCGGCACGGAAATCACAGAAAATTTTGAGACTTCCCTGTTGCCACCGAGCGGAATGTAGAGGTATTCCATCAGCCACGACGACAGCGAGATGTGCCAACGTTTCCAAAACTCGCTCACTGTCAAGCTCTTGTATGGCGACTTGAAGTTGATGCCCAAGTCATAACCCATAATGCGCCCGATGCCGATAGCCATATCGGAATATCCCGCAAAATCGCAGAATATCTGCAAGGCGTAGCCAAGCACAGCCATCAAGTTTTCAAAACCGTTGTAAGTCTGCGGTGCGGCGAATATCAGGTCGTTGTATTGAGCTATGTAATTGGCTATCACCGCTTTCTTAAACAATCCCGTAACTATCAGCCAAAGACCAGAATAAGCCTTTTCCCTTGATAGGGTGTGGGTGGAGTCCAACTGTGGCAAAAACAAATTCGCCTTCACGATAGGTCCAGCCACAAGTTGAGGGAAGAATGTCAGATAAAACGCAAAATCCATCAGACTCTTGGCAGGAGGCACGCGCCGCCAATATATGTCTATTATGTAACTTACACTTTGAAATGTGTAAAACGAAATTCCCACAGGCAGGAATATTTCAGTGAACCCAAAATTGCTGCCGATGAGCTGGTCGATATTGAAAATGATGAAATTGGTATATTTGAAATACGCCAAGAGCAACATGCTCGGCACAACGCCCGCAAAGACCCACCATTTGCGTTTTCGCGTGTCTTCGGTGGCGGCAAGACGGTTGCCTATCAGATAATCGAGTATTGTGGTGGCAACCAAAATCACAACGTAATTGCCGCTGCTCTTGTAATAGAAAAACAGGCTGAACAGCGTAATATATACGGATACAAGTTGTTTGCGCTTGTAAATCAAATTATACACCGTCATAAACACCAAAAACAACAACAAGAACTGCCCGCTATTAAACAGCAGCGGCGCCTCCGGGTCATAGACAAATATTCGTGCAAGATTGTTTAAAAATTCCACCTTGATATTTTTTGATTTTCGATTTTTTGATTTTTGATTTTCGTATTTTGTTTCCGTGGGTTCACACCCACGGCTTGGTTATGTCGCCACTTCGTGGCTTGGTTTCCGTTTGATTATTGAAACATCACTCCACTTTACTCTTTAATCTCTCTACTTTAATCTCTTCTATCCTACACGGCTGATTGTCAGCAATTTGTCATAATCCAAAATCTCCACGTTCTTGCCGGAGACGCGGATGATGCCGTCGTTGGAGAAGGCGCGGAGGGTGTGGATTATCTGTTCGCGGCTGCAACCCGCATATTCCGCCAACTCCTGACGTGAAAGTCCAAGGCTGAACGACCGCGACTCGTAGATTTTGTCGGAGAGGTACAGCAACACGTCAGCCACGCGGCCGTTACTCTGTTTCCTTGCCACGGAGATGAAATTGAATATCGCCGAGCGGAACATCTGAGTCGAAAGTGCCATTATCTCAAACATAAACTGCCTGTTGGACATTATGAACAACTTGAACCTATTGAGATTGATCATACAGCCGTGGCACTCCTCCACCGCCACGATGGTGAATAGGTTGATGTCTTCGTTCAAGATGTTGGCGAGGCCGAGGAGGGTCTGCGCCTTGTCGATGGCTATGATGAACTCCTTGCCGTTGTTGTCGGTCACGAACTTGACAATTCCATCGGTGAGGAATATCAGTTCGGTGCATTTGGAGCCCTGCTTGAAGATTGTCTCACCTTTCTTGAATGTATATTGACGGGTCTGGTCGAAGATGGAGCGGAACTCCTCGTCCGAGAGACCCTTGCACAGCCCGTTTTTGAAGAAACAGGTTTCGCATTTTTGCAATGGTAAGTTAGGCATTTTCTGTCTAATATTGTTTTGCGTTAGTAATTACTTTTTTAATAAATCTCCTCGCCCTCCACCATTATGTTGGTGACTCCCTTGATGCTGGAAAGTTTGTTGACGAGTTTTTCGAGGTGCTCCTGGTTGCGCACATACACTTCGAGCATGCAGGAAAAACTGCTCCCGTCGGTCTCGATGTTGACGGTCTTGAGGTTGAGGTCAAATTCCTGCGAGACCACGGTGATAATCTTGTGTGCGATGCCCTTCTGGTCGAAGCCCTCCATGGTGAGTTTTGCCACGCCTGAGGATTCGTTGAAGGTCTGCCACGACACCGGAATCAGCGACAACGGATGCTCCTTGATTTTGGTGGCGGCGTAGAGGCAGTCTTTTTTGTGGATGAATACGCACGACTTGTCGTCGGACATGATGCCGATGGTCTCGTCGCCGGGCATCGGGTTGCAACATCCCGCGAGTTCGTAGTTCACCGAATCCGAATCGCCGTTGGTGATGCCGTTTTTGGCTGTGGGCTGCTGCTTGTCGCCGCCAAACTGCAATTTCCAGAACCTGACAATCGTGTTGCCGACCGATTTTTTCACGAAGTTTTCCACGTCGGGCATCGGGATGGTCTGCTTGCTGATTTTTTGGTATAGTTCCGACTTGTTCAAGCAGCCGAACTCCGACATCAGGGCTGTCGTAACCTCGTTTTCGTTGCGTATTTTGTACTTGGCGAAAAGGTTGTGAAGACGGTTCTGACCCTCTGCAATATCCACTTTTATATAGTTGTGCAACTGCTCTTTCAGGATGTCGTATGCCTCCTTGGTAATCACCATGCCGAGCCATTCGGGTTTAGGCTCTGTGTATTTGGACGTTACGGGTTCCACGCGGTCGCCGCTGTGAAGGAGCGTCGATATTGACATCATCTTGTGGTTGACCTTTGCGCCGATGCAGTTGCGGGCTTTTTCGGGGTCGTTGATGTAGGCATAGTCGAGCACGGACGCGCCTGCGGGCAATGTTGTAACCGCGCCGTCGGGCGAATACACCGAAATTTCGTCGGAGAGGAGAAGTTTGAAGTTCTCCATGAAGTCGAAGTTGGTGTTGTCGGGGTCTTCGAGTTTTTCTTTCAGGAGTTTGAGTTTGTCGCCAAACTCCTCCTTCTTGTCCTTGATGCCTTTGTATTTCCAATGCGCCGCAAACCCGTATTCGGCTATCTCGTCCATCCTCTCGGAGCGTATCTGAATCTCCACCCAGCGGTTGTTAGGCTCGTCATAGACCGTGAGGTGGTAAGCCTCGTAGCCGTTTTCCTTGGGCACGGTAATCCAGTCGCGGGTGCGCTCGGGATGCACGAAAAACCCTTCGGAGATGATTTTGACGATGTTCATGCACTCCTCGCGCTCCTTGGCGGGGTCTTTGGGAGTGAAGATGATGCGTATCGCAAAACGGTCATAAACCTGGTCAAAAGTCACGTGCTTCTTCTTCATCTTCTGATAGATGGAGTAGATGCTTTTCGGACGGCCCTTGACGTCAAATTTGATTCCGTTTTGCACCAGTTTGGCTATTATAGGGAGCGAAAACTTGTTGATGTAATTTTTGGATTCGTTTTCCGTCAATTGCATCAACGAATTGATTTCGTCGTATTCCTTGCGGTTGAGGTACTTGAAAGCGAGTGTTTCGAGTTCGGTCTTGATTTTGTTGAGGCCGATGCGGTGGGCGAGGCGCACGTAAATCTGCATTGTCTCGTAGGCAACCTTGTACTGCGATTCGGGCGAGCGGACTTCGAGGGTGCGGAGGTTGGTGAGTCGGTCGGCAAATTTGATGAGTATCACGCGGAAGTCGCCCGTCAAGCCGTAAATCATGTTTTCATAGACTTTCGGGTCCATGTCCTTGAAATACTCGCTCGTGCCCTTGATGCGGACAAGCGAATCCACAATTACGGCAATCTTTTCGCCAAAGAGGTTGGCGATGTCCTCCTTCTTGTAGTCGGTCTGGAAAGTGATTTCGTGGAGCAACGCCGCCGCCGCGCCCATCGCGTCGAGTCCGATGTCCTGCACCACGATGCTCATCACGTCAAAGAGATGGTAGATGAAACTGTCGCCGGTGTGCCTTTTCTGACCGTGATAGACGTCCCGCGCCAAGGCATACGCCTTGCGCACGAGCGACTTCTCGTCGTCGGTCTTGAAATAACGGTCGCCCACCATCAGTTGCTCAAACATCCTGTCGGTGTCCTCCTCCGAGTAGGGCTTGCGGTGGAGGATCACCTCCGCAGGCGACTTTTCGTGACTATCTTTGTTGACATCTGCCATATTTATGGTAATGTGTTAAGTTCTACAAAATCAATCATCTAAACGGTGTCCGCAGTACGGACAGAAATGTTTTTTGCCGTCGGCGGATGCGGCGGCTTTCTCGGCGTTTTGGGCATCATTTTCCTTCGCCTTTTCTGCCGCCTCCCGTTCCTTGTTTTCCTTCTCCTTCTTCTCCTTGCGCTCGTTGACCTTCTCCAAAAATCCCGCACTGATGATACCAGTGGGCATCGCCACAAGTCCGATGCCGAGGAGAGCCATCACGGAGCCGATTATCTTGCCATAAACGGTGACTGGGTATACGTCGCCGTAGCCAATCGTCGTCATCGTTACAATAGCCCACCACAGGCAGCTCAAAACGTTAGGGAACGCTTCAGACTGCTCCGTGTGTTCGGCATAATACATCAGGAACGCGCTGATTATCATTATGATTATAATGACGCTCATGATTACGCCTATCTCCGAACTCTTGGCTCTGATTACGTCAATGATGTCTTTCATTGATTCGTTGTAACGCGCTATCTTGAACACCCTGAACAGACGCATCAATTTCAGAGATCTGAACATTCGTCCGTCGAACGCTAAATCAAGATAGAACGGCAGTATCGAAACCAAGTCGATGATGCCCGGTAATGAGAAAATGTAATTCCATGTCTTCTGCCACCGGGTCGCGCCTTTGTTTTCAGGATTGAGATTCGCCGTCAGAATCCTTATTATGTATTCCAATGTAAAGACTATCAACGTAAAGTAGTCGAAATACTCGAAATATGCCTTGTAAGCCTCATGGGTTGTTTGGTCGGTCTCCAACGCCATCTCGCCCACAGTCAGCACAATCAGAGTCATCAAAAAGTAGTTGACAAATTTTGGCAGCCTGTTTTGCTCGTTGTTTTCATCGACGAGGTAATATAACGCCCTTTCAATTTGTTCATATTTTGTCATTGCCGTGCGAGTGTTAGCGTTTTTCTTAAAATTTCAACCTCGCGTCGGGAGCCAGGTCCATCGACGCAAATTCGCCTTTCAAATATTTGTAGTAGCCCGCGCCCGCAATCATCGCCGCGTTGTCGGTGGTGTATTTCCTTTCGGGGATGAACACCTTCCAGCCGCGTTTTTTGGCGGTCAGGGTGAGGGTGTCGCGCAGTTCTGAATTGGCAGCCACGCCGCCGCCGATGGTTATCTGACGGATGCCGGTCTGCTTGACAGCCTTTGCGAGTTTTTCGATGAGGATGCTCACGATGGTGTATTGCAGCGACGCGCAGAGGTCGTCGATATGTGCGTCGATAAAGTCTGGTTCGTCCTTCATCATGTCCCTCAGCGTATATAGGAACGAGGTCTTCAACCCCGAAAAACTGAAATCCAGCCCCTGAATGTTTGGCTTGGCAAACTTGAAGGCGTCGTGGTTGCCCAGATGCGCGTGTTTGTCGATGACGGGACCGCCCGGATAGCCGAGCCCCATCACCTTGGCGCACTTGTCGAAAGCCTCGCCCGCCGCGTCGTCGATGGTGGTGCCGATTATCTCCATGTCGAAATAATCCTTCACCTTGATTATCTGCGTGTGCCCGCCCGATACGAGCAGCGTCAGGAAGGGGAAAGTCGGATTTTCGGTGTCCTTGCCCTTCTCATGCACAAACTGGCTGAGGACGTGCCCCTGCAAATGGTTGACCTCTATCATCGGTATGCCGCCTGCCAATGCAAATCCCTTTGCAAACGAACAGCCCACAATCAGCGAACCCAACAGCCCCGGGCCGCGTGTGAAAGCCACGGCGGAGATGTCTGACGAGGAGAGTCCAGCCTGTTTCAACGCCTGGTCCACGACGGGTATTATGTTTTGCTGGTGCGCCCTCGACGCCAATTCAGGCACCACGCCGCCATACGCGGAGTGCACAGCCTGACTTGCAATCACGTTGGAGAGCAGCACGCCGCCGCCCACAACAGCCGCCGACGTGTCGTCGCACGAAGATTCTATTCCTAATATATTGACTTCCAATTTATTATGTTTTATTTTCGTAGTTTTTTACAAATCCCTAAGTTACAACTTATTTGTCAGAATAATGCGGTTTTGTGATTTTTTAACAAAAACCTCTAATTCTGCGCATACAGCTGACGTATGGCGGGGTCGCTGTTGGCGCGGTCCTCCATGTTCATGTACTTGACGAATGCGCTCATGCCGTGGCTCTTGCCCTCGTTGAGGTAATAACTGATATTCTTGGTGTAATACTCGCGGGCGTCGAAGTTGGGATTGAAGGCGAACCTCTGCTTGTATTCCTGAATCACGCTGTCGATGTTGGAGATGCCGTATTCGAGGGCGTCGTTGAGTTCCTTTTTGAGTTCGGGTTTGACGGGTTTGAGCGACAGCCACGCCGCAAATACAAATGGAAATCCGGTAAAATTGATCCACTCCTCGGCGAGGTCGTACTTGTACTTGAAGTTGACATACTCGAAGCACCTGTCGCCGATGATGACGCCAGCCGTGCCGCCCTTGATTTCATTCTCGTAGCCGGGCTTGGCGTCGATGAACTCGGGGTTGATGTTCCAGTGGTGTCGCGCCAAAATCTTGACGAGGCGGACGCTCGTTGCCGACTGATAGTCGAGGTAAATCTTTGAAATCATCTCCAGCGGCACCTGGCTCGCCAGAATCACCGACTTCACCGGTCCCTCCGCGCCGATGCAGAATTTAGATACTATATAACTGATTTTCAGCTTTGGGATGATGCCAACGGGGACAAGGGCAATGTCGCACTTGCCGTCCAAGAGCATCTGCGCACCCTTGGCGGGGTACTCGGTGATGATTTCGCAATTGTTGGCGATATAATCTGAGTGTTGCAGTCCGTAGAGGAACGGCAGCGAATTATGGTAGGAGACGAGTACTATCTTGGTCTTTTCCATTTTTTAATTGTTTGGGATAATACCATTTGACTGAGAATCTTGGCTTTCGAGCAGAATCTGCGCCTTTGTCGCCGCCACGGTGCAGACGCCGCCCACGTATGCCGCCAGGAATGTGCCGCACAGCACATACATCGGCAGGGCGTATATCGCGCCGATAGTGATGGCGAGGTACTTGTAACGCCACACCTCCTCGTTGCTCTCCCTTACATTGCGGCGGTAGCGCTCGTTTGTGTAGTCCATGAACGAATAGCCGAAATAATAGGAGTTTATCAAGAAAATCAATACAATTGAGAGAACCTGCCCGATGATAGGGATGATGTTGAGCAGGAGGCAGAGGAGCGTCAGGAGAAGTTGTTTGACCGTGCTTTTCAACGCGATGACCACCGACCTCCAGATGTCCTTGACGGTCTGTTTGGCATCGGAGCTGAACTCGCGTCCCGTGAGCGACGTGTCGGTCTTTTCGGAGATGGTGGTGTATATCGGCGACATCAGGACGTTGACGATGGAGCCGCCAATGAAAATAAACACAAAAAACATCACGAAAGGCATAATCCACTTCACCGCCGAGCCCAGGAAACCGAGCCAGCCGCCGTGTTCGCTGTCCCAAAGCGACGAAATCCAGTCGCCCAGGCCCCAGCCGCCCCATATAAGAAGGCCCGCCAAAATGATGTTGACAATGACGGGGACGACGAAATACTTCCCCATCTGATTGCGCCTGATGATGCCAAAGGCATCGCTGAACGCACTTAAACCCGTGGTAATCTGTTTAGTAGCTGTTGCCATGTCGTTGTATGAATTATATTGCGAAATTACTGCATTTATTTTTTACAAACAAAATTTTTACATAATTTTTCACTTGAAAAAATATTTTTTTAAATTTGCGGCATATTAGACACTCGATTACAAACATTAAAAACCTAAAAAAATGAAATTAGACGGACGTAGAGAGAGTAGCAACGTAGAAGACCGCCGTGGCGGTGGCTACTCGTCAAGCTCAGGCTCAAAGATGTCAGCCGGCAAGAAGGGCGGCTGCAGTATCCTTGCATTAATTCTTGGTGCGGTGATATGGTACGCCACGGGTGATTCTTCCTACTTCTTCAGCAACGTCGGCACCTCGCAGCAGCAGACTGTGGAAGCACCAGCCTCGCGCACAAACACGGGCAGTTCCAAGCAGAGCGACGAACTCGCATCTTTTGCCTCCAAAATCCTCGCCTCCACCGAAGACGTCTGGTCCAACATCTTCAAGCAGAACGGCAGGCAGTACCACAACCCCAAAATGGTGATATTCGAGAATGAAGTAAGCACAGCCTGCGGCGAAGCATCGTCGTCAACAGGCCCGTTCTATTGTTCGGGCGACCAAAAGCTCTACCTCGACCTCTCGTTCTTCACCACGATGAAGAAACAACTCGGTGCAAGCGGCGACTTCGCATACGCATACGTGATTGCGCACGAGGTGGGACACCACATCGAATACGAACTCGGCCTCCTCTCGCAGCTCCACCGTCAGATGGACAAGTGCCGCACAGAGGCGGAGGCCAACAAAATCTCCGTCCGCATCGAGCTCCTCGCCGATTTCTACGCCGGCATCTGGGGTTATTATGAAAACAAGACCTTCAAATCGCTCGAAGACGGCGACCTCGAGGAAGCCATCAACTGCGCCCATCAAATCGGCGATGACTATCTCCAAAAATCCGCCGGCTACCGTCAGATTAAGGCGGAGGCGTTCACGCACGGCACATCGCAGCAGCGCATGAAATGGCTCAAACTCGGCCTCACCACCGGCGACATCTCCAAGGGCAACCAAATCCTCAGCCTGCCAGAGAGCCAGCTGTGAGCAAGTAATTGAAGTAATTGAAGTAATTGAAGTAATTGAAGTAATTGAAGTAATTGAATCAATAATCACAAAATCAATAAATCAATAAATCAACAAATCAAAATGGCAGAAGAAAATTCTTTCAAAGAGAACCTCAATTGGAAAAAGATTTCCATTGACGCGGTGAACACCATCATCGCGACGGCAATCGGTATCATCATCGGTCTGCTCGTGGACAAGTGGCGCGAAAACATCTCCAATCAGGAGAACTACCAGAAGGTGATTGTCGCCACAATCAACAACCTCGAAAACTACCAGGGTCAGATCGAGAAGATTCAGGCAAACCTCCAATCCGCCGAAGACGTGTACGACAACATTACTTCGGATGATTACCAAGTTTCTGACGAAACTTTGGACGAACTGGGCAACATGATTTTTGAATCTGATTTCAAGCAGCAGGATCGCTGGATAGAGGAAAACTTCATCACCAATGGTGGTTTCATCGAGAATACCGACATCCGCCTCAAGGTCGGCAACGTCTATTCGCTCATCGACCTCTGCAAAAACAAAATTGTCGCAATGAAGGAGAGCGGCAAGGTCTATTTGGAAAAATATGCCGACTGTTACCTCAAATATCAGAACGACAAAGAGGAAGGTGCGAAGAAGTTTGTGATGACAAAAGACTTCCTGACCTATTACGCGCAATTGACAACCTCCAACGACGAAATCAAAACCAGCCTTGAAATCATCAAGGAACTCACCGCTGAAATCATCCAGCTTTCAGACGCCGACGAAGACGAACTCAACAAGATGCGTGAGTCTTCCAAGAAGATCAACGACCTCATCAACAAGAAAGGTGGCAACTAACACTTTCCCGACCCCGGAATAATTAAATTACCGTAAATTTTTTGCACAAAGGGCAATAGATTTACGGTAATTTTGTTTATAATAACAAAAATCAATGCCAAAAGAAATGAATATGAAAAAATTATTTGCAATCGCCGCGCTTGTGTGCAGCATTTTCACACAATGCAACAGCCAAAACTTCCGCTCCATCAATGCAAATGACTTCGAGAAGGCAATCAGGCAGCCCGACGTAATCGTACTTGACTCCCGCACCGCGCAGGAATACGCCGACGGACACATCCGCAACGCCGTCAACATCGACGTCAAGTCCGCAGACTTCGAGCAAAAAGCCGTCGCCACACTCGACAAGTCAAAGACCATCGCCGTGTATTGCCGCAGCGGCCGCCGCAGCAAAATAGCAGCCGCAACCCTCGTCAAAAACGGATTCACCGTCATTGAGTTGGATTGCGGCATAATATGCTGGTCCTCAGCGGGAAAAGAGGTGGTCAAATAAGAAATTGAAAATTGAAAGTTGAAAGTTGAAAGTTGAAAGTTGAAAGTTGAAAGTTTAAAGTTGAAAGTTTAAAGTTGAAAGTTGAAAGTTGAAAGTTGAAAATTGGTGTTGCCGAATGGCAAATTTTCAATTCTCAATTTTCAATTTTCAATTCTCAATTTTCAATTTATTACAGCCTGTCCCTCAGAATTGCCTCCACCTTGTCGGGAGTTACGATGCCGTGCTCGCCGAGTTTTGAATCACGTTCGCGGAATCTTCTGACGATTTCATTAACAACGTCCTCGCCGATGCCATAGTCAGAGAGTCGGGTCTTGATGCCGAGCGAATTGAAGAACGATTCGCTCTTTTGTATTGCCACCTTGACAGCCTCCTCGCCCTTTGCGTCAACGCCCCAGACGTTCTTGCAAAACATCTCGAGTTTCTTCTGCTTGGCTTCGCGCATAACGCTCATTGTGCCTGGCAACACGATGGCGAGAGTAACGCCGTGGTCAAGACCGCAGAGTGCGGTGAGTTCGTGGCCAATCATGTGCGTGCTCCAGTCCTGGTTTACGCCCGGGCAGATGAAGAAATTGAGCGCACAGGTGGCCGACCACATGTAGTTGGCGCAGGCGTCATACGTGGGCTTGTCTGCCATCACGTCGGGAGCAATCTCCACGATGGTCTTGAATACGCCCTCAGCCCAACGGTCCTGAATCTTGGCGTCAACGTCGTCGGTCAAGTATTGCTCAAAAACATGTATGAATGAATCTGTGAGGCCGTTTGCCCTCTGCTTTTTAGGAATCGAATAAACTACTTCTGGGTCGAGTATCGAGAATACGGGATAATACTTGGGATGTCCCATCGCAAACTTCTCCTTGGTGGCGCGGCGCGAAATCACCGAGTTGCAGTTCATCTCCGAGCCTGTTGCGGGCATCGTGAGTACGCTTGCAAGGGGCAACACTTCGCCCGGCTCCGCACCCTTGACGAGCAAATCCCATGGGTCGCCCTTGAAATCAACAGCCGCCGCAATCAGCTTGGTGCCGTCAATCACCGAGCCGCCGCCCACGGCAAGCAGCATGCCCACGCCTTCCTTGCGGCAGATTTCAACAGCCTTCATCAGCGTGTCGAAGTCGGGGTTGGGCTCTATGCCTCCAAACTCTATCACCGAAAATCCTTCAAGAGCCTTCATCACCTGCTCATAGACGCCATTCTTCTTGATGGAGCCGCCGCCGTAGGTCATCATTATCTTCTCGCCCTTGTACATCAGCTCGCTGAGCTTGGCGATGCTTCCCTTTCCAAAAACAATCTTAGTGGGATTTTGAAATTCAAAATTGTTCATTTGATTTGTGTTGGTTTTAAGAATTAGTTTTTAATGTCGGCACAAATATAAACATTTTTCACCAATGGCAAAATTATTTTAAAAAGAATATTTGAAAAAAATGCTGACTTCTGACTTTTTGTTGCCGTCAATCTGCGAATCACCAGTGCCAACTGTCTGACGGTCAAAGTATTGCCATTGGGCGATTTTTAACTGCAATGTTGCTTTGCCACCGATTTTGCAACTTGCCGTCAGATAGATTCGCTGTCCGTCATAAAAATACCCCGGCGACGCGAATGTCCCGCTCACATCATTCTCAAAGGCGTAAATCCTCGCGCTGTACGGTGCTGAAAACAATGCATACCGCGCCGTGATTGTCAGCGGCAACGTCCCTGCGCTCCACTTGACATCCTGAAAAACCAAATATCCATGGCATGCGTCCTCGTCGCCGCTGATGTTGCGCGAAAACTGCGCCGTGGTTGTCAATTGAAGCCCGTCCGTCGGTCGATAGACGCTGCACACTTTTATATATTGTGATTTGTTGATGCCGAGGTCAACGTCCGAATTTTGGCGTTCCTTGTGTTTCAGCCTGACGGTCAGGGAGTAACGGCGGCTCATATTGAACTTGCATTGCAGCATACCTTCGTTGCCCGATGCTGGGAGTTTGTTGTACGCGCCCGCCCACGGCAGCCTGAAAACATCCACCCACGCCTCCACGCCAAGCCATTTGAAAGGGTCGGTGGCGATGCCCGCATAAACGCCGTCCTCATTGCTTGTGCGTGCCGTCTGTCCGAAAGACAACGCCTTGAAAGCCTGGTACTTCACCGAGTAATGACGATGAAGGATTTTCAGCCTGAAATTGGCGGCGGGGCGCAGGTCGGCGGCGTTGATTGTGGAAATGTTGCCGCGCTTGTCCAAAGCCGTCTCGCCATATAAACTCATTTTCCGACAGTCGTAACGGTAACTCACCGACGCGCCGCAACCATCCTTCTCGCGCCTCATGTTGGCGTAACGGAGTTGCTCGCGCGGTGCAAAATCCTTGTCGTAACCATAACAATACGCCGCCGTGCCAATCTGAAAGCCGTTTTTTTTGTATTCCGCCATCACGCCGCCGATGCACTCGCGGAGATTGTCCTTATTGGAGAGTTCGCGGGCGGTGCGGTGGTAGCCGTCGGTCTTAAAAGAATGAAACTCAACGCCTTCGCACGACGCATCCACAAGATTTGCGCTCGCAAAAGCCGTCAGCGACACGCCGCCCGCCTTCACCGTTGCCGCCGCTCCACGGTAAAATCTATTTTCGTTCACAGAGCCATATTCGCGGATTTGGACGCAATTATTATAATTGTTGCCGTTCATCGACTTGCCCGCCATAAAGCCGCCGCCAAGCATAAGCCCAAGCCCAAACCTCACCGTATAATCGCCGAGGATAAGGTTGTCAACAAAGCCTAAATTACGGATTTTCAAAAACATTGAATAATAATCAAAGCCGTATTTGTACCCGGCGAACCCGATGCTTTCGCCCGCGTCTTTCTCACATGTGATGCCCCAAGCGATGCGGTCGTCGAATTTGTAACGGTATTTCAAGCACCAACGCATCCTCCCGCCGTCATATTTGGCATTGCCCGTGCTGTCGGGAATGTACGCCTTCTGCCGCTCCAAAACCATCTTGTTAAAAGAGGAGACGTAATGCCGTCCCTTTGTAAACATTTCGCGCATCGTGTAATGATGGCGTTCCGTGGTTTTGCCAGCAACAGACAAATAACGCGCTACAAGTCTGATGTTTTCGGGCGTCAACGACCGAATCGCTTTGAGTTCGCCGAGTGACAGGATGTCGCCATATCTCCGTCGGTATTCCATGATGTCGTCTATTTGGATGGTATTGAAAATTGGAATTGCCTGCAAGTCGTTGATATTGTTGGTGTTGATGTCTATTTTGTAATCGGTGAGGTTTTCAAGGTATTCGCAATTCATCTCGGCAGTCTCGGCAAGTTCCTCATCTTCGGATTCGGCGGCATCGGTTGTCATTTCGTCCGCAACGCTTCCGTCGTCCTGCCCCAACGCCCTCAACGTCAACAATATGAACAATAGTATCAGAAATTCTTTTCGCATAATATCCGTTATAGTTATATGTCGCAAATCTAACAATTTTCGGGAAGATACCGAAGTTTGTGTGCGAAAATTTTTTGTTTGCCCGCGCCGATTGCGTTTATCTGCATTTCCTCTGCAATCATTGATTTTAGCAATATCGTTCCAAAAAACACCTTTTATCACCTTTTATAGTTTGCCATTTTGTCTGAAAATTAATGTTTTACGGCTAATATTCCAATATTTGCCCCATCTATGACAGCGTATAACCCCCGAAATAAGCCATTTTACGGCACAAAAGAATCTCACTTAAAACGACCCCATTTAAGCGTTTGAGAGCCAAATCGTTGTAAAATCGCAGTAAAGTTTAGCTGACAAAAAAAAAAAAAACACTTTACATATTGTATTTTTTTACTTACCTTTGCAGTGTCAAAAAAATGCGGAGTCTTCCGTTATTTTTGCGACGACCAATATTTTGGGTCCGGCGCGAAAAAGCCTCTAAAATCGCCTGTTTTGGCGCATTGACATTTTCACGAAAACGAGGCTTTCTCCATCCAAAAATCCCGACGAAATCTCGCGGGGATGTTTTTTGGACGCCAATTTCCCAAAATTAACGCATTAGGAATGATGGCAACAACAATCCAACGCAAACAGTATAACGGCAATGCCGAATTTACGGAGAGAATAATTCCGTACAATCCCGAGGGCGAGGATGCCAAAAAAGGGAAGTCGGTAGAGTA
>JAEEGL011058310.1_pt1 | contig 16807 bp, 14 predicted proteins | sample 9134231 | NCBI WGS metagenome assembly JAEEGL01 (sample SAMN16246548, study PRJNA631951) | gut metagenome | biome: gut microbiome; feature: rumen; material: fiber-attached | host: Bos | place: Iran: Karaj | collected 2018-10
CTCGATTTTGAAAAAATCGATGAAGCATGTCACTTTATCCCTTCGGGAATGAATGTCTGGGAGGGCCGTATCGAAAGATTCGACTTAACCGGACTTCGCTGCTACCGGTCTTTAAAAGACTCCCGGCGTCTTGAACGTTCTCTTGGAACCCTTGGCGGAGGAAACCATTTCATCGAGGTCGACAGAGCATCCGACGGGACCTTTTACCTTGTTATTCACTCTGGTAGCCGCAACCTCGGCAAACAGGTAGCGGAGATCTATCAGCAGCTCGCGATTGATCTGCATGCAGGTAAAGAAGATTATTTCAGACGCAGAGACGAAATCATAGAATCATACAAAGCTGAAGGAAGACGCACGGAGATACAAGCCGCGCTTAAATCTCTCGCTAAAGAATATGATGCAAAAGAATCTGATGTGCCTGAAGATATTTGCTGGCTTTACGGCTCTTTTCTCGGAGACTATCTCCACGATGTTGAAATCTGTCAGCAGTTCGCAAAAAGAAGTCGTGAAAAGATGGCGGAGATAATTCTTGAGAGAACGGGAATGACAGCGAAAGAATCGTTCCATACGATTCACAACTACATTGATACCGATGAAATGATTCTTCGTAAAGGAGCTATCGCCGCGCATGCAGGAGAAAAAGTGCTTATTCCCATTAATATGCGCGATGGATCTGTAATCGCAATCGGAAGAGGAAATCCTGATTGGAACTTCTCTGCTCCTCACGGTGCAGGCAGGCTTATGTCCCGGACCAAGGCAAAAGAAACGCTTGACCTTGAATCCTATAAGGAAGCTATGGCGGGCATTTACACTACCTCAGTAAGCGAACAGACGATTGACGAAGCACCTATGGCCTATAAGTCTCTTGAAGACATTATTGACGTTATCCGTGAATCTGTTGATATAGTCGACATTATGAAACCCGTTTACAACTTCAAGGCTTCAGACGACGATCTTCCTTGGAAGAAAAAGACAGCTGTGACTTCTTAGCCTAGCCAATTAAACCACACCACAATCATTACAATTATATTCGAGATTGCAAGTAAAATTCTCGAATTATCGAACATAATTGCATGAAAAGGGTGATTGTAGCTGCAAAACGAAAAAAGATAGTTGAACTCTAGTACTCCCAGGCAGCGATTCGTCAAAGGGAGGACTAATATCTGGTTCAGCTTTACAATTCCCTTCGAGGAAGCGAAAGCTTACAGACGATCTAAAGGCCAAATTCTGAGGCCAAAGCAGTACGAACCGCTTGAAGTAGAGGTTTTTATCTGAAAAACGCCTCAAAATAGACAAAAAAAGACCAAAATACCCGGCAGAGAGTAATTTCTGCCGGGTTATTCTTTTCCGGCGATTTATGGTTTCTTGCTTGCCAATTTGAATTCGTCCTCGGCTTAATTCTACCCGCCTGAGTAAAATGATCATTTCTTGTTTTAACTTTATCATTTTCGCCAAAATGATAAAGTTATGGCTTGACATGTAAAATTGAATCTGCTATAATATAATAGCATCATAATGAACCAAAATGATCAAATTGAAGACGGAGACGCGAAATGAGATTTTTCGATTATAAGAAAGAATATAAGGCGCTTTTGACTGCAGATATTGTATCGCTTTTAACGACGATACACGAATATAAAGGCATGCAAATCCGGATTGCTAACGAAAACGCCGATGCGTTAATCCAGTTGGTCGAAATTGCCAAAATTCAGAGCACCGATGCGTCCAACAAAATCGAAGGGATCAGTACGTCCAACGAAAGGCTCCAACAAATTGTAAAGGATAAAACGATGCCGAAGACAAGAAGCGAAAAGGAGATTGCCGGTTACCGTGACGTTCTTTCAACCATTCACGAGAACTACGATTATATTCCCCCGCGTTCGCCGTTGATTCTTCAGCTTCATCGCGATCTTTATAGATTCACAGGATCTGCTGTCGGGGGGCAATATAAAAGCGTCGATAATTATATAGCCGAAAAACACTCCGACGGGACAGAAACCGTCCGGTTTCAACCCGTGTCCGCATGGGAAACCTCGGATTATGTCAACGAAATCTGCGCCGCTTATGAAAACGCACTGCGCGACGGCGAGATAGATGCACTTGTCTTGATTCCGATATTTATTCTCGATTTTCTGTGTATTCATCCGTTCAACGACGGAAACGGCAGAATGAGCCGCTTATTGACTCTGCTGCTTCTCTACCGCGCCGGATATACCGTTGGCAAGTATATCAGTATCGAAAAACTGATCGCCGACAGCAAAGAAACCTATTATGAGGTTCTGCAGAACAGTTCATACGACTGGCACGAGGGCAAAAACGATTACGCCCCATTCGTCCGGTATATGCTCGGCATAGTGGTTGCCGCTTACCGGGAATTTGAAAGCCGGGCCTCGCTTATAATCGACAGCGATTTTTCCAAACCCGACAGAATCAGGAAGGTCATTAAGAAAAGTATGGGACCAATTACAAAGTCTGAAATCATGAAGGAGTGTCCGGATATCAGCCAGGTGACGGTACAGAGAGCGCTCGGCGATCTCTTGAAAAACGAACAGATTATCAAACTCAGCGGCGGCAGATACACAAAATACGTTTGGAACTGGGACAAGGAGTAAGCGAAAATGGTTACAGGCGAACTGAAAAACAAAATAGACGGTCTTTGGGAGATATTCTGGACCGGCGGACTTACGAACCCTCTGGACGTGATTGAACAGATCACATATCTTATGTTCATTCACGATCTCGACGACAGCGACAATCTGCGCGCAAAAGAGAGCGCAATGCTCGGCCTTCCTTACAAAAGCGTTTTTGCAGATGAAGTTTCCGTCGGAGAACGCAAAATCGACGGCAGTCAGCTCAAATGGAGCGTGTTCCACGATTATCCAGCGGGGCGTATGTACACCGTAGTGCAGGAATGGGTATTCCCTTTTATCAAGAACCTGCACGGGGATAAAAACAGCGCATATTCCAAATATATGGACGACGCAATCTTCAAACTGCCGACGCCGCTTATGCTCTCAAAGGTTGTGGATTCTCTTGACGAAATCTACAAGTTGATGAACGAAACGCAGTCTGCCGACGTTCGCGGAGACGTTTACGAATATCTGCTCGCGAAAATCGCCACTGCGGGCGTGAACGGCCAGTTCCGCACGCCGCGCCACATCATCAAAATGATGGTTGAACTGATGGACCCGAAAGCGGACGACGTGATTGCCGATCCCGCCTGCGGAACGTCCGGATTCCTTGTCGCGGCGGGCGAATATCTTAGGGAGCACCGGAAAGAAGAGATCTTTTATAACAAAATCAAAAAAGATCACTATATGAACCACATGTTCCACGGCTACGATATGGACAGAACAATGCTCCGTATCGGCGCAATGAACATGATGACGCACGGTATCGAAAATCCCTTTATCGAATACCGAGACAGTCTTTCGGATCAGAATCCGGACAAAGACAAATATTCGCTGATTCTCGCAAATCCTCCGTTCAAGGGCAGCCTGGACGCTGATACCGTTTCGCAAGATCTTTTGAAAGTATGCAAAACGAAGAAGACCGAACTTCTCTTCCTTGCTCTCTTTTTGCGTATGCTCCGCGTCGGAGGGCGGTGTGCCTGCATCGTTCCGGACGGCGTGCTTTTCGGCTCCTCCGCGGCGCATAAAGCCATCCGCCGCGCGTTGATCGAAGACAACCGGCTTGAGGCCGTAATCTCGATGCCTTCAGGCGTGTTCAAGCCATACGCAGGCGTTTCCACCGGAATACTGATCTTCACGAAGACCGGGCACGGCGGAACGGATAAGGTCTGGTTTTACGATATGCAGGCGGACGGTTATTCGCTTGACGATAAGCGGTCCCCCGTTGCCGAGAACGACATACCGGATATTATAGCCCGCTTCCGCAATCTCTCTGGCGAATCCGACCGCAAGCGCACCGAAAAATCATTCTTTGTGCCGAAAGAGGAGATCGTCGGTAATGATTACGACCTTTCGATCAACAAATACAAACAGACGGAATACAAGCCCGTAGAATATCCTCCGACGAGCGAAATTATGGCGGAACTTCGTCAGCTTGAAGAAGAAATCAAGATCTCACTGGACAAGCTGGAGGAAATGCTGTGAAACGTTTTTCCCTCTATGGAGTTGTCTCTTTAACAAGCATAATTATCCGTCAATTTGTGTTGCCGAATCCTTTTGAGTGTTTCGGCGACAATGCGATAATAATAAACTGTATAGCTGAGCCGATTATTCAACTGGTGGCATACCTTCTTATTGGCTTGGTATATCAGAAAGGATCGAATCCCGGACTTGGAAGTTTACTGTTTCTGCTCACTTATGCGTTTATTGTCGGAATTTTATGGGTTCTCGGATTATTCAAGTTTGCATGGTGGGGGATACTGATATTGGTAATTGCATTTATCGGTATTGTGATTGGAATTCGTTGGCTGAGTAACAATCTGGCCGGCAATGATTCATATGCCTGAAAAAACAGTTTTGTGTTGATTATTATGGATATAGTTAGGTTAATAGATATTTGTAGCCCAAGGCAATGGAAAACCATCTCAGGGAAAGATCTCTTGTCAGAAGGATTTCCTGTTTATGGAGCAAACGGCGCGATAGGATACTGGTCAGAGTATAATCATGAAAATGAAACCGTTACCATTGCGTGTCGAGGAACATGTGGAACGGTAAATATTGTCCCTGCAAAATCATACATTAATGGCAATGCAATGAGTTTAGACAATTTGTCCGACATTGTCAAAGTCAGGTATCTCTATTATTATTTAAAATGGTATGATTTCAAAAAAGTGATAACTGGCACAACCATTCCGCAGATAACGATTGAAGGATTACGGAAAATTAATGTTCCTTTATTGCCACTTGATGATCAGGAAACCCTAATTCAAATCTTAGACGAATCGCAACGTTTAATAGAAAAAAGAATGGCTGAGCTTCAATCTCTCGACGATCTCATCAAAGCCCGATTTGTCGAGATGTTCGGGGATCCAGTGGCAAACACATTTGAGTGGAAAACAGCCCTTCTTCGCGAGGTGACCAGCAAGATTGGATCGGGAGCTACACCAAGAGGCGGCAAAGAAAGTTATCAAGCAGAAGGTGTTACCCTTATTCGTAGCATGAATGTGCATGATGGTCGATTCGAGTACAAGGATTTGGCTCATATTACGGATGAACAGGCCGCACAGTTAGATAACGTCACAGTCGAAGAAGGTGATGTGCTTATAAACATTACTGGAGCTTCGGTGGCGAGATCGTGCATTGTCCCTAAGGATACGCTTCCCGCCAGAGTGAATCAGCATGTGGCGATCATTAGATGTGTTCGCGATCATCTACACCCTATTTTCGCTAATAATATGTTTCTTAACGATCGGTTCAAGGGACAGCTGTTGGATATAGGAGAATCTGGTGGTGCAACACGGCAGGCAATAACCAAACAGCAACTAGAGATCCTTTCTGTGGTAGTGCCTCCTATGAAGCTACAAGAGCAGTTTGCCGCCTTCGTAACTCAAGTCGACAAATCAAAAGTTGTCGTACAGAAGGCGCTTGATGAAGCACAGTTGTTATTTGATAGCTTAATGCAAAAATACTTCGGATGACGGGTGAGGATACTGATGTTATGAGTTCGCTAATTGATAATCTTTCCGAAAAAGCATTTGATAGTTTTAAAAAGATTACGCCTGCATTGGTGTCAATCGCCCTTTTGTCCGGGTTGATTTTATTTCTTCCAACATGCATCTTGGAAAAAATGAGCCTAAACGACCTTCCTGAACTCTGGAAGCAAATAGTAGGTATAGTTTTTCTTCTTAGCATTGCGTTGATAGGGACCATTATTCTTTTCTCTGTGCTCTCGAAAATCACATCTAAACGTCAGAACAGACGCATCAAGGAGAATTTAAAGAAAAAGCTAAATACACTAAGTCCTCGTCAACGCGCAATAATCATCCAGCTTCTAAGAAGCGAAGATAAGACAATTTCCTTAGATAAGAATTCTGGTGACACAGTTTACTTGGTTAATAGCATGTTTTTACACATGCCTCAGCAAGTGTTTTCAATGGGATGGAATAACGAAATGGTATTGACTTATGTTCCACAACCATGGTTGTTAGAACTATATAACGAAGAACCAGAACTCTTTAAGTAAATTCTGCGAATTATATATTATTATTGGCTCTACGGATGCAATATTGGCATTGCCGGTGCAGGATGTTGGTACATCATATAAGGAGGGTGTATCAACATGGAAGAAAGACTGGTAAGTATACTTAATGAGATGGCTGAGTATCTGAGCGTCTCACAAATGAAAAAGCTGCAGGAAGTATTGCTGAAGAACCTCGTTCCAGAGACTGCCAAGGAAATGGAAACGAGCAATAATGAATAACTGAGATTATTTCTGGACGCCAAAAGAATAGAAGGCTGTTCGGATTGGACGCTTCAATACTATCGAACCACGGTAGAGCACATGCTGAAGCATATTACTTCTCCGATCAGAAAGATGACAACCGATGAGATTCGTTCTTATCTGGTTGAATACCAGCAAATCGGTCAATGCAGCAAAGTTACGGTGGATAATATCCGCAGAAACATATCAAGCTTCTTTTCCTGGCTTGAGGAAGAAGACTATATCTTAAAGAGTCCTATGCGGCGAATACACATAATAAAAACAAAGACCGTCGTAAAAGAAGTGATCTCCGATGAAAGTATGGAGAGAATGCGGGATGCATGCACAGAGATCCGTGACCTTGCGATTATCGATCTTCTGTACTCGACAGGTATTCGTGTAGGTGAGCTCGTAAGGCTCAATATTACCGATGTCGATTTGGAGCAAAGGGAATGCATCGTTTTCGGGAAAGGTGATAAGGAGCGGCGCGTTTATTTTGACGCAAAGGCAAAGGTTCACTTGAAGGAGTATATAGACAGCCGTAATGATGGTAATCCAGCGCTATTTGTGACATTGGATGCCCCGCATGAAAGATTGAAGATAAGCGGCGTAGAAATACGCTTGCGGAAATTAGGCAAGCAACTGTCAATTGAAAGGATTCATCCGCACAAATTCCGCCGCACGATGGCTACACGGGCAATTGATAAAGGAATGCCCAAAGAGCAGGTCCAAAAGATCCTTGGACATTCACAAATTGATACGACAATGCAATATGCCATTGTCAACCAGAATAACGTGAAAACGTCACACAGGAGGTATATCGCATAATTCCTACAGATTGAAGTTTGTCGTCAAAAAGGAGCTCGCAAAAGCACAATTACTGTTTGACAGCCTGATGCATCGATTTTTTGGTTGAACGAAAGAAAGGAGAATAACATGGAAAACCGCATATTTGAAAAACGTCAAAAGGAAGAGAAACCTGTATTGGCTATCTGTTACGATTTTGATAAAACCCTTTCTCCTGATGATATGCAAGCGCAAGGATATATTCAAAAAGTTGGATACGAAAACGCAAATGATTTTTGGGCAAAATCAAATGCTCTTGCTGAAGACAATGAGATGGATCAAAACCTGGCATATATGTATCAAATGATGATTGAAGCGGAGGGTACGCTTCTTTTTACCAAAGAAACCCTTCGAAAAGAAGGTAGTAAAGTCATTCTTTTCCCCGGAGTTGAAGATTGGTTCCGACGGATACGAGAATACGGAGCTGATAAAGGGATTATTGTTGAACATTACATTATTTCTTCAGGTTTGAAGGAAATGATAGAAGGAACTTCTATCGCAAAAGAGTTTGAAAAGATATATGCAAGCTCGTTTTATTACAACGATCGCGGTGTGGCAAAATGGCCTGCACAGGCTGTTAATTATACCAATAAAACGCAATTTCTTTTCAGAATTGAAAAGGGGATATTGGACGTTAATGATACGGCAGTTAATAGCTACTATGAGCCTGACAAGATTCGAGTGCCGTTTCGTAATATGGTTTATATTGGGGACAGTGATACCGATATTCCCTGCATGAAACTCGTAAACTCACATGGTGGGCACTCTATAGGTGTTTATAATGCTGAAACTCAAGAAAAAACAAAAGTTTATAAAATGATGCGTGAAGGAAGGATTCGCTATTTTGCCCCAGCAGATTATAGCGAGGGTTCGGAATTAGATAAACTTGTAAAGACGATCATTGATAGAACCGCAACAAACGAACTTTTGGAATCATACCATCTTGAATCCCGTGCGGAACAAACGAAAGCCGACCGAGATTGTGATGAAGAAGAAATTACAAAGACCGAATTGATGATCGACCTTGACAACAGCGGCAGTTTTGCAATTACACACGAGGTAATTAAAAAACTATCAGCCATTAAAAAATGGACAAGTGAACAGACAGAACGCCTTTGTGAAATTGCAAAAAACAACAGTCAAATCTACTTGATTCTGCAAGATGAAGATGTCAGGAAATTCTTCAAACAATTATTGATGACATTTAACTCAACATCTGAAAGTGTCCTGTTTGTTAAGGAGAAGATCAACTAACCGGAGACACCAATATGACCAACTTTGATTTCCTTAAAGCAGAAAAGCAGTTTGACAGCTTTGCCAATGTAGCAATAGCCGCCGAAAAGCTGTTGCATATCGATATCGATTCCTGCGTCTCAAACTGCCGCAGGGCTATGGAGTTTGCGGTCAAATGGATGTATTCGGTCGACCGCGATCTTGAAATGCCCTATCAGGATACGCTTGTCGCTCTGATGAACGACGAGAAATTCCGCGACATCGTAGGAGACGATATCTGGCGGAGAATGGATTTTATCCGCAAACTCGGTAATACGGTTATGCACGGCGGGAAGAAGATTACAGTTCCTCAGGCGGAACTATGCCTTGAGAACCTCTTCTATTTCCTTGACGAGCTGGCTTACCTGTACGCGGATGATTATAAGGAGCAAGAGTTTGATAAAACGCTTCTGACGCTCACACCGGAAGAAGTTCTCGCCTTCGTCCCCGATTTTGAAATCGACCTTGCCGCGCTGATCGAAGAAAACAAGGCGATAAAGGCGGAGCTGTCCGCCCGCCGTGCCGAACAGCAGCAAACCTACGTCCCGAGGCCGCTTGAACTGTCCGAATACAGGACGCGCAAGATCTATATCGATTTTATGCTTCAGGACGCCGGATGGATCGAAGGCAGAGACTGGCTCAATGAAGTCGAACTGCCCGGCATGCCTAACAATTCGGAAGTCGGTTATGCCGATTACGTTCTTTACGGCGACGACGGCAAGGCGCTTGCGGTACTTGAAGCGAAACGAACCTGCGTAGACGTGGCAAAGGGACGGCAGCAGGCTAAACTATACGCGGATATTCTCGAAAGAAAATTCGGCCGCCGCCCGGTAATCTTCCTTTCAAACGGTTTTGAAACGCGTATTCAGGACAATCTCTATCCCGAAAGAAAAGTCGCGTCTGTTTATTCCAAACGCGACCTTGAAAAGCTGTTCAATCTTCAGACGATGCGGACAAGCCTTTCTCACGTGATGATAAACAAAAGAATTGCCGGACGCTACTATCAGGAAGCAGCAATCAAGGCGGTCTGCGATTCTTTCGGAAACAAAAACAGGAGAAAAGCGCTGCTTGTAATGGCAACAGGCTCGGGCAAGACGAGAACGGTTATTGAACTCTGCGACGTTTTTCTCCAGCACGGCTGGGTCAAGAATATCCTTTTCCTCGCCGACAGAAACTCTCTCGTAACACAAGCGAAGCGCAGTTTTGTGAATCTGCTGCCCGATCTGTCTGTAACCAATCTCTGCGAAGAAAAGGACAATTATACCGCACACTGCGTTTTTTCGACTTACCAGACTATGATGAACGTCATAGATACTGCGAAGGACGATAAAGGCAAGCTGTTCACGGTTGGTCATTTCGAGCTCGTTATATGTGACGAGGCGCACCGTTCGATTTATAACAAATACCGCGATATATTCAACTATTTCGACGCACCGCTCGTAGGTCTTACAGCGACGCCGAAGGACGAAATCGACAAGAACACGTATGAGATATTCGAACTTGAAAACGGCGTACCGACCTATGGATACGAGCTCGCGCAAGCTGTTAAAGACGGCTATCTTGTCGACTTCTTATCGGTCGAGACGCGGCTGAAATTCATCGAGCAAGGAATCGTTTACGACGAGCTGTCCGACGAGGATAAAGAAGCGTATGAGAGCACGTTTGAAGACGAAAACGGCGAGCTTCCCGAAAGCATCGAATCATCTGCGTTAAACGAATGGATCTTCAACAAGGACACAATACGCGAAGTCCTTCGCATCGTAATGAAAAACGGACTGAAAATCGATTACGGAGCCAAACTCGGAAAGACTATCATATTTGCAAAGAATCATAACCACGCTGAGAAGATTTTTGAGGTGTTCAACAAAGAGTATCCGCATCTTCCCGGCTTTGCGAAAGTCATTGACAATTATATGACCTACGCGCAGAGCGCTATTGATGAATTCTCCGACCCGAAGAAGCTACCGCAGATTGCAATCTCTGTCGATATGCTCGATACAGGTATAGACGTTCCAGAAATACTCAATCTCGTTTTCTTCAAGAGAGTAATGAGCAAAGCGAAATTCTGGCAGATGATCGGGCGCGGCACGCGGCTCTGCCCTAATCTGCTTGACGGGAAGAATAAGGAAAAGTTTTATATCTTTGATTTCTGCGGGAACTTTGAGTTTTTCCGTATGAACAAGGGCAGACCGACGGCCATTATGATTGCGCTGCAAGGCGCGATATTCCATCTAAAATCTCAGATCGTTTTCAAGCTTCAGGATCTGGCGTATCAAACGACCGAGCTGATTGCTTTCCGCAAATCTCTGGTTGAAGATATGGTGCGCAAGGTCAGGGAGCTGAATAAGGAAAACTTTGCAGTTCGTCAGCACCTAAAGTACGTCGAACTGTATTCTGACCCCGACAACTATCAGACGCTGACTTATGAAGATACGCTTATTATCGGGCAGGAACTGGCGCCGCTGATTATTCCGGACGAAGACGACTCCAAGGCCGTTCGTTTCGACGCACTGATGTACGGCATAGAACTTGCATATCTTGCTGGCAAGAGATACGGGCGTCACCGCAGCGATCTGATAAAAAAGGTTTCCGCCGTCGCGAGTGTCGCAAACATTCCGGAGATAATGGTTCAGTCCGAACTGATTGAAAGGATTCTGCATACTGATTATCTTGACAACGCCGGAATAGACGAATTTGAGCACATCCGCGAAAGCCTTCGCGACCTGATGAAGTATATTCCGGTTTCCAGAATTCGTTACGATACGAACTTTGACGACGATATACTGTCAATCGACTGGAAAGAAGCCGAGCTTGAAAACGACGATCTAAAGAATTACAAGGCAAAAGCCGAGTTTTATATCCGTCAGCATCAGGATAACGAGGTTATCGCCAAACTCAAAAGCAATCAGCCGTTGACAACCGACGACGTTAAAGCTCTTGAGACAATACTTTGGAGCGAAGTCGGAACACGTGAGGATTATGAAGCCGAATACGGTCAGAAACCGCTTGGCGAACTGGTACGCGAGATCGTCGGCCTTGATATGAACGCGGCAAAGGCGGTATTTGCGGAGTATCTGAGCGACGTAAACCTTGACAGCAGACAAATCTATTTTGTTAATCAAATCGTCGAGTATATCGTCCACAACGGTCTTATGAAAGATCTGTCTGTGCTACAGGAATCTCCGTTTACTGATCAGGGCAGCGTTGTTGAAATATTTACGGATCTTACGGTCTGGATGAAAATCAGAAAAGCTATCGAGCAAGTTAACGCAAATGCACTTGCGTCATAAAAACGCAATATCATATAAAGAATGAATTGACTAAAGGTATTAATCGGAGCATAGAAAGGAAAAAGACAAACGCCATGGTTTACTGTGACAATGAAGACTTAAGAGAAATAATTAGCTCCGTTAAGCCCGCCGAATCAGGATTGTATCTTCACGAGATAGCATGTATTTCTTCGGCCTCAATAGGAAAGCTCCATTTCCCGGCAAGCGATTCCGTTGAACTATTATTCTTAACGAATTATTACAAAGTAAAAAAGCCGGCGCTCTTGATTGAGGATTTGTCCGAGAGAGGATATCTAAAAAAAGCTACATCAGAGTTTTTTTATAGCAGAATTCCACAAAAAAACATCCAATCTTTTCTCAAAGAGAAAGGCTTAAAACCCGGTAATAGCAGGGAAAGCTCTCTACGTATTTTATTTGAAAACAATCTTAATAGCGAGTTTGAAAATCAAACAAACATCTCTTTACTAGAACCAACCGAATTAGGCTATAAAGCATTATCCGGTTTTGATTGGATGATGGTCTACCAGGGCTGGAATATTGCAGAAAAAAGAAAAAAACGCTTGAGCAAAAGCACCGTTCCGTTAACAGCAACATCAAACAATTACAACCTGTTTATCAATTCTAACGCACCGGCTCAAGATCAGTTAATGCTAGAAACAGATGGCAGAAAAATGCAATTAACAACATTTGCCGCCTTGCAGTGTCCAAATTCTCTTCGCATCTATTTGACTCAATTAAAGCCTCTTGTATTAGAGAATGTTACAAAAGTAGTAAGATGGGAAACAAGCAATTCCTTATTGGTTGAAGCGCAGTTTTCAGACAGATTTCATTATTATCTATTTGATATCAGAAAACCGAATTTGTTTATTGATGAAGAGCTCGAGAAAAAAATCGGATCAACTTCATGGCACGATTCAAACTGGAGTGATTCATACCGATCAGTGGTTAATAAACAACGAGCGATATTGTCACAATCGTCTGAGGGATTTATTGAAAACGATAATCTGAATTTGTTCTTTTGTGCCACTGATGAATTAACAGACTTGATTATTCGAAGCTATTTATCAAGAGAACCGGGGGTTCAAATCGAGGCTTTGCCCTACATAATGGAATCGAACGACCTAAATTACAAAATCACTGCCAATAGGTGCCATTCCATTTTTCACTTCCTGAATTATCTGTTTGATCAAGGTAAAATTGCTAATCCTCAGTTATTTGAAGCCGGGATAAATGATATTTGCGTCGAATTGCTTTTTGAAAGCTATAACAAAAGTCAAATAGTAAACTTGCAGCACAAGGAAGATTTATCGCGCTTTGATTGGATTCGCAATGCTTCACGAGCTACAGAAAACTTAAAAAGCCGGGGTGTATTGTCCGTTTCTCAGTATGAAGCACTGATAAATAGGATTTATCCGGAGCAGTTTTTGTTTCATAACCACCGCGCCGAATTATTAGGAATTAATAATGCATTTCGACCAACCAAAATTGACGAGCCGCCAAAATCGAAATATGATCGGCTTCTTCTACAGTTAAAAACTGATGGATTGATTCCTGCAAAATGGCAAAAGGAATTTGAACTATACTTGACTGTTAAACGCATGTTTCCACAAGCAGTTTTTCAATATCGGGCTCCCTGGTTGGGGCTTCAATCACTTGATATATATATTCCGTCAAAAAAAATAGCAATAGAATATCAAGGTGAGCAGCACTACCATCCGGTAGATATTTTTGGAGGGGGACAAGGATATAAAGAAACGGTTGCTCGCGACAAGATAAAACTTGAAAAGTGCCAGAACAATGATATAAAAGTGATCTATTGGAAGTATTCAACTCCAATCAATGCTGACAATCTGCGCACAGCCCTTGGAGACATAAATTGATTGTTTTCTTGAACTCGGTTCTTTAACATATTGCATGAAAACCGTTTTTAATTGAGTTATGGAGTAATGATATGACAGAACTTGAAATAATGCAGCGAGCCCAGATGTACATTGACAAATTGTCTAAAGGCATTGATCCAATCTCAGATAAGTTTGTTCCGGCTTCAGATTGCATCTGCCAGGAAAGAATATCAAGATGTCTGTCATATGTTTCCGAGATTCTTGAAAAAGTTATTGCTGAAAAAACCGGCGCTGAAAATCCTCCAAAGAAAAGCATCCAAAGTCAATCAAATCTGCCCGCGGAACCATGTTCTGCCCGCGTTCAAAAGCAGAAAACGCCAAAACCAAACAGACCCGGAACAGAGCGCCGATCGGCTTCGCCTTCTCCAATTGTTGGTATCGGAAGTACGGTCAAATTGCTGGAACTCGATACGCACGAGACGTCACTGGTTAAACTCATCCAAAGTCACTCGCAGACGCGATATAAAACTATGGGATATAAAACGAAAAAATACGCTGAAGTTTATCAGACGTCAGACGCAGACGGTTCGACAACAATAAGTGACGTGTCGCCTCTCGGAAAAGCCATTCTCTTCAAACGAGTCGGAGACGTTGTAGAATTCAGCGTTAACGGAAAAACCATTAGATATAAGATTCTGGCGATTAATTGAAGGCAATGAATATATTGACATGTTAAACAAATTAAAGACCTCCCTTCAAAACATCAGCCGCAAACTCTTCCTCGCTCTTCTCTTCCTTGGCCTGTGCCCGACGGTATACACGACTGTTCGAGTGTTCTTCCTCGGACAGCTTCCGGGCGACTGGTCGTTCTCGATCGCCGGGCAGCTTTCATGGGTTAACCTTCTGTATGAGGTAATAAGCGAAGCAATTATTCTCCCGCTGTTCTTCTTCATCGGAAAGGTTAAAGAGGACAAAAAGGCATTCTCGAACCGCGTGCGCACGGGGATGCTCGTGTCGCTCGGCGTGTACGCTGTACTGTCGGCGGTGGTATTCATCTTCGCCGAACAGTTGCTCGCGCTGATGGCCGCGGACGAGACGATAATCGACGCGTCTGCTTCGTATATCCGAATCGAGAGCGTCGCGAACGTCTTCTCGATTCTCGCGCAGTTCGCGCTCGTCGCACTGGTGTCCGTTAACAGAAGCCGGTACATCTATATACTGACCGGAGCCAGACTTGTTCTCTCGCTTGTGTTCGATACGTTCCTTGTATCCACTCTGCCGATTTCAATGAACCTCGGCGTGAACGGTATCGGGTATTCGAATATAATCGTAAACATCCTGCTTCTCGCCGTTTCGCTCCTGCTGCTGCATAAGGAGGACATCAGGGTATTCACCCGGGAGAAACTCGATTTCGGCTGGATGAAAGACTTCCTTAAGATCGGCGGGATCTCCGGTCTTGAATCGCTTGTCCGCAACGTCGCGTATATGCTCATGGTTGCACGGATGGTGAACGTCGTCGGCGAACAGGGAACGTACTGGGTCGCCAACAATTTCATCTGGGGCTGGCTGCTTCTTCCGATCCTTCAGCTCGGTGAACTGATTAAAGAGGAAACTGCTGAAAGCGAAGACAACGTCCGGAAAAACACGCTCGGATACTTTTCGATCACGTTTATCGTTTGTGTAATCTGGTTCGCGACAATACCGCTATGGAAGCCGTTTATGACGCACGTGCTGCAGTTCTCCGACGTGGACAAGCTGTTTGAGCTGGTGCTGATCCTTCTCTGTTTCTACGTGCTGTATGCCTTCCAGAACGTATTCGACGCTACGTTCTACGGACTGGGCAAAACAAATTACATGCTGTTCGAATCGGTCGTTACCAATTCGATTTACTACGGAATCGCGTTCATTCTGTACATCACAGGTGTATGGACTCCGACGCTGATCGGAATCGCGCTGTTGTTCGGGATCGGCAATGCTTTCGATACCGTCGTATCCGCCGGAGCGTACATATTCCTGCTGAATAAAAAGAAAATCAACCTTTTGCGGATTGACTGAATTCAATTCTAACGGAGTATCAATATGACACTTGATCAAATTATGAAACTCGATGGCATCGATAATTACTACATTTGGTGGTACGGAGTCGGAGTAAACAACATAGGAGAATACTTCGATGAGAACGGATTTGTCAGTAACGAGCTGGATGTTAGAAGAGGCGCATTGATCGGTGACTGCGTTATACTCGTCCTTGACGGGATCGATGGGCAGAGATCAAAGTATATGTTTGCTGTAAGGCTCACTGAGAAGATCGACTCAACTCATTTCAAATGGCAAAAAGCAAAGATCTCTCTTGACAAGTACAGTGGCCGGATGGTTTTCAAGTGCAAGCGGAAATTCAGCTTTTACAACAGCAGCGACTGCGGAAGCGACTTTGTGGTTGAATCCATTACTCCGCCAGAGACCGATCGAACTGTTGAGCAGTTCAGAGATTATGACAGCGTAGAATTGACTTTTGTTCAACTGAAGGAAGTAATAGAGCGAAGGTATATTGACTACTATGAGCATCTGTCCTGTGTTAAAGCGGTGTATATGATCATAGACGGCAATACCGGAAAGCAATATGTAGGGAGTGCATATGAGAAAAAAGAATCACTTTGTGCAAGATGGTCTGTATATGCCGAAACATGCCACGGAAACAACCAGAAACTGATTGAACTTTATAATGCAAAAGGGCCCGAATACTTTGATCAATTCAAATTCATTATTCTTCAGATCTTTCCCAAGAAGGCATCCGATAAAGAAATCATTGAAGCGGAATCAAGGTAAAAACAGGTTTCTGACCGGGGAATTCGGACTCAACGCTAATTAGATAATAAAAACAATCACAGTTGATTGGTGGAAGATCATAATGACTGAACTTGAGAAGAGACTTTCACCCGCTGGAATTGTGCCATGCCCGGCACACAAAGAAAAGCGGAACAGGCGCTAAACTTGTTCCGCTAACCAGCTTATTCATCTCGACAAACCGGAATTTGTCGCTCTCTATTGCAACATTTCGGTTCGAATGAATGTTTTTTGACACCAGTCAAAAAGAAGCCGGAAAGCCGTCTCGAAATCATAATCATCCGGTAATTCCGCCATTTCAAGTACGGAACGATCCTGTTCGGA
>JAEEGL012308082.1_pt1 | contig 16807 bp, 13 predicted proteins | sample 9134231 | NCBI WGS metagenome assembly JAEEGL01 (sample SAMN16246548, study PRJNA631951) | gut metagenome | biome: gut microbiome; feature: rumen; material: fiber-attached | host: Bos | place: Iran: Karaj | collected 2018-10
ACCGGCGGACTCGGCGCCGACAGCTGGGCGTTTTCGCTGAGGTCTTCCGCTGTCTGGTACAACGAACGCGACGCCGTGCTGCATGAGGCGGTGAAGAAGAATTTCGCCGCCCTGGGCGTCTCCAATGTGGTTTTCAACGGCTTTGATATTACTTTGGACGCCTCCGGTTGGCAGGATGCCTTGCGGTCGTTCCGGCCCGATGTCCTTTATCTCGACCCCGCCCGCCGCGACGCCGCCGGAAAGAAGGTTTTCCTGCTGGAGGAATGTAGCCCGGACGTGGTTTCTCTGATGCCCGTGCTGCTTTCAATTGCGCCTTCCGTTATGGTCAAGGTTTCGCCTATGGCGGACATCACCATGCTCCGCCGGCGCCTTTTCGCCTGGCTTACAGAATTGCATGTCGTCGGATCGGAAGGAGAGTGCAAGGAGCTCCTATGCCTCTGCCGCACCAACGCCTCATTCCGCGGCGTCACACTCGCAGAAGACGGTTACGTCTTTCCGGACTTTGTCGGAACGGAGACTGGTGAGATGCTATTCGTTCCGTCGGCGGCCATGGTCAAGTCCGGGCTCGGGCCAGGGATGTGCCTGATGGAGTACGATGAGCGTCTGGCTCCGTTCGGAAAGTTCTGGCAAGTGATTGAAAATCTGCCCTTTGCGTCGTCTGTTATCAAAGATCTGGGACGCCGCTACCCGCAGGCTGATGTGACCGCCCGCGGAGTGCCGCTCAGTTCCGACGAGCTTCGTAAAAAAATACGGACGAAGCCTGGCGGCTCCGTCCATATCTTTGCCTGTGTCCTTGAAGGAGACCGTCGTATCCTAGTCTGCGAGCAGATGCTTTGACCAAAAGAGGTGGTCGTTAAAGGCGTCGTGCTCATGCTGGAAGCCGCGGTAGCCGTGCATGCCGTCGGGGTAAATCATGAGCTCGAACTGGATGCCGGCACGCTGGAGGACGTCGATAAGCTGCAGGGTGTTCTGGAAATGGACGTTGTCGTCGCCGGTGCCGTGTGTGAGCTTGAGTGCCGGCATACCGTTGTGGAGGCCCTTGCGCTCCTTCATCGCACAGCCGTCGACCCAGGTGATGACGCTCGCCTCGGCGTAGCCGTCAGGATTGGCCTGGGGGGTATCCATGAAACGCTCCGTGTAGTGCGTGTCATACAGTTTCCAGTCGTAAACGCCGCCGCCGGCGACGCCGCAGCAGAAGTATTCCGGATAGCGCAGGACAAGCATGGAAGTACTCGTTCCTCCGAAAGAAAAGCCCTCTACGCCTATGCGTGAGCCGTCGACGTAGGGGAGAGACTGCAGCCATTTGGCCCAGGTGATGTAGTCGCCCAGCTCGGGCACCGTCATGCGGAGGAATGCCTCGTCCATGCCTTTGCGCCCGTTTTCTCCGGAGGAGCGGGGATCGACCACGATGTAGATGATGCCGTTCTCCCAGCACCAGAAGTCCTGGGCGTCACGGCTGTTCCAGTAGTCGCGCACATAGGGGCTGCCGGGGCCGCCGTAGAGTTGCATCACCACTGGATACTTCTTCGCGGGGTCGAAGCCGCGGGGCACGCTCATCAGTCCGTAGAGGTCGTAGCCGTCGTTCTGTAGTTTCACCAGTTCGGGCACCGGACGCTCTTCGGTGCTCTGGGCAACTGCGGGGAACTTCTTGACTTTCAATGCATTGCCGCTGATTTCCGTCCATGGACTGCGGGTGTTGGAGACCCGCGCCTTGAAGGTCTTGTTGTCGTCTGAAATCTCGGCTCCGGCAACATAGTAATCGGGGTCAGTGAGGGTGTAGATACGCCCCTTTTTGTCGAGCCTGTAAAGGGTAGGATGTATGCGGGAATCGCGTTTTGCGACGAACCAGAGGTTACCCTTTTTGGCGTCGTATTTCAGAAACTGGATATCCCAGTTGTTGCCGTCCGTCAGTCGCTTGAACGTACCGTCGTAGCCAAGGAAGTAAATCTGTTCCCATCCGGTTTCGAAGTTGCGGGCCATCAGCAGGCCGTCGTCGGTAAAGAGCATTCCCTCGATCCAGGTGACCCAGGTGGGATAGCTTTCGGAATACACCGGTCGCTTGCTGCCGTCCGCAGCGCTTACGGCGAAAACCTCAAGCAGGCTTTGCCTGCGTGGCATACGGCTCACGAACAGTTCGTCGGAACCAGGGCCCCAGAAGGGCGTTCCGAAGTACTGCTCGGGGTCGTCGGAGAAATCTGCCCAGGTGGTGACGCCGGAATCAAGGTCGACGATGCCGATGCGCACCGGTGGATTGGGCTCGCCTGCCTTGGGATAGCGGGTCAGCGACAGCTTCCCGTCCTGCCCGAAAGGGGAGTAGATGGGGAACATCGGAACCTTGCCGTTGTCGAAACGGTAGAAGGCTATCCTGCGGGAGTCGGGACTCCACCAGAAAGCGCGGTACCTTGAGGGCCTGCCGAAGATCTCTTCGTAGTAGACCCAGGAGGCGTAGCCGTTCAGGATGAGATCGCTTCCGTCTTCAGTGAGGCGGGTTTCGGTGCCGCTTGCCAAATTCCTGATCCACAAATCGTTATCCCTTGTAAATGCGACCATTGAGGAGTCCGGGGAAGGGGTGACGTTGACGTCTTGCGCGTGTGCGAGCGCACTCGCGAAGAAAAACAATGCAAAAACTATCCTTTTCATCACCACAAAAATAATGATATTCCGGTAAAAAATACCTATCTTTGAAGGTTATTAACAATTATTCTGAGAATGTCAATTATTGAATGCAAGGAAGTCTGCAAGAGTTTCGGGGAGAAGGTCGCCCTCGACCATGTAAGCCTCGAGATTCCGGAAGGACAGGTTTTCGGCCTGCTGGGCCCCAACGGCGCCGGCAAGACCACGCTTATCCGTATCGTCAACCGGATTACAATACCGAATTCCGGGGAGGTCTTGTTCAAAGGCGCTCCCATCACCCAGCACGACGTGGCGCGCATAGGCTACATGCCCGAGGAGCGCGGCCTTTACCGTAAGATGAAGGTCGGCGACCAGGCCATGTATCTTGCCCGCCTCAAGGGCATGTCCGTGGCCGACGCCCGCAAATCCCTGAAGGAATGGTTCGTCCGCTTCGGCATCCAGGACTGGTGGGACAAGAAGGTCGAGGAGCTTTCCAAGGGTATGGCCCAGAAGCTTCAGTTCATCACCACCGTGGTCCACAGGCCTTCGCTTATGATACTCGACGAGCCTTTTTCCGGCTTCGACCCGGTGAACGCCGAACTCATACGCCAGGAGATCCTGCGCCTGAAGGACGAAGGCGCCACCGTCATCCTTTCCACGCACAACATGGAATCCGTGGAGGAGCTCTGCCAGAACATCGCCCTCATCAACAAGGGCAGGCTGGTGGTATGCGGCGGCACCGACGACATCCGCCGGCAGCATGGCGAGGACAACGTGGAGATCGAGTATACCGATGGCGTGGAGCGCCGTCAGGAAGTGGTCGCGCGCGAGAAGGTGAACGCCCGCCTGCAGGAGCTCATCGCCTCCGGCATGCGTCTCAACTCCTTCAAGGAGGTTATCCCCAGAATGAACGACATCTTTATCAAACTTGTAACTCAGGAGGAGGCGTAGTACTATGAACATCAAGACTTTAGGAATTATCATCCAGAGGGAGTACCTGAACAAGGTCAAGAAGAAGAGCTTCCTCATCATCACTTTCCTCGCCCCTATCCTGTTCGCGGCGCTCTGCATCCTGCCTTCCGTCATCATGATGGGAACCAAGGAGGAGGCCAAGAAGGTCGGCGTCATCGACCGCTCCGGAATAGTGACGCCTTTCCTGGAGAGCGGCGACATCGTCGAATACGTATTCCTTGAGGACGCCGTTCCCGAGGAGGTGAAGGCCGATCTTTCCAATTACGGCATCGACGTGCTCCTTAGCATCTCGGAGCTCGACACCGAACAGCGTACCGTTACCGCCGACTGCTATTCCGAGAAGCCCCTCGGCATGGATACGGGCTCGCTCATCGAAAACCGCATCAACGACGCGATCGAAGCGTACCGCATCGAATCCTACGGAATCGACAATCTGGAGGAGATCATGGCAGGCGTGAAGTCCAATATCCACCTCCACAGCTATACCATCGACGAATCCGGCAAGGAGACCATTTCCGAATCCGGAGTCTACATGGCGGTCTCCATGCTCCTTGGCATTGCGCTGTATATGTTCATCGCACTGTTCTGCGGCATGGTGATGTCTTCCGTGATAGAGGAGAAGAGTTCCCGCGTGGTTGAGGTTCTTGTATCTTCCGTCAAGGCCACCGAGCTCATGTTCGGAAAGATCATCGGCGTGGCGCTTGTGGCTCTCACCCAGTTCCTGCTGTGGATAGTGCTCACGGTCGCCATTCTCACCGTGGCCATGGGCATAATCGGCAAGGACAAGATTATGGGAGCCCTCTCCGACGACCAGACGGCCCAGATGACCGAGATGATGGCTCCCGGCGTGCATATGCCCGGAGACATGCCTTCGCTTGAATCCCTCACCGCGGCTGCAGATACCACCGCGGTGGCGTCGGCGGAGCCTTCAGGCATGCAGGCCATCGTCAGCACCCTCTCCAACATCAACCTGCCGCAGCTGATCGTTGCGTTCCTGCTGTTCTTCATCTTCGGCTATCTGCTGTATGCCTCGATGTTCGCGGCCATAGGCTCGGCCGTCGAGAACGAGGGCGACAGCACCCAGCTGCAGCTGCCGGTGACCATCCCGCTCATGCTCGGCTTCTTCGTGGCGCTGTATGCATTCAAGGCTCCGGGCAGTTCGCTGGTGTTCTGGTTCTCCATGATTCCTTTCACCTCGCCCATCGTGATGCTGGCAAGGATTCCCTTCGGCGTTGCGACCTGGGAGCTGGTCCTGTCCATCGTCCTGCTTATCGGCACCTTCGTGGCGTGTGCGTGGGCGTCGGCCAAGATTTACAAGGTGGGCATCCTGATGTACGGGAAGAAGTCCACGTTCAAAGACCTCTGGAAATGGCTCAAACTCAAATAACAATGAAGAAATCTCTGTATATCGTTGCGGCGCTTCTGGTGCTTGCCGGCTGCAAGACCGGCATGACCTGGGAGAAGGCCGCGATCGACGGCCACATGACCGGCGTTACAGCCCCCACGGCCGACAACATTCCCGAAGCCCTCGGAACCGTTGATTCCGCCGGCGTGTACACCGCCCCCAACGGCAAAGTGTTCAGCGACGGCGTCACTCCGGGAGTGGCATCCCTGCTGATCGAGGCCCAGCCTGAAATGGCGGCAGTCAAGGAGGTCATCGCTTTCTCCACCCGCGCGATGGAGGCGCACAGGCCCGAATCGGAACTCAGCAACTTCGTGGTCGACTTCGTCCGCTCCGAGACCGAAAAGATAACCCGCAGGAAATGCGACGTGGGTATCACCAACTTCGGCGGCATCCGTGTCGACATGCCCGAGGGCGACGTGCTCCTCGACGACATCCGCTCGATGTTCCCCTTCAACAACAAGCTCTGCTACGTGGAACTGCCTGGATCCGAACTGCTCCGCCTTATGGACGATGTGGCCGCGTACGGCCCCCAGTGCCTCAGTGGCGTGAAAATGGTCATCTCCGACGGTAAGGTGGAGAGCCTTGAGGTAGGCGGCAAGCCCGTCGAGCCCAAGAAGAAATACGGCGTTGCCACCATCGACTTCCTGCTCGACGGCGGCGACAACATCAGCGTGGCCCGCGGCGCCACCAGACTCGTTATGACCGACGTGATCATAGGCAACGCCATCGAAAAGTATGTGCGCAGCCTTACGGCGGAAGGCAAGGCAATTGAATATCAGACCGACGGGAGGGTCGTAGTGAAATGATGAAAAGGATAGTGTTAGTTCTGGCCGCCGCTGCGGCCCTGTGCGCCTGCGGGCCCAAGCTCGTGATCCTGCACGTTAACGACACCCACAGCCACCTCGATCCGCTCCGCGACGGTCGCGGCGGCATTATCGAGAGGGCTGCTTTCGTCGATTCCGTCCGCAAGGCGGAGGGCAACGACAAGGTTCTCCTCCTGCACGCCGGCGACTTCGACCAGGGTTCTTCTTACTATACCCAGATGCATGGCCGTCTTGAGGCCAAGATGGTCAACGCCATGCAGTACGATGCCATCACCCTTGGCAACCATGAGTTCGACGACGGTATCGAAGACCTTACCGAGCGCATGCGCACCATTACCTGTCCGGTGGTCTGTGCCAATCTCGATCTCAGCTCGTTCGAGCTCGGCCAGTACGTAAAGCCCTGGTGCATCGTGAACAAGGGCGGCAAGAAGATCGGCATAATCGGACTCGAGGCCGACATCTCGACCTGCGTGTCAAAGACCGTGTCTTCCCGTATCCCGCAGCTGGATCCCGTGGAAGTCACCAACAAGTGGGCGAAGTATCTTCGCGAAGAGGAGAAGTGCGACATGGTCATCCTGCTGTCCCATTTTGGCTACGTAGGCGAGCCGGAGGGCACTCCTGACGACCAGAGCCTTACCGCTCAGAGCCATGGGCTCGATCTGGTTGTAGGCGGTCACTCGCACACCTTCGTGGACGACTTCATTTATGTGAACGACGCTGACGGAAAGCCCGTGCCCATCATCACCGACGGATGCTGGGGCCTCGAGGTCGGAATGATCAAAATGTATTAGGCATGATTTATTCGATGACCGGCTATGGCAAGTCCGAGGCCCTGCTGGAAGGAGGCAGACTGACGGTGGAATTCCGTTCAGTCAACGGCAAGAACGCGGAGATAGGGATCAAGACGTCGCTGCTTCCCAAAGACAAGGAGATGGAGGTGCGCAAGCGTATCGCAGAGCGTCTCCAGAGAGGAACGATCGACATGTTCTTCAACTGGGAGCCCAATGCCTCAGGAGCGGCGCGCACCGTGAACCGGGAGCTGGCCATGGATTATTACCGGCAGATAAATGAGCTTGCCGGGGAGATAGGAGCCGTCAATCTTCAGCTTCACGAACCCAATTATCTGATGGCTACGCTGCTGCGCATGCCGGACGTGGTGGATTCGGTGAAGCGCGACGTGATTACCGCCGCCAACTGGCCGCTGGTGTCGAAAGCCATCGACGAGGCGCTGGATGCGCTTGTGGAATACCGTGTCCGCGAGGGCGAGGCGCTTTATCGCGACGTGACCTCCCGGGTGAAGGGGATTCTCGAGCTGGAAGACGAGGTCGAATCGTACGAGGCGGAGCGTATCGCGTCCGTGCGCGAGAAGCTGCAGAAGGCGCTGGAAGATTTGAAGGTGAAGTATGATACGGAGCGCTTCGAGCAGGAGATGGTGTTTTATCTGGAGAAGCTGGATATCAATGAGGAGAAGGTGCGTCTGCGCCAGCATTGCAAGTATTTCCTGGACACCATCGACGGCGAGGAGTATCCTGGCAAGAAACTTGGATTCATTATCCAGGAAATGGGGCGGGAAATCAATACCACCGGCTCCAAGGCGAATCACGCCGGCATCCAGAAGGCCGTGGTCCGCATGAAAGACGAACTGGAAAAAATCAGGGAGCAATCCATGAATATACTATGAACCGTTTGTTTCTGATATTTCTGTTTATTCCGACATTGTGCTTTGCGCAGATGCCGGATACGACGGGGATATACGGGGAGCGGAAGGATACGCTGGATGCGTCGGTGTTTACGGCTTCCGGGAACGGGAACATGTTGTCCCGCGGGAAGGAGATCCGTACCGAGGTGATTACTGCGGCTGGTCTTTGCAAGATGGCATGCTGCAATCTGGCGGAGAGTTTCGAGAATTCGGCCAGCGTGACCGTAGGTTACAGTGATGCCGTTACGGGAGCCCGACAGATCCGTTTGCTCGGGCAGAGCGGCATATATGTGCAGATGCTGGACGAGAACCGTCCGGTAATGCGCGGGCTGGCGGCGCCCTGGGGCCTGAACTGGGTCCCTTCGCAATGGCTGGAGAGCATACAGGTTGCCAAGGGCGTGACTTCCGTTATTAACGGAGTGGAGTCCATGACGGGGCAGATCAATCTGGAGCACCGCAAGCCGACCGACGAGATTCCCTTGTTCGTCCAGGCGTCGGTGATGAACGATACCAAGACGGATTTAAACCTCGCCAGTTCTTTGCAACTGGACGAGATGGGGAAGTGGAGCACTGCCATCCTGGCCCATATTGACGGGAATTTCATGAATATGGACCATAACGGCGACACATTCCTGGATGACCCTCGCGGCGGTATGGCAGCCCTGTCCAACCGATGGCTGTATTACGATCCCAGCGGCCTGCAGGTGCGTTTCGGAGTCCGTGGCATATACGACCGCAAGAACGGCGGACAGATTTCGGAGAAAGTTGCCGGGCCGGACAACTGGGTTGCCTGGTATGCCGATATCGCGAACAAGAACCTGAACGGCTATGTAAAGGTGGGTGTGCCGCTGAACGAGGACAACAGCCGCAACTTTGCCGTGGTTACCGATTACAGTTGGCTCAACCTTGACGCCAGGTATGGGAAAGACCCTTTCCTCGCCACCCAGAATTCCATGTTCGTAAACCTGTTGTACCAGGACCAGACACATGAGAGCCTGCATTTTACTGCAGGAATAAGCGAGACTTATGATTCTTATGACCTCGAAGTGTCCAAGACGGTTCCCGGTTTCTCAAATCAGTTCAAAACAACGTCATGGACCAATGACCTTGGGGCATTCGGAGAGTTTACATACCATTACGAAGAGACCTTCTCTGCTATCGCGAGCCTGAGGGCTGACTGGTATTACGGAAGCGGCGTACAGGTCTCTCCGCGCCTGACGCTTAAATGGGTGCCTTTCGAGCAGCTGGTGTTACGCTCCAACGGCGGCAAGGGTCTGCGTACCAGCATTCCTCTCATCGACAATATCGGTGTGCTTTCAACTACCAAGGAGCTTAAAGGGAGCTTTCTGGATTTTCCGCTCGAGCAGTGCTGGACTTACGGAGGCAACGCCACCTGGTATCTGCCTTTCGACGACAGCCAGAAGACTTACCTCAGCCTGGATTATTTCGGAACGCAGTTCGTCGAACAGATGCTTGTCGATTACAGTTCAGGTGATATTGCTTTCTATCCTTTGAGCAGTCTGGAAGGCGGCCATTCCCATACCGACAATCTGCAGCTCGACTTTGCTACCGAGCCTTTCCGGGGCTTCACCGTTACTGTTACGGGCCGTCTTACCGACGCCCGCCAGACCCTGAAGAACCAGAGTGACGACTACAAGCCCATGACCGACCGTTACAAGGCTGTGCTCAACCTGCAGTACGCCACCAACCTGAACAGGTGGATATTCGATTTCACCGCTTCGTTGAGCGGCCCCTGCCGCGTCTGGGATTTCATGCGGGATCTCGACCCTATGTACAAGGACGGCTGGACCAAGCCGTATCCTCTGCTTTACGCCCAAGTTACCAAGCGTTTCAAGGGCTTCGACATTTACCTCGGTGGGGAGAACCTCACCAATTATACCCAGCCGAACCCCATCATTGGCTGGGAGAATCCCTGGCAGCACGGCTTCGACGCCAGTTGCGTATGGGGACCTCTGATGGGCGCCCGTTTTTACGCGGGAGTAAGAATGACAATTTGGAAAACAGAATAGATATGAAACAGTTAGTAGTTTTGATTGCCCTGGTGCAAGTGGTATTCATGACCAGCATCCACTGCGACAAATGCGGACTTAAAGTCCAGGAAAACATCGGTTTCGAAAAGGGCGTAAAAGACCTCAAGGTCGACGTGCCCGGAAAGACCGTTACGGTCACGTTCAATCCCGCCAAAACCGACACCCTTAAGCTCAAGGCTGCCCTCAAGAAGCTTGGGTATACTGCTGAAGTTGTTGACTATAAAGTAATCAAATAGTGGAAGAAGAACGCAAACTGAACTTTCTCGAGGAGATTATCGAGAACGATCTCAAGACCGGCAAGGTAGACAGCATCCTGACCCGTTTCCCGCCGGAGCCCAACGGATACCTGCATCTGGGGCACGCCAAGAGCCTTTGCATCAACTTCGGCCTGGCACAGAAGTACGGAGGCAAGACCAACCTGCGCTACGATGACACCAACCCCACCAAGGAAGACACCGAATATGTGGACTCCATCAAGGAGGACATTAAATGGCTGGGCTTCCAGTGGGAGAAGGAGCTCTATGCATCGGATTATTTCGAGCAGCTCTATGAGTGGGCCGAGCAGCTGATTGAGCGCGGCCTCGCCTACGTTGACGACCAGACCCAGGAGGAGATATCCAAGGGCCGCGGTACCGTCGAGACGCCCGGAACCGAGAGTCCCTGGAGGAACCGCAGCGTCGAGGAGAACCTGAAACTCTTCCGCGAGATGCGCGATGGCAAGTATGAAGACGGCGCCAAGGTGCTGCGTGCCAAGATCGACATGGCGCACCCTAACATGTTCTTCCGCGATCCTATCCTTTACCGTATCAAGCACGCACACCATCACCGTACGGGCGACAAGTGGTGTATCTACCCGATGTACGACTTCACCCACGGCCAGTGCGACTCCATAGAGCACATCACCCATTCGATCTGTACGCTGGAGTTCGACGTGCACCGTCCGCTTTACGACTGGTTCATCCAGACCCTGGGCATCTATCCCAGCCATCAGTACGAATTCGCGCGCCTGAATCTCACCTACACCCTGATGAGCAAGCGCAAGCTGCTCGAACTGGTGCAGAAGGGGCTGGTGGCCGGCTGGGACGATCCCCGCATGCCTACGCTCTGCGGTGTCCGCCGCCGTGGCTATACCCCCGAGGGCCTCAAGCTGTTCTGCGACAAGATAGGCGTGAGCAAGCGCGACCAGCTTATGGACATCCAGCTGCTGGAGTGGTGCGTGCGCCAGGACCTGAACGCCCGCAGCAACCGCTACATGGTGGTTCAGGATCCGCTGAAGGTCACCATCGTCAATTATCCCGAAGGCCAGGTGGAGTGGTTCGACTGCCCGCTCAATCCGGCGGAGCCCGAAGGCGCCACCCGCAAGGTCCCGTTCAGCCGCGATCTCTACATCGAGCGCGCCGACTTCATGGAGGACGCTCCCAGGAAATTCTTCCGCCTCAAACCCGATGGTGAGGTGCGTCTCAAGTACACCTACATCATCAAGTGCGAGGAGGTGGTCAAGGACGCCGCCGGCAATATCGTGGAACTCAAGTGCAGCTACGATCCCACAACCCGTCCGGGAGGAGGGGAGTGGCGCTCCGTTAAGGGCACCATCCACTGGGTGAGCATCGGGCACGCAAAGCGTCTCGAAATACGTAACTACGACCGTCTGTTCACTCTTGCCGACATGAGCCAGGTGCCTGAAGACAAGGACTACAAGGACTTCCTGAATCCCGAGTCCCTTGTGCTGGCCCAAGGATTTGCTGAGCCTGCACTTCTCGATGACGCGTCCGGAATCGCCGTCCAGTTCGAACGTACGGGATATTTTATCAAGGATTACGACAGCACCCCCGAGAACCCTGTGTTCAACCGTACAGCCACACTCAAGGACTCATACAAGCCTGAATAATGAACGATTTCTTCTTCTCGATGATGCTTCTGGGCGCGCTCTCCACGGGCGGCAGCATGCCGTTCTGGGCGGTGTCGAACCAAAACGGCGTCATGCCCGCCAACAGCGGAGCGCTCGCCCTTGTCCAGGCCTACAAGCCTTTCGACGAAACCAAGACCTTCCAATGGGAGGCAGGAGCGTCGCTGGCAGGAACCTGGCAGCCCGTGGCGCCCGAGGACCCTTCCAGTTCTCCCATTCACGCGATGGTCGACGAACTATACGCCGGCGCACGATGGAAAGTGCTTCGCGCCGACGTGGGCATGATGCACCGCGAGCGCGAGTTCCTCGGCTCCGACCCCCGGCTCGGCTCGCTGTCGGTAACGGAAGGTCACATCATCGAAAGCAACAACGCACGCACAATGCCAGGCATCAAGCTCACGCTTGAGCCGTGGGCCATTCCTTTTACCAACGATAAACTGTGGATACAGGGAATCTGGGCCGACTACAAGACTCTCGACCAGAATCGGTATGTCAAAGGTGCGTTGGTTCACAGGGTTAACGGATTCATCCGCTGGGACGTCACCAAACGTTTCTACGTTCAGTTCGGACTCGACCATTATGCTCTCTGGGGCGGCACACCTCCGGAAAGTGCCATCCCCGTAAAGGTCACCTTTGGGAACTATATCCGCATAGCCACCGGACGAAGTGCCGGGGCTGATGGATCCAAGAGCGACCAGATGAACGTTCTCGGCGACCACGGCGGAGCCGAGCGTCTCAGGATGGGCTGGCGTGGCGATGCATACGACATCACTTTCCAGTGGGAGAAACCCTACGCCGACAAGTCCGGCATGCGTTTCAACAACATCCCTGACGGTGTTTACACCCTTCAGTGGAGCCTTAAGGAAAAGAACCGCTGGGTCAGCGACGCGTTGCTGGAATTCCACTATACCATGTGGCAGTCGGGTACGCTCCACGAGGATGAATGCGACGAGAATGGCAACCAGATAAACTGGCACGAGCACAAGACGCTCAACATTTTCGGCGGCGACAACTATTTTACAAACGGAGAGTACCGTTCCGGCTGGACCCATTTCGGAAGAGGCATTTGCGGACCGCTTTTCTTCACAGGTTCCCGCGGTGGCGTCAGGCAGGTCGTCAACAACCGCTACAAGGCTGTTCACGCAGGCGTGTCCGGCAAACTGTTCCGCTTTGCGCCTTACCGTCTTATGTTGACGTTCAGCGACAACTATGGTACTTATTATGACCCTTATGTCCCGGGCCCTACTACCTGGGGAACAGGCTGGAACTGGTGGGAGCCCAACACTATCGACAAGGGCCTCAAACAGTTCTCGGCCGCTTTTACCGGATATGTGCCTTTCGAGATTACCAATCACAGCACCATCGACATGGTTTATGGCGTATATGCCGATTTCGGAAAGGTGCTCACCAACAATTTCGGCGTAACGATAGGCGTGCGCTACAACATTTAACAATATGGAAATCAGTCACAGAGCGATGAACATACCGAGCTCGCCCATCCGCAAGCTCGCTCCCTATGCCAATGCCGCCAAACGCGACGGCGTGCACGTGTATCATCTCAATATCGGCCAGCCCGACATCCAGACTCCGGTATGCGCCCTGGAGGCGGTTCGCCATATAGACCGCAAGGTGCTGGAATACAGTCCTTCGGACGGATGCCCTTCGCTGCGCCGCAAGCTCGTGTCGTATTACAGGCGCTTCGGGATCGAAGTGTCCGAAGACGAGATTTTGATAACCACAGGTGGTTCCGAGGCCGTTCAGCTCACTTTCATGACCTGTCTGGACCAGGGCGACGAAGTGATTATCCCCGAACCCTTCTACGCCAATTACCGCACCTTCGCGATGATTGCCGGCGCAACCGTCAAGACGGTGACGACCCATATCGAAGAAGGTTTCCGTCTGCCCTCGGTAGAGGCCATTGAGGCACAGATAACCGACCGCACGAAGGCCATAATGGTATGCAATCCCAACAATCCTACCGGATATGCCTATACCCGCGAGGAGATGCTGCAACTGCGCGACATCGTGAAGAAGCATAATCTTTTCCTGTTCAGCGACGAGGTCTACCGTGAATTCATCTACAACGGCGAGCCCTATGTCAGCGCCCTGCATCTGGACGGCATCGAAGAGAATGTCGTGGTTATCGATTCCGTGTCCAAGCGCTATTCGGAATGCGGCATCCGCGTAGGCTTTATAGTTACCCGCAACAAGGCGTTCAGGGCCGGCGCCATGAAGTTCTGTCAGGCCCGCCTGAGCCCGCCCCTTCTCGGCCAGATTGTGGCCGAAGCCAGCATTGACGTGCCGGAGTCTTATCTTAAGGGCGTCTACGACGAGTACATCGAAAGGCGTAACTTCCTCATCGAAGGGCTGAACCGCATACCCGGCGTCTACAGTCCCATGCCCAACGGTGCCTTCTATACCGTTGCAAGCCTTCCTGTCGACGATTCCGAGAAGTTCTGTATCTGGTGCCTGAACGAGTTCCGCCACAAAGGCGCTACCGTCATGATGGCGCCCGCATCAGGCTTTTACTCCGATCCCGCCCTTGGACGCAACCAGGTGCGTATCGCGTACGTTTTGAAGAAGGAAGACCTCGCCAAGGCGCTGGAGTGCCTTGAAAAGGCCCTTGAACAATATCCCGGACGCGTATGCTGAGCCGCGACTTGAAAGACAGGCTACGGGCTTACGAGACTCCGTTCTATCTGTACGATATGGACTTGCTCCGCCGTACCCTTACCAGGGTGACGGGGCTGGCCCGCGAGCATGGCTTCGTTGTGCATTATGCCATCAAGGCGAACTTCGACCCCCGCATCCTTTACGAAATCAAGGAATCCGGACTGGGCATCGACTGTGCTTCAGGCAACGAGGTGCGCTGCGCCCTGGAAGCAGGATTCGATCCCCGGAAGATAGTGTACGCCGGAGTGGGCAAGCGCGACAAGGAGATACGCTATGCCTTGGAACAGGGCATTTTCGCAATCAACTGTGAATCCGTTCAGGAATTGCATGTGGTGGATGCCATAGCAGCAGAACTGGGTAAAGTGCAGGACGTTGGACTCCGGATCAATCCCGATATCGATCCAAGGACCAACAGCTGCATAGACACCGGCCAGGCCGACAGCAAGTTCGGCATCTCCTACGAGGAGGTGGTTTCACGCATCGACGAAATCAAGGCGCTCAGGAACGTGCGCGTGGCTGGAGTGCATCTGCATATCGGTTCGCAGATACGTGACATGCAAGTTTTCGAGTACCTCTGCGTGAAGGCTAACGCCATCGTGGCGCGCCTCACTTCGCTCGGGCTTTATTTCGATTTCGTGGATGTGGGCGGCGGCCTGGGCGTAAATTACGACATTCCCGAGCGCGAGCCCGTTCCTGCTTTCGAATCGGTGTTCGACATTGTCGCTAAGCATCTTGACGTGGGCGGCCGCCCGGTGCATTTCGAATTCGGGCGCGCGATCGTGGCCCAGTGCGGTGAACTGATTACATCTGTGCTTTATAACAAGACCACCGCTACCGGCAGGAAATACATTATCGTGGACGCAAGTATGACCGAACTCATCCGTCCGGCGCTCTACGGGGCCTACCATGACATTGAGAACCTCACCTCTTCTGCTACAGGGCACGACCGCTATACCATCGCCGGTACTGCATGCGAGTCGACCGACGTGTTCGACGAGGGCATTACTTTGCCTGTAACCCGGAGAGGCGACCTGCTTACCATCAAGTCCGCCGGAGCCTACGGCATGTCGATGGCTTCCAGATACAATCTCCATGACCTCCCGAGGGCGGTCTACAGCGACGATATCAATTAAAATTACATCAGCATATGAATTTCGACCATTTACTCCAACTGTTCGTGGTGAAGGAAAAGAGTTTCTTCCCGCTTTTCGTTCAATCCGCCGAGAATCTCAACGAGGCTGCAGGCCTGTTGCTGCAGCAGACCCAGGAATCCGATCCCGACGAGCGCCGCATCCTGGCGCACCGTATCAAGGAGCGCGAAACCGAAGGCGACACCATCACCCACAAGATCGTTGACGTGCTGATGAACGCCTACATCACTCCCTTCGACCGCGACGATATCCATGACCTTGCAGAGGGCATGGACGGCTTTCTGGACTCCATACGCGACTCTTCCAAGAAGATTGCGATTTACCAGCCCAAGGATCCCTCCAAGAAGCTCATCGAGATTGCAGACTATATCCAGAAGGCATCCACGCTGATGCTGGAGGCTACCAGGCATTTCGATTCCCTGCGCAAGGACGCCAAGGAGATCGACAAGCTCTGCGACCAGATTAAGGAAATCGAGCATACGGTCGACGACATTTACGAAAGTTATATGTCCAATCTGTTCGAGTTCGAGAAGGATCCCATCGAACTCGTGAAGAAAAAGAATATCGCACAGGCCCTCGAGGATACTTCCGACGTGGCCAAGGCCGTTTCGAGCAAGATCCGCAGCATAGTGGTCAAGAACAGCTGATATGGTTGCGATAGTACTGATAACGGCACTGATCGCGCTCGCCTTCAGTTTTACCAACGGAATGAACGATGCCGCCAACTGCATCGCGTCCGTGGTTGCCACCAAGGCGCTGCCGCCTAAGGTCGCGGTGTTCTGGGCGGCGTTCTGGATATTCTTCGCCATGTTCATCTTCGACACCACCGTTGCCGCAACCATGGGCAAGGGAATCGTAGACGAGAACTGCATCGACGTTTATGTGATCCTGGCCGCGCTGCTCGGTTCCGTGCTGTATATTTTCCTCTGCACAAAGCTCGGGCTTCCGGTGTCGGCGTCGCATGCCCTCGTCGGAGGCCTCATCGGCCCGGTGTGGTTCGTTTACGGGGGGCAGTATCTGGTGACCAGCGGCATCTTCAAGATCGTCGCTTTCATCTTCATTTCCCCGCTTATCGGAATCGTCCTGGGCTTCACGCTGAACTGCATTATCATGCTGCTGTTCCACAAGGTCAATGTGAAGAAGGTCGACAAGACGTTCCGCCGCATGCAGCTGGTGTCCAGCGCCGCGTTCTCGCTGGGATTCGGCGGCAATGACGGACAGAAGACCATGGGCGTCATCGCCATCCTCTTCGCCACCGCTTTCACCTCCAATCCCGACAATCCGGTGATGCAGTTCCTTTACGGAAACGGTGCGCAGGCGGCGCAAGCGGCTGGTTTTACTGGCTTTTACGTGCCCATGTGGCTCAAGTTTACCTGCTACGGACTTATCGCCCTCGGTACCGTTACCGGCGGCTGGTCGGTGATACGGACGCTGAGCGAGGGCCTCTCGAAGCTCTTCCCGACCCAGGGTTTCTGCGCCGAGGCTTCCGGAGCCATCACCCTGATTCTCACCG